>JAABUK010006362.1_pt1 | contig 17681 bp, 19 predicted proteins | sample 5559141 | NCBI WGS metagenome assembly JAABUK01 (sample SAMN10711869, study PRJNA513367) | rock metagenome | isolation source: Antarctica rocks | place: Antarctica: Victoria Land, Pudding Butte nord | collected 2016-01-03 | reverse complement strand
GAGGGTAACTGCTGCGAACCAATTGAAAGAAAAAGGCCATCCGCGCCACCTCCGCCGCCCAGCTTGAATTCGCGGCGTCCTGTTGCACCTTCGCCGCGAAAAGTGTTGCGCCAGCCTTGAGCCATGCCTAAAAGCGGGATTTGCTGCGCCAGAGCCTGCGCGAAGGCTTGCCGCGAGACGGGATTTTGCGTGCCTTGCGGCTTGTCCCACAGCCCGGAATCGCGCCACGGCGAAAGCATCGAGTACTCGCGCATCGAATATCCGCGCGCCTCGCTGATGCCCCAACCTGTTCCGCCAGCCTGAGCACACGCCACCAAAGGCGCGGCCAGGGCGGTCAGAGGAACGAGGAGAAATGGCAGCTGCTTCATGGAAAACCAGGCGGATAAACTTCTGCGATTAGCTGGCGCCTTTGGGCTTGATCATCACTTTAACAGTTTTGAACAGCAGTTTCACGTCGAGCCATAAACTCCAATTGTCGATGTATTCCAAATCCAGGCGCATCCATTCATCAACTTCGGTAATGTCGTTGCGCCCGGTCGCCTGCCAGATGCAGGTCAGGCCGCCTTTCACGCTTAGTTTACGGCGCTGCCACGGCTCCAGTTCGGCAACTTCCTGCGGCAATGGCGGACGTGGCCCGACCAAGCTCATCTCGCCAATCAACACGTTCCAGAACTGCGGCAGCTCGTCGATTGAATACTTGCGGATGAAGCGTCCAACTGGCGTAATGCGTGGGTCTTCGCCGTCTTTCGCTTTGAAGAATGGCTCTTCCATCACATTGATCGCGCGATAACGCTCCGGCTCTTCAGTTTTCATCTTGGCCAGCAATTCTTGTGCGTTGGTCGCCATCGAACGGAACTTATAGAACTTGAAAATGCGCCCATTCAGGCCAACGCGGTCTTGCTTGAAGAAAACCGGCCCACCGTCGTGCAACTTGATGAGAATGGCGACAATAGGGAAAACCGGAAGGATGAAGGTAAGGAAGAACAGCGCCATGAAAGCGAGTACTCGATCCATCACGCTTTTCATCGCCAAACCCAGTGTGTTCTGCGGCGTATTGTGCATCATCAACATGGGTAATTTGCCCATTGTCGTCGCTTCGACTTTGGCCCCGACAGGTGGCACCATGTCGTCCACCAGGCTCACTGTTCGTCCGCGTTGCAGGCACAACTCCAGTGTGTCGCCCCACGTACTGGCTGTTCCCGAAGCGTCAGTTTGCGAGCGCACTAAAATGACTTCGTCGACAACCTGTTCATCTAAAATGCCGGCCAGCGCGCTCATTTTGCCAAGATGAGACAACGAAATCCGCGATCCAGTACTCGAATGCATTTGGGTTTCGCTGTCTGATTCGTCGCAAACGTATCCCAATAACTGCGCGCTGCGATAAGCCGGCGACTCCAAGATGTGCGAAAACTGTTCGGCGGCGGCGCGGTTGCCGATGACCAACAAGTTGCGCGAGGCGCGACGTCCGCTGCGTTGCAACATCGGAATCAGGACGCAGCGCGACAGCCACAAAACGCTGATTCCCAGCAGCATCCAATTCAGCAGCAACAAGCGGCTGACCTTGAAACCGATAAGATAGAGCAGCACCAAAAGCGCCGCCGTTCCCATCATGCCGGCGTAGGCGCACAAGGCGAATTCTTGGCGCGAGTTGCGTTGCGCTTGCGAATCGTAGCCGCGTTGCGCATGAAGAGAAAACAGCCACGGCGGCGCCGCCAGCAAGAAAACCCACAACTGGCTTTTGAAACCAACCAGAGGATTGGTCGAAAGAAGCGCTTGATAAATGGGCGGCAAATCTTTGCGTTCGCGTATCCACACGCGAACCGGATAGCCCAGCAAATCGCATATTTTGATGATGAGCACGCCCAGCGAATCGCGCAATGCCCACGCAATGACGAAAGCGACAAAAAGCGCCGCAAAGTCGAAGAGAAGAGTTTGAAGAGAATAAAAAGTGCGTCGGGATTTCAACATAGGCGACCTTGACCTTGCGACATCTACAAAGGTTCAGAGAAATTTGCGGATTGTGTTCGTTCGAGTACTCAATGCGCCGTTTTAATTATGACTTATGACCGAGAGGCGAAATATAGAAATTAAGTGGCAAGCTGCACCCACGATGATAATGTCTCCTGAAACTACTCTTATAGCCATTCCGTCATCCTGGCTCTTCACACCATTTCAGAATCGAACGTTCGAGTTGGGAACCATTCTTTGTGCCTTTAAAACTTGAAACATAATACAAAATGCGCTTTTTGAGTACTCGATATCCGTTGTTGTCTTACCTGCCAAATTGCGAATGCCGACTGTTCTTGTGTTTAGACATATCGCTCAATATATAACGCTTGTCTCTATATAACGCTTGTCTCTGAAAAGTTGAGAACCGCGTACTTTTAACGTTCCAAACGGGCCGCTGATAGAATAGATTCACCGAACATCGAATGTGGAGATCAAGGCATGGTTGTTTATCTGGCAAGAACGAGTTCAAGCGAGCACTCGGCTGACGTTTACGAGAAGTGGGCGGAAATCGTCCAAACGGACATCGTTCGCTCCCATAGCGTGACGGATAATCCGGAAAAAGCGGATCTCGTTCTTATTGTCGATGTCGCATCGGACACCGATCCTTTGTCCTGGCGATTGCGAACTCATCCCATCTGGAAAAAAGGCTACAAAAATATTCTGGCCTACGATGAGCGCGACTGGCCCCGCGACCCATTGGCGGGATTGGTGGTTTCGCTTCCTCAATCTTTGCATCGCGCGGCCATCCATCGCGCGGCTCCTTACTTTCGCACGGTTCAAAACTTCCAGCAGCCGTTGGGCGGACAACCCGATCTGCTCTTTTCCTTCATTGGCGCCACTACTCACCCCGTGCGAGAAAGAATATTTGCTCTTTCGCATCCTCGCGGCATGGTGTTGCGTTCCGGCGTCAACTACTTCGACGACGCCCCATCGGCAGAAGTGATCCAAAAACAAGAAGAGCAGAAAAGAGTTTATCGTGAGATGATGGAGCGCTCGAAATTCGTTCTGTGCCCGCGCGGTGAAGGACTTTCGTCTTTTCGCACTTACGAGGTCATGGCGGCTGGTCGCGTTCCCGTCATCATTGCGGATGGCTGGCTGCCGCCACCGGGAACCGCCTGGAAGGACTTCGCCCTTTTCATTCCTGAATCAGAAATCGAGAATATCCCGTTTATTCTGGAGCAGCACGAACCGCAATTCGACATAATGGCGCAAGCGGCACGCGCTGCATTTGAAGAAACCTACGCGCCAACGAAGATTTTTAATCACCTCATAAATCTTTGCAGCGAGCTTATTTCTGTGAAGAAGAACTCGATTTGGTATCGGTTTCCTCCCAAATTGGCTGCGAGAGCTTTGCGCCACAAAATTATAAAACGCCGCTAAGCGCCGATATGGTGTCTTGAACTCCTGTCCTTACATTTGATTGAGAAGCAACGACATTATCTGCATTGTTCCACAAATTGGCCAAACGCTTTTCCCCCACCTTCGCATCTTCCTGCCGGATGGCGCAACTCGATGTTTGTCAGGTGAGTGATGTTCGCCAAACGTCGCACTGCACCAAAATTTTTACATATGCAATTGCAACTTTTATAGGCAAGCCGTGTGGCAAGACGAAACTTGACAAAAAAAGCGGCGACAACTCTTTTGAAGTTGTCGCCGCTTCAGCGAATCGAGTACTCGTTTACACATCGAAACGTTTACACATCGAAATACAGCGAGAACTCGTAGGGATGCGGACGCAAACGCAGCGCATCGACATCGCCGCGCTTCAGCCCGATATACATCTCGATCAAGTCGGGCGTGAAGACGTCGCCTTGCAGCAAGAACTCGTGGTCGGCTTCGAGCGCGTCCAAAACTGCTTCCAGGCTGCCCGGAACTGTCGGCAAACCGTGCTTTTCTTCCGGCTCCAATTCGTACAAATCTTTGTCGAACGGCTCCGGCGGCTCGATCTTGTTGCGGATTCCATCCAGGCCAGCCATCAACTGCGCCGCCAGGCTCAGGTAGATGTTGCCCGTTACGTCCGGCGTGCGGAACTCGATGCGCTTGGCTTTGGCTTTGTTGCCGGTCAGCGGAATGCGAACTGCAGCCGAACGATTGCCCTGCGAGTAAAGCAAATAAATCGGCGCTTCGTAGCCGGGAACGAGGCGATGATACGAGTTGGTGCTGGCGTTGGTGAAAGCGAGCAGGGCGGGCGCGTGCTTCAGGATGCCGCCGATGTAGTAGCGCGCCAGATCGGACAATTGCGCGTAGCCGTTCTCGTCATACATCAACGTATTGCCGTCTTTCCACAACGATTGGTGACAGTGCATGCCGGTTCCGTTGTCGCCGAAGATCGGCTTGGGCATAAACGTCGCCGTCATGCCATTGCGCGCCGCGACATTCTTGACGATGTATTTGTGAACCATCATCTTGTCGCACATCTTTTCCAATGTGTCCAGGGCAATGCCGATTTCGCACTGTCCGCCGCTCGCAACTTCGTGGTGATGAACGTCGACTTCAATGCCCGCTTCTTGCAAAGTGCGCACGATTTCGTTGCGGATTTCGCTTAACGTGTCGGTTGGCGGAACCGGAACGTAGCCGCCTTTGTTGCGCGGGCGACGGCCACTGTTGTATTCGCCGGTTTCCGGGTCGTAAGCCGGATCTCCGTTATGCCAATCGCCTTCCGTGCTTTCCACTTTGTAGTGCGAATAATGGCCGTCAATGCCGCCCGCGACTTTATGGCCGCCAAACGAAACGCCATTGAACAGGAAAAATTCGGCTTCCGGGCCGAAAAAAGCGGTGTCCGCAATGCCCGTGCTTTGCATATAGGCGGCGGCTTTGGCGACGACGCCGCGCGGGTCGCGCGAGTAAGCCTCGCGCGTGATTGGGTCGAGAATAGAAGCGAACACGCTTAGCGTCGGCGTGTCGTAAGCCGGATCCATGAAGGCGCTTTCGGCATCGGGCAAAAGCAACATGTCCGATTTATCGATGGTCTGAAAGCCGCGCACGCTCGAGCCGTCGAACATGACGCCATTCGTGAAAAAGTCTTCGTTGAGTTGCGCTTCGACTGGATAAGTCAAGTGCTGCATGTCGCCCAAAAGTCCGGTGAACTTCAAGTCGATGAACTGTGCTCCGGCTTCTTCCGCCGTTGCGATAACCGATTTTGCATCTGCCATTAAACGAGATCTCCTTGAGAAAATGACGGGCTATAAATGAGAAATGACAAGTGTTCGAGTACTCGATTGGTCACTTGTCATTGGTTCATCATGCGCCGTTGATTAAAGTGCGTCTTCGTCGCGGTCGCCGGTGCGCACGCGCACAACAGCATCGACCGGACGGATGAAGATTTTGCCGTCGCCGATTTCACCGGTGCGCGCAGCTGCGGCAATGGTATCGACCACTTCATCGACCTGCGTTTCCTTGACGACGACTTCGATTTTGACTTTCGACAACAAATCGACTGTATATTCGCTGCCGCGATAACGCTCGACGTGGCCTTTCTGGCGGCCACAACCGCGCACATCGGTGACTGTCATGCCCAGCACACCGATGTCGGCGAGCGCACTTTTCACGTCCTGCAATTTGTGCGGACGCACGACGGCTTCAATTAACTTCATAGTTGGTCTCCCGAATTTTTGAGGATGGAGGATGTCGCGCCGAAACTCCTCGTCATTGTAGGGCGCGCGTGTTTCAACTGTGTTTCAAAAACGTAAAAAAGCGAATTAACCACAGAGACACAGAAGACACAGAGAGAATTCTAAGAGAAAGTATCGAGTACTCGATTTGCTTCTTCTTTTTTCTCTGTGTCTTCTGTGTCTCTGTGGTTAATCACGACTTGTTTTCTTCGATGAACTTGTAGCCGACGTTGCGCACAGTTTGAATCAGTTCGTCGAATTCTGTCCCGATTTTGGCGCGCAAACGCCGGATGTGAACATCGACCGTGCGCGTGCCGCCCAGATATTCTTCGCCCCAGACGTGGCGCAGCAGAGCGTCGCGCGAAAAAACGCGGCCTCGATGCGTCAGCAAAAAGCGCAACAGTTCGTATTCTTTGTAGGTCAATTCGATGGATTCGCCCTTGACCGAAACCTGATAGCTGGCCAGATTCATCACCAGCGCGCCGGCTTTGACGGTATCTTTGGAATCGACTTTGGAAAGCCGCCACAAGACGAACTTGATGCGCGTTTCCAATTCTTCAAACGAATCGGATTTGACCAGAAAGTCTTCCAAGCCGACCGAAAAATCAAGCGAAACCGCATCGCGCGCATCGACTAAAGCCACAACTGCGATATGCTTGAGTTCGACATCGCGTTTGATGGCGCGAACTGCCAGCGGCGCATCAGTGGGCGAGGCGGTGAAATCGAGGAGCAGCAGGTCGGCGCCGCGATCCTGCAATTGTCCGAGAAGAGGTTCTTCCGGGTCGGCCATCCACGGGCGATAGCCCCAGCCGACAAGCTGCAAGCGCAACTCGCGCGAAAACTTGCGGTCGGAAGACGAAAGGGCGACGTTAATCATGAGGAAAAAGGGTCGCGGGAAAACAAATCAGAACGAATCGTGCCGTTGTTTTGCCTGTTTTGCAGGCATCTTGTGGTTGAAAGCGGCTCAAACCGTCGCGCATTATAACGAATGCGTGGAATGTCGTCAAAAACGCACAAAGCCGCGTCGTGTCACTCGAAGGATGTAAAGCGACTTGACAATCGAGTACTCGAACGCGGCTTCTGGTCTCAACGAACCCGAAGCGTCAGCGAGGGAGATTCTACAGCGTACACACTCTCCCTCGCTGACGCTTTAAGTTCGCTGACCAAACGCTTACTTCTTGGCGGCTTTGGCGACTTTGATGTTTTCTTTGATACGTTCTTCGCGGCGCTTGCGGCGGCGCTTGATTTCCTGCTGACGTTGACGAGCCATGACTACCTCCTTCGGGAAAATACGGAATGATGAATGCGGAATGATGAATAATTGCCCTTCGAGTACTCGATAATGTAACGCGCCGAGCGAAGCCCATTCATCCTTCCGTATTCATCCTTCATCCTTTGTTATTTGTATCCAGACCGTGCGTTCGCGCGGGCCATCGAACTCGCAAAAAAAGACCGCCTGCCAGCGTCCCAGTTGCAGTGTCGAGTACTCGATGGGCAAGGTTTGACCCGTGCCACACATCAGGGCTTTGATGTGCGCGGCGGAGTTGCCTTCCTGATGCTGATAAGCGTTTTCGTGCGGTACCAATTCATCGAGCGACTGCAAAATGTCGCTCACCACATCCGGGTCATAACCTTCCTGAACCATGATGGCGGCGGTCGTGTGCGGCGCGTGAACTACGCAAAGGCCACGCTTGACGCCGCTATCTGCGACAACTTTCTTCACTTCAGCCGTGATGTTGACGAACTCGTTGCGCTGTTTGGTGGACAAATGAAGCTTTTGCACGCGCGTTATTCTAACATAAGCTGTAATTTGAGGCTTTGGTTCGTCTTGCCAGGAGTTGAGTATTGTGCAGAACATTTTCGATGTAGTGGAGAACGAGCCGTTCTACCAAATTATCCAGAAGAAGTATCAAGGAAAAGTCGCAAGGCGCAGCGGCGTCAGCTACATGAACCACATCAAAGAAGGCGTCGTGATTCTGGATTTTCTTTATGGCTACGAGCAACAAGTTATCGAGGCTTACTGCTTACATCCGATTTTTCAAAGCGACAAATCGCTGAGCGAGATTTTGAATGAAGACGATCTGTCTCTGATTTCGCGACGTGCTCTGGTACTCGCAATGGAATATCGCCGCACCGCCAACGCTTACACGATCAAAAACAAAGTCAGAAAAATCGAATCTATTGACATTGGATTGTTGCCTCAAGTGCATCAAATGCTGGTGGCCGACAAGATTCAAAACAAGAAAGATTTCATGAAGTACATATTTCGCAAACACGAGCGCCCATCTTAATCAGCGCGTTTCGGAAAGAACTGTTCAATGCTTTGATAGCTGGCTCGCTCGTCTAAATGTTGATGAAGCAACCTATCAAAAGGTGACGGCACATCTGAAAGAAGCCGATTTTTTCGAAGCAAACAACTTATGACACCTTCTTTCCAATCGCCGCAACCTTCGCCCGACGACTCAATCGAGTACTCGATGTTCTGGCAATTGTGGCACGAGGAGCGGTTTTTCGAGTGTCACGAAGTTCTGGAAGAACTCTGGAAACGGACAAGCGGGAGCGAACGCTGGTTTTATGCGGGCTTGATTCATTGCGCCGTTGCAAGGTATCAACATCGTCGCGGCAATGCCTATGGCGCGTGTAGACAATGGTGGCGGGCAACAGTTAAACTGCAGCCGTTTGCGCCGCAGCATCGCGGTGTCGAGATTGAAGCGTTGCTGCATCACGTCGAACTCGAAATTGCTTCTTCGCTGGCGCAGCTTTCGCCATCGCAGCGAGCGCAACGCGACATCGTAAGACAACTTCTTGAAGAACGCATGGCGCGCGATTTCCCACACAACGACGCGCTTGACAATTAGGAGAACCCCGAAATGCCCGTGGAAGAATCGAGTACTCAATTGGATGGAAATGGCGCTGTTGAAGGCGCCGCAAGCGAAAGCGCCGTGACGAAAGCGGCTCCGGCGCCGGTCGACCGCGAAGCCGTGCGCCGCGCCAAGAACAAGCTGACCGACGATGGCCGCTTGGCGACGATGGCCGAATTGGGCGACGAGCGCGCCAACCTGACGCGCAACGAGCGCATCAAAATCGAAAAGCCCGGCCCCAAAGTTTGGGACGACGTGGTCAATCGTTATTCAAAAGAGGGTTTCGCCTCGATTGACGAAGACGATTTCGAGCGTTTCAAGTGGATCGGCTGGTATCAGCAGCGCCCGAAAGACGGTTACTTCATGATGCGCCTGAAGATTACCGGCGGTCAGGTTTCGGGCCCGCAACTGCGCGTTATTTCAGACATTGCGAAAGATTATGCGCGCGGCGTCGTCGATATTACGACGCGCCAAACTTTTCAGATGCACTGGCTTACCATCGAGCAGGCGCCCGACATTATGGATCGCTTGCAAACGGTCGGCTTGGGTGTGAAAGAAGGCTTGTTCGGTGCGTGTGGCGACATCAGCCGCAATGTGATTTCCAGTCCGCTGGCCGGACTCGAAGCCAACGAAGCGATTGACGTTTACGAATTTGCGTCCTACGCCAACAAGTATTTCTCGACGCACGCGGAATATGCCGATTTGCCGCGCAAGTTCAAAATCGGTGTCTTTGGGCGCCGCGATGGCGGACAAGTCGAAATCAATGATTTGTCGTTTTACGGCGTCAAGCGCGCTGACGGAACAGCTGGTTACGGCGTGAAGGCGGGCGGCGGACTTTCGACCGAGCCGCATCTGGCGCAAGACCTAAATGTGTTCGTCAAGCCCTCGCAGGCGCTCGAAGTGATGGAAGCGGTTGTGCGCATCTTCCGCGATCACGGTTATCGCAAGAACCGCAAGCACGCGCGCTTCAAGTACTTGATGGCCGATTGGGGCGCCGCCAAAGTGCGCGAAGCAGTCGAAGAAATCATCGGCTACAAGTTGATGGACGGCGAACCACAGCCGCGCGGCAAAGGTTACGAAGACAGCTTGGGCGTGTTCCCGCAAAAGCAGGAAGACTTCAGCTACATCGGCGTGACGGTTGTCGCGGGACGCTTGACGACCGATCAACTGGATGCAGTTGCCGACATCGCGCAAGAGTTTGGTTCGGGCGATATTCGCCTGACCGTGATGCAGAACCTGTTAATTCCGAATGTGAGCAACGAGAACATCCATCGAGTACTCGAACGCTTGGATGCGATTGGTTTGCCGGTCGAAGTGAGTGCGTTGCGCAAGGGACTTGTGGCTTGCACGGGCATCGAGTTTTGCAACCTGGCGGTCGTTGAAACCAAAGAGCGCGCCAAGACCATCGTCAATTTGCTGGACGAAGGCGTCAAGTGGAGCGAGTCGGAGTTTTTCCGCGTGAACGTCAACGGTTGCCCGAACTCGTGCGGACAGCACTGGATCGCCGACATCGGCTTGCAGGGCTGCATCAAGAAAGTGGACGGCCAGGCGGTCGAGCACTTCGATGTGTTTTTGGGCGGCGGCCTGGGCGATCACGACAGCGGCGGCGCGCGTTTCAACAAGCGCGTAAAAAGGATTGCGGCGGAAGAAGTTCCCGATGCGATCAACCGCGCGATTGAAAATTATCGCGGCAAAAAGCAGGGCGAAGAATCGTTCGCCGACTTTTGCGCGCGTCACAGCGAAGAAGAATTGGCCGAGATGATTTAAGCCGAAGGCGAAAACGAGTACTCGATTGAGTACTCGTTTTGTTTTCGCGTGCGGCGTGATAGAATAGCTTTCCATGATTATCATCGGCACGAAGTTCTTTGTTTGGGGCAATGAATTGGCGGCGCAGGCGATGCGTTGTGGGCAATGCGGAACAACGGCGCAGTTCATTTTGAAAAAGGGAATGCGCTTTATCACCATCTTTTTCGTGATTCCGATTTGCCCGATCAGCGGCATCAAAGAGATGACGCAGTGCCCAAACTGCGGCGCGCGTTATAACGTCGCCGGCGCGTGAAGCTTCTCGTCGTGCAGCAAAACCAAATCGCACCGTCAGGTTTCACACCGTCAGGTTTCACTGGAAAATTGGTGGAGTGCTCGCAAGCGATCTCATTAGCGGTCTCGCAAATACCGGATCGAGTACTCGAAAGGGCAGGCAAACTTATGGCGAATCTCGATGTCACCCAACTTTCGGCGTTTATTTTCGATCTGGACGGCGTGATCTGGCGCGGCGACAAAGCGATCGACGGCGCTGTCGAAGCGATCAAGCGCTTGCAGGACGCCGGTAAACATTGTGTGTATTGCACCAATAATGCCAGTTCGACGCCCGCCGATTATGTCACCAAGCTGGCCTCGATGGGAATTGTGGCCACGGAAGACGACGTGATGACTTCGGCGTGGGCGACGGCGCTTTATTTGTCTTCGCAACTGACCGGCCAGTTTTCGGCTTATGTTGTCGGCGAAGAAGGCCTGGTGTCGATGCTGCGCAAAACCGGCGCGCGCGTCGTCACGATGCAGGGCATGAACCCGATTACCAATGACATCATCGAAGACACGGCGTTTCCCGTCGATTGCGTCGTGGCTGGCATCGACCGCTCGTTCACTTTTGACAAACTGCGATTGGCGCAACGCTTCATTTTGAACGGCGCGCAATTCATCGCCACCAACCGCGACGCGACATTTCCGGTTGACGGCGGCGTTGTCCCGGGTGCGGGCGCCATCGTTTCGGCGATTGAAACCGCAAGCGGCGTGGCGCCATTAACAATCGGCAAACCACAAGCGCTGATGCCGATGCTGCTAATGCAGCGCTTCGACTTCAAGCCGGAAACGACGGCTTTTGTCGGCGACCGCTTGAACACGGACATCGTTTCCGCTCATCGCGCGAACTTGCCGGGCATCTTCGTGGCGACCGGCATTTCGACGCGCGAAGAAGCCGAGCGCGCCAAAGGCCTACAAAAACCAGATGCCATTTTCGCCGACTTGAGCGAACTGGCGCACGAAGTGTTGAAGGACCGGCCAGTTGCTGGTGGCACCGACAATCTGCCGACGATGGATGAGGCTCTGGTTTCGACAACGGCGACCGAAGTCGCACCTGTGGCTCCACTCGTGACGACATCTGCGGCCCCGTCCGCAGCGTCACTTGAACCTGCGCCGGACGGTCTCGATGCGACCTTCGCTTCCGCTGGTTCGAGTCAAATAGATCCTGCCGGCACTGGTGCTCCAGCCGCCAATAACTTGAGCGACTTCTCGTTCGATGCCTTGGATGCTGAACCCGCAGCCGCGTCGACACCGCCAGTCGCTGCGCCACCAGTTGCTGCACCGCCAGTCGCTCCCGCAACGCCGCCTCTTGTCACCTTTGATGAGGACGAACCGCAAAGCGGCATTGAAGTGGAACCGGCCTCTTCGCCATTTGGATTTACTCTGGAAGATGAGGCGGGAACTGCAGTCGCGCCTCGTCCTGCGTCCGGTGCGGCAAGTTCTGGTTCAATGCCGACACCGGCTCCAACACCAAATAGCAGTACCGCAAGGTCCGCACAACCTGTGACCCAGACAGTTGCGCCTCAGGTTGTTGCTCCTCAATCGCCGGCTCAAGCCAAGCCTTCGGGTGGTGCAGTGCAAGCGACTCCTGAGACTGCCAATATCCAGCCTGGACTGAATAACAAAGATATTGATGTGGGCGAGCCGTTAGATAACTGGTGGGAATCCATCGAGGACGCTTTTAAGAAAAGCTAACTGGACTGATGAGCTGTTCTGAAACGATCGATAATTTCGATTCATATCATCCCGGCCAAAGGCGCCATCAGCTTTTTGCAGCCACACTTGGGTATTTGGCACGCGTTCCGAAAATCGTTTGTTTCTTCAGGTCGCTGCTATCGACCCTCCTTCGTTTCTTTCGTGACTTCAACTTCTCCTGTTCTTTTTCCTTTCGCCATCGGCGCCGCACCGACCGGTGGCGAATTGGCGCCGACCGTTTTTCAATCGCTTCCGTATCTCGAAAACTACCGGCGTTTTTTCGGCGCCGGCAAAACTTTTCACACCTTGGAAGTGGACAGCGCGCGCGCCTGGCTGATGACGCGTGGACGCGCTTGGAAGCGATTGGAGTGGTGGGGCGCCGGTACCCACGACATTGGTGCGGCATCGAGTACTCGATTGCAGGATTGGGCTGGCTTGTGGCGCGAAATCGAAGTCTTGGCCGCGCGCCACGACATGACGCAATTGGCACAAATCGAAGCGACTTCGCCGCTGGTGGAAATGGCGCGCGCGGCAGGCTGGCAGATTTCCCAGTCTGAAAAATGTCCTTTGCTGGTTTTGCCGACTTCGTGGGAAGAGTATGTGCCTTCGCTGGGCAAAAATATGCGCGAGCAGATCAAGCGTTTGCCGCGCAAGCTGGAGCGCAACTTCGCGGTTTCCTACCATTTGGCGCAAACTGAAAGCGAGGTGCAGCAAGGGTTGGACGACCTATTCCAGTTGCACGGCAAACGTTGGCGCGCGCGCGGGCAGACCGGAGTTCTGGTGTTGCCGCGACGCCAAAGGTTTCAGCGCGCTCTGTGCCGCGATTTGCTTGCTCGTGATTGTCTGCGCTTGTGGACGCTGCGCTGCGCTGGCCGCGCTGTCGGTTCGCTGCTGTTTTACTTTTACAACGGGCGCTACTCTTATTTCATTGGCGGCTTCGACCCGGAACTGAGCCAGTGGAACATTGGGACGTGCCTTTTCGCGCAGGTCATCAGACACGCCATTGGCGAAGGCGCGCGCGACCTCGATTTCCTGAAAGGCGAAGAAACTTATAAATATCGGTTGGGCGCGACCAATCGCGATTATGTCACACTCGAAACGTTTCGCGCAGACTGGCGCGGACGCGTGATGCAACGTCGCGCGCATTTAGAAAAGACATTTATGCAGCGCTTGCACGAGCGCTTCGGTGCAGCTCAGGCCAACCCTTCACAGCAACAATCGAGTACTCGAAAGCAATACGATCATGAGCAAAGACAATGAAATCGCTTCGCACAATGCGACATTGCGCGATTCCGACAACTTCGCGCCAGCGACGAATATAGGCGTGACTGACACCGTTGCCGCCAAAGCGCAGGCCGCTTCCCAGACTGCGGCGGTCGTCGCGCCGCCGACCGAAGAAGAGCATCACGCGCGCTTTGTGCTGCAAATCGTGCAACCCGCTTTGCTGGGCTTGATGGACGGCTCGGTTTCCACCCTGGCACCGCTTTTCGCCACCGCAGGCTTGACGCACGACGCGCACAAAGCCTTTTTCGTCGGGCTGGCGGCTTCAGTTGGCGCGGGCATCAGCATGGGTTTGGCCGAAGCTTTGTCCGACGATGGTGTTGTTTCAGGACGCGGCAACCCTTGGTGGCGCGGCATCATCACTGGCGCGGCCACGATGTTGGGCGGAATGCTGCACACCTTGCCCTTCCTGATTCCCAACTTGACAGCCGCGCTTCATGCCGCTTACATCGTCGTCGTTTTGGAACTGTTCGCCATCGCCTACATCCGCTTTCGCTTTATGAAAAGCCCGCTGGGACAAACCGTTGTGCAAGTCATCCTGGGCGGCGGATTAGTCTTCGCCATCGGCTTGTGGCTGGGAAGTCTGGGCGCAGGCGGCTGATCGTGGAGAGTGATCAGTTCTGTGCGGTTTTTGGCGCTAATTATCAATTATGCCTGCAAAAGTGCGGCATAATAAGAGTTGTGCCTTTGCGCCAGAATTGGATGCGTGCCATACTTTATTTATGGCATCAGAAATGAACAGAAAAGATATAGCACCCTTTTGGTGTATCGCTGCAAATATCGTTGAAGAGCGTTTTTACGGGCCAAGCGGAACTTTGAGTAGCAGGGGCACGAAGCATTTCCCAGCAGGAGCGAAGGTTCACATCATCAATGTCTATTGGGGCATGGCGGGCGAATCACTCACTGTTGTAGGACGGCATCGCGGCTCTCATCGTTACGTCACAATGGACTTACCAACAAGTTGCCTTACCAATCTGCGAATAGAATTGGTTTATAGCCCACACGTCATAAGTCAAATTACTGCTCATTGGTGGATGTATAAGGCGGATAGAAAAGAACCCGATGAAAACGATAATCAGTGGGGAGGAAACGAAGAAAGCAGGAAAATCGCAGAAGAAAGGTGTGCCCAGCTTAAATCAGTAAGCGAACGATTGCAAAACGAAATACTGAATAAACGAAATCAGGCGCTGAAAGCAGATGAGACAGATTGACACACTCTAACAAAGGCACAACAAGGCGCTGCACCCGACCGCTTACAGTCCGCTCGTTCCTCGCTCCCTTCCAGCGGCGGGTGAGCTTGGTCGTTAGGCCGGTGCGCGCGGCTTGGTCGCGTGTGTTAGAATTGCAACTATGTTTCAATACGCAAATGACACTTCTGGATGGAAGGATGATTGGCAGTTTGAATATCGCTTTGGCGCTTTTTATATCTTTCCGCCAACCGGCGTTATCGAGTCAGTTGATGCACTCAGGCAGACTTATGATCCGAGATCTGCTTCAGGCTGCCAAGCACACATTAGCCTGAGCGAATCGCTTCCTGCTCCACTGTCGGATGAACAGTTGGAGCAAATCCACACTGCGTTATCCGCCGTTCAGCCCTTCGATATTCGATATGGGCCTTTGCGAAGTTTTCCGCCATACCCTGGTGTTTGTTATTCCATCACGCCGGAAGATCACTTTCGGGCGCTGCGTTCGGCGCTTCATTCAACCTCTGCTTTTGTTGGTGTTCCGCTCAAACGCGAACACATCGCACCTCATATGACGATTGCCGAGTTTATTTCTGTTGAACGGACTAACGAACTTTTGCAGGAGTTGAGCGGCAAAGTACCAGAGGGAACGTTTCGATGCGATTCAATTGAGTATGCTGTTCCCAACGATAGGTTTTACTTCGAGAGAGTTCTCACCATTCCGCTCAATGGTTGAATTACAACTAACCAACACCGGCCTAACAAGGCGCTGCACCCGACCGCCTACAGCTCCGTTCCCTGCGCTCGTTCCTCGCTGCGGTCTCTGCGCTTTCGGCGGCGGGTGAGCTTGGTCGTTAGCCTGCTGCGCGCAGCTTTGATAGAATTGCAACGTATGAAAACAAAGCAACGAGGGCTACATCGAAAATGTAAAAACATGGTGAGACGCATTTCCGAGCAGACTGAAATGTTTCCTAAACCACATCGGGAAAGTGATTACTGGCATCTTCACCTGCCCGTTTTTCGCGGCTTGGTGGATTCTACGAGTACTCCCTTTGGCGTTCGTCGGCTTTGTATCCAGACTTTAATTGCTCGCGCACATCATTTGGCTTCCATTGCGCCGATACGCGAAATACAAACACGAGTTGTTGTGGCCGTTTCATTACCGAATCTGTTCGATTCTCAAATCATTGTTTTCTTTGGCTCAAAGTACTTTGATACGTTTTTTGACCGCAACACGGAAACACAGCGCTGGACGCAATTTCCACAAAACAGAAGTTTGGTTCGGGAGTGGAGCATAATCACTCCCGAAGGATTTTCGGAACATGGCTTTCTTGAAGAAATTGACGAAGAGGATTACAATCACAAAGGCGAACTCTGGTTCATCGGTCAATTAACAGCAGGCTAACAAGGCGCTGCACCCGACCGCCTACAGCCCTGCGTTTCGCTCGCAAGCTCGCTTCACTTCGGGCTTCCGGCGGCGGGTGAGCTTAGTCGTTGTGCTGCTTGCGCGCGGTGTTTCTGAGAGCGCGGCGCTTGACGAATGAAAAACCATCGTGTAGAATCAAAGCATCTTTTCAGTCAGCCGGAGGTGAGCAGAATGGACGACTATTATTACCGCAGTTTCAACAAATTAATCGTATTTGTCTCTTCTGCAAGAGCTTCCCAGCGGCGGACTGTAAATCCGTTGGCGTAAAATGAGCTGGGTGGGTGCCGAAAAGGTTCGATTCCTTGCCCTTGCATTCTTAACGCTCCCCAAAATAACTCGCGTCATAAAAGCGGCATCTCGAACCCTCAAACAAGCAGCACAACAAGGCGCTGCACCCGACCGCCTACAGCCCTGCGTTTCGCTCGTGCCTCGCTTCACTTCGGGCTTCCGGCGGCGGGTGAGCTTAGTCGTTCTGTCGCTTGCGCGCGGCGTCTCTGAAAGCGATACTTTTCAATCACAAATGAACGAATACAAGATTTGGATTGAAGCTGAACATTGGGCAGAAGGAGAATGGAATCCAAGCGATGACAACTCAGATGTCATTGTTACGATGGCGAACGGCACCCGTTGGTTTACTACATTCTTCTCTTATGCAAACATTTCATCGTTAGTTGAGAAGTTCAAGCAAAGTGGAGAATCTCTATCGGGTAAATACTTTTGGGCAACCGATATGCTTTTGGTTGATGAAGTCAGTCGCCCCAGAATTGAAGAAGTAGTTCATCACCTCATTAAAGAAAATGAGTTCGACCAGATATTCACGCAGGTCGAAAGCGAATAACAAGCGACAGAACAAGGCGCTGCACCCGACCGCCTACAGCTTCGTTCGTCGTGCCTCCTCACTTCGCTTCCGGCGGCGGGTGAGCTTAGTCGTTGTGTGGCTGCGCGCGGCTTGACTTGTGCCGAAACATAAATTTGCCCAAACTAATACGAATTGGTCCCAATATTATGAGAACTCAATTCACAGAGCAACACGGTTACGGCAAAATGAAGTTTGTTCTTGGGCATGGCGCAGATGGAACAGCCGGCCATGTTGAGTTGTTACTACAAACTCTCCCCAATCCGGGCCGCTTCTCAGTGGAATGGCGCGTTACAGGAAATAATTTTGCCGCCGATGCACGCGAAAGAATAGAAAACGCCGCCAGTTCATACTTGCAAGGATATTTAGCTGTTCATTCAGAGTTCGGTTTGTCTGTTGCAGTTCTCGCAGTTACTTCTGATGAGAGCCGCCAGAACGATTACGAAAGAGCGATTTACTGGGCAATGCACTCAGCTTTGCAAGAAGCAAAATTACCTTTGCCTCAAATCTACGCTGCGCCAGATGAGGACGACACATGGGAAAATCCATAACTGCAAGGCATCAACAGCCACACAACAAGGCGCTGCACCCGACCGCCTACAGCTCCGCTCGTTCCTCGCTGCGCTTCCGGCGGCGGGTGAGCTTGGTCGTTGTGTTGCTTGCGCGCAGCTTTTCGGT
>JAABUK010006361.1_pt1 | contig 17683 bp, 9 predicted proteins | sample 5559141 | NCBI WGS metagenome assembly JAABUK01 (sample SAMN10711869, study PRJNA513367) | rock metagenome | isolation source: Antarctica rocks | place: Antarctica: Victoria Land, Pudding Butte nord | collected 2016-01-03 | reverse complement strand
GAGATCATGGAACTCTTCGCCGACATCGATAACAACCCGGATCATCAGTACCTCCGCTCCACCCTGGAGAAGGAGCCAACCAAGAATACCGATCAGGCGATCATCGAGCTCTACCACCGCCTGCGTCCCGGCGATCCGCCGACGCGCGAGAACGCCCAGGCGCTGCTGGAGAACCTCTTCTTCAACCCGCGTCGCTACGATCTGGCGAAGGTCGGGCGCTACAAGCTGAACAAGCGGCTGGGGCTTGAGAAGGATATCCGAACCCTGACGAAGGACGACATCATCGCGATCCTGAAGACGATGATCCGGCTCAACAACGAGCAGGGGAAGCCGGACGATATCGACCACCTGGGCAATCGCCGCATCCGCGCGGTCGGCGAGCTGATCCAGATGCAGATGCGACTCGGGCTGGCCCGCATGGAGCGCGTCGTCCGCGAGCGGATGACGATCCAGGATCTGAATACGGTTACGCCGAACGCGCTGATCAATACCCGCCCGATCATGGCGGCGGTTCGCGAGTTCTTCGGCGGCAGCCAGCTGTCGCAGTTCATGGACCAGACGAACCCGCTGGCCGAGCTGACGCACAAGCGGCGCCTCTCGGCCCTCGGACCCGGTGGTCTGAGCCGCGACCGCGCGGGCTTCGATGTCCGCGATGTCCACTTCTCTCACTACGGTCGCATCTGCCCGATCGAGACGCCGGAAGGGCCGAACATCGGCCTGATCGGCTCGCTCGCAACGTATGGGCGGATCAACCAATATGGCTTCATCGAGACCCCGTACCGCCGCGTGATCAGCACGGTCGACGTGCAGCGCGAGGAGGGGAAGGACGCCGAGATGCTCCTGCACCAGATCCTGCGCGACGATGTCACCGACCCGGAGACGGGCGAGGTGATCGCCGAGCAGGGTTCGGAACTGAACGAGGCGACGATCGCGAAGATCCAGCAGACCGGGACGCGCAACGTGCGGATCCGCCCGTTCGTCTCGCACCAGATCGAATACCTCTCTGCGGACCGCGAGCAGGAGTTCGTGGTGGCGCAGGCGAACTCCCGCCTCGATGAGCACTTCCGCTTCGTGGAGGATCGCGTCGAGGTTCGGAAGGAAGAGGACTACCCGGTCGTTCCGGTCGAGCAGGTCGACTACATGGACGTGTCGCCGAAGCAGGTCGTCAGCGTCGCCGGTACGCTGATCCCCTTCTTGGAGCACGACGACGCCAATCGCGCGCTGATGGGCTCGAACATGCAGCGCCAGGCGGTGCCGCTGCTCCGCCCGGACTCGCCGATCGTCGGCACCGGGATGGAATATCAGGCCGCGCGCGACTCCGGCCAGGTGGTCGTGGCCCGCGCGTCCGGCACGGTCCTCTCTTCGACCGGCCAGAAGATCATCCTACAGGAGGAGAGTGGCGCGATTCGGGAGTATCCGCTCCAGAAGTTCCGCCGCTCCAACCAGGACACCTGCATCAATCAGCGCCCGATCGTCCGCAAGGGCGACCACGTCGAGGAGTTGCAGGTCATCGCCGACTCCTCCTCGACCGACAAGGGCGAGCTGGCGCTCGGCCAGAACGTCCTCGTCGCCTTCATGCCTTTCGAGGGCGGTAACTACGAGGACGCGATCCTGCTCAGCGAGCGCCTGGTGCGCGACGACGTCTTCACCTCGATCCACATCGAGAAGTACGAGACGGAGGCGCGCGACACCAAGCTGGGGCCGGAGGAGATCACGCGCGACATCCCGAACGTCGGCGAGGACAGCCTCTCCGACCTGGATGAGGATGGCGTGATTCGCATCGGCGCGGAGGTCCGCCCGAATGACATCCTCGTCGGCAAGGTCACGCCACGCGGCGAGACCGAGCTTTCCGCCGAGGAGCGCCTGCTCCGCGCGATCTTCGGGGAGAAGGCGCGCGAGGTGAAGGACACCAGCCTGCGCGTGCCGCACGGCGTGCACGGTAAGGTGATCGACGTCAAGCAGTTCCGCCGCGAGGACACCGAACTCCCCGCCGGCGTCAATCAGATGGTCCGCGTCGCGATCGCGCAGAAGCGCAAGATCAGCGAAGGCGACAAGATGGCCGGTCGCCACGGCAACAAGGGGGTTATCTCCCGCATCCTGCCGGCCGAGGATATGCCGTATCTGCCCGACGGGACCCCGGTGGACATCATCTTGAATCCGCTGGGCGTGCCGTCCCGCATGAACATCGGCCAGCTGCTGGAGACGACGCTCGGCTGGGCGGCGTCGCGGCAGAACATCAAGATCGCCACGCCGGTCTTCGACGGGGCGACCGAGGACCAGATCAAGGACGAGCTAAACGAGGTCGGACTGCCGCTCGACGGCAAGATCTACCTCTACGACGGGCGCACCGGCGAGCGTTTCGACCGCCCAACGGTCGTCGGCATCATCTACATGCTGAAGCTCGCCCACTTGGTCGAGGACAAGATTCACGCGCGGTCGACCGGCCCATACTCGCTGGTCACGCAGCAGCCGCTCGGCGGCAAGGCGCAGTTCGGCGGACAGCGCTTCGGGGAGATGGAAGTCTGGGCGCTCGAAGCGTACGGCGCGGCCAATACGCTGCAAGAGATGCTCACCGTCAAGTCGGACGATGTCGTCGGGCGCGTGAAGACCTACGAGTCGATCGTCAAGGGCGAGGAGATCGTCGAGGCCGGGGTGCCGGAATCGTTCAAGGTGCTGGTCAAGGAACTGCGCTCGCTCGGCCTCTCGATCGAGGTGATCAACGAGGATGAGGAGACGGTCAACTTCTCCGAGGACACGTCCGGTGATCTCCTGTCGAAACTCGACCGGATCAACCTGAGCGGCTTCGAGCGGACCGAGGCGTAGTGTGAAGTACGAAGTACGAATGACGGAGGACGAAGCATGACCGAGCGGGCAACCCGCGCATAACGAGCCGGTTCGTATTTCGTCCTGCGTCGCTCGTACTTACCTGGGGGGCTATTCGTGAGTGCTACGCTCGATGTGAACGATTTCGACGCCATCAAGATCAGCCTGGCCTCCCCCGAGGAGATCCGTAGCTGGTCGTATGGCGAGGTGACCAAGCCGGAGACGATCAACTATCGCACCCTCAAGCCGGAGCATGGCGGCCTCTTCTGCGAGCGGATCTTCGGTCCCTCGCGCGACTGGGAATGCTACTGCGGCAAGTACAAGCGGATCCGCTTCAAGGGCGTGATCTGCGACAAGTGCGGCGTGGAAGTGGCGCGCTCGAAGGTCCGCCGCGAGCGGATGGGCCACATCGAGCTCGCCGCCCCGGCCAGCCACATCTGGTACGTCAAGGGGACGCCGAGCCGCCTCGGCCTGCTCCTCGATATCTCGCCGCGCAACCTGGAGCGGATCATCTACTTCGCCGCCTACCTCGTCACCGACATCGATGAAGAGGCGAAGCAGACCCGCGTTCAGCAGCTCTACAAGGAGATGGAAGAAGAGATCGCCGATCTCGACGCCGAGTTGCAGGAGTCGGTGGACGAGCTCGATGAGGGGCTGCGGACGCAGCTCGCCAATCTGAGCGGCGGCCATGAGGGGCTCAGCGTCGATGTTACCAGCCGCCAGGAGCGGCGGGCGCAAGAGGCGACGCAGCGCTACACCGAGGTGCGCGACGCCCTCGCGGCGAAGTTAGGGCAGTCGGCGACCGCAGAGTACGCCTACGGCGATCGCATCATCGTCCGCGTGGACGAGACGATCAATCAGGATCGCCTCGACTCGCTGGAGCTGGCACACGACGAGCAGATGCAGTCGATCCAGGCGGAGGCCGAGCACGAGCTGGGCAGCAGCCAGGCGCTGACCGAGGCCGAGCGCGATCAGCTCCTCTACGTCGCCAACGAGCGCAAGGAGCGCCAGGCGGCGGAGATCGAGCGCGAGAAGCAGACGATCAAGCAGGATTACGAGGGGCGCATCACCGCGCTCGAGAAGCTCCAGACGCTGCAAATCCTGACCGAGGTCCAGCGCAACGAACTGCTGGAGGACGGGCGCGGGATCTTCAAGGCGGGCATGGGGGCCGAGGCGGTCTACGACGTCGTGCAGAAGTACGACCTCGACGGCGAGGCATTCAAGCTTCGCCAGGACATCGCCACCATGAGCGGCCTGAAGAAGAAGAAGGCGACGAAGCGCCTGCGCGTCGTGGAGGCGCTGCGGAAGGGCGGCAACCGCCCCGAGTGGATGATCTTCACCGCACTGCCGGTCATCCCGCCGGACCTGCGCCCGATGGTGCAGCTCGACGGCGGTCGCTTCGCCACGAGCGATCTCAACGATCTCTATCGCCGCGTGATCAACCGCAACAACCGTCTGCGACGCCTGCTCGATCTCCAGGCCCCGGATATCATCGTCCGCAATGAGAAGCGCATGCTGCAAGAGGCGGTCGATGCGCTGATCGACAACGGGCGGCGCGGTCGGGTCGTGTCCGGCTCCGGCAAGCACAAGCTGAAGAGCCTCAGCGACATGCTGAAGGGCAAGCAGGGCCGGTTCCGTCAGAACCTACTCGGCAAGCGCGTGGACTACTCCGGGCGCTCCGTGATCGTCGTCGGCCCGACGTTGCAGCTGCACCAGTGCGGCCTGCCGAAGCGGATGGCGCTCGAACTCTTCAAGCCGTTCGTGATGCGGCGGCTGGTCGATCGCGGCTACGCCCACAACATCAAGGCGGCGAAGCGCGTCGTGGAGCGGGTCGACCCGCGCGTATGGGAAGTGCTGGAGGAGGTCGTCAAGGACTACCTCGTCTTGCTGAACCGTGCCCCGACGCTGCACCGCCTGGGCATCCAGGCATTCGAGGTCAAGCTGGTGGAGGGGTCGGCGATCCAGATCCACCCGCTCGTCTGCCAGGCGTACAACGCCGACTTCGACGGCGACCAGATGGCGGTCCACGTCCCCCTCTCGAAGGCGGCGCAGGCCGAGGCGCGCGAGCGGATGCTCTCGCTGAACAATCTGCTCTCCCCCTCGAACGGCGACCCGATCATCACGCCGCAGCAGGACATCGTCCTCGGCTGCTACTACATGACCCTGCCGCGCGAGGGCGCGAAGGGTGAGGGCAAGTCCTTCATCAGCCCGGATGAGATGATGCTGGCCTACGAGATGGGCCTGCTCGACCTCCAGGCGACGGTCAAGGTCTATGGCGTCCGCGCCACGAACGTGATCGGGATGTACGAGACGACCGTCGGACGGCTGATCTTCAACCAAATCGTCCCGGAAGAGCTGGGCTATCGCGACATCACGATGGGCCGTAAGCAGCTCCGCACCCTGATCGCCGACTGCTACCGCAAGCTCGGCGGCGAAGTGACCGCGCAGCTGGCGGACGATATCAAGACGATCGGCTTCAAGTATGCGACACGCGGCGCACTCTCGATCGGCGTGCAGGATCTCGAGATCCCGGCTTCGAAGCCGCGGATCATCGCCGAGGCTGAGGTCGAGCAGAAGGAGATCGAGCGCCAGTTCCAGCGCGGCCTGATCACCGAGCGCGAGCGCAAGGACGAGGCCGTTCGCATCTGGACCGACGCCCGCGCGCAGGTCGCGAAGGCGGTCGAGATGGGCCTGAGTCGCCAGAACCCGCTCTTCATGATGGCCGATTCCGGCGCACGCGGTAACTTCAACCAGATCAGTCAGATGGCCGGTATGCGCGGCCTCGTGCTCAACCCGACCGGTGAAGTCATCGAACTGCCGATCCGCTCGGGCTACCGCGAAGGCATCTCCGTGCTGGAGTACTTCATCTCCACGCACGGCGCACGCAAGGGTCTGGCCGATACGGCGCTCCGTACCGCGAACTCCGGGTATCTGACCCGGCGGCTGGTGGATGTGGCTCAGGATGTCATCGTCACCGGCTACGACTGCGGCACCGAGGCCGGGCTGCGGCTGACCCTCAACCCCGGCCCGAACGAGAAGGATACCGAGACGTTCGAGGAGATCCTCGGGCGACGGTTGATCGGGCGGATGCTCGCACAGCCGTTGCACGACCCCTCCACCGGCGAGATGATCGCCGATCGCAACGCCGAGATCGATGAGGATGTCATCGATCGGTTGATCGGGATGTCGCCTCGCCCGGAGGAGATCTTCATCCGCACGGCGATGTTCTGCGACTCGACGCACGGCGTCTGCCAGTGCTGCTACGGTCGCAACCTGGCGACCGGCAAGATGGTCGGGCTCGGCGAGGCGGTCGGCATCATCGCCGCCCAGTCGATCGGCGAGCCGGGCACGCAGCTGACGATGCGGACCTTCCACATGGGCGGTGTGGCGCACGCCAGCGACATCACGACCGGTCTGCCGCGCGTCGAAGAGATCTTCGAGGCCCGGCTGCCCAAGGGGCGCGCGATCCTGTCCGAGCTCGAGGGCACGGTCCACCTCGAGACCGATGAGGAGGGGAGCCGCCGCATCATCGTCCTCAATAGTGAGATCTTCACCGAGACCTACCCAATCCCGCCGAACTTCGTCGCGACCATCAAGGATGGCGACGAGGTCACCGAGGGCCAGGTGATCGCCGAGTCGAACGTCGAAGGGACCGACGGGCGGATCCTGGCGACGATCGGCGGCAAGGTGAGCTTCGACATCGTGGATGGTAGCGACAGCATCATCGTCCGCGAGGAGCAGAACCAGGAGAAGCGCTACGACGTCCTGGCGAACTCGCAGATCCTCATCAACGAGGGGGACTTCGTCACCGCCGGGAAGCAACTCACCGAGGGCAACCAGGATCCCCAGGAAATCCTGCGGATTCGCGGTCGCCAGGCGGTGCAGGAGTACATGGTCGACGAAGTGCAGCGGGTCTACCGTTCGCAGGGTGTCGACACGAACGACAAGCACATCGAGGTGATCGTGCGGCAGATGCTCCGCAAGGTCACGATCGACGAGTCGGGCGATAGCGAGTTCCTGCCCGGCGAGATGATTGACCGGTTCATCTTCAACGAGGTGAACGCGGAACTGCTGGCCGAGGGTGGCGAGCCGGCCACCGCCCAGGAGACGCTGATCGGCGTCACCAAGGCGTCCCTCTCGACCGAGTCGTTCCTCTCTGCGGCCTCCTTCCAAGAGACGACCCGCGTGCTGACCGAGGCCGCCATCAATGGCCGCGTCGACCAGCTGCACGGCTTGAAGGAGAACGTGATCATCGGGAAGCTGATCCCCGCCGGTTCCGGTTTCAACGTCGAGCGGAAGAAGAAGCCTTCCTCGCGCGTGTCGCCAGACGGTGAGGAGAGCACGATCGATACGATCGACCTGATGAGCGGCCCAGACGGCGTCGGGCGCGCGGACCGGGACAAGCTCGTCCCGGCCGGCTACCAGGCGCTGCCGGTTGACCCGACCCTGGCGCTCGGCAACCCGAGCCACCGGGACGAGGGCGGCGAGGAGTAATCCACTCAGCTAACAGCACACGATCGACGCGGGGCGGCGGACCAAAATTTGGTCCGCCGCCCCGCGCTATGCCGTTGAAACCTCTTGCCTCCACCTGCTATAGTGCATCCACCTGCACACATAGGTGGGAGATGTATGACCACCACGCCTCGCTCGAACAACGGCACCCCTCATTGCCAGTCGCCGGACTGGTATGCCGCGTGTCCGAGTGTGCTCACGATTCCCTGGCGGCGCGAAACGGTGAGCCAGGGGAGGAGTGCGCCCGCGTGAGTCAGGGGAGACCCTGATCGAAGCCGCTGACCGTGGGCGCACCCTCTGCGCCCGCGGTTTTTTTTGTCGTCGCCCGCTGGGGCGTCCAGAGAGACCGTGGATGCCGTGGCAGCCGTAGCTCATCCCCTGTGGTCGATAGACCGTGGCCGATCTCGTCGGCCACCTCATGAGGGATCGGGATGTGATGACGGCATTACGACGCTCCTGGCGACTCCTCGCGCGCTATCTCGCCCCACGGCGAGGCACCATGTTCCTCCTGGCGCTGCTGCTGCTCGGCGGTATCGCCCTCGAACTACTCGGTCCACAGCTCCTGCGCGACTTCCTCGATCGCGCACAACGTGGTGACACGCCGCGCGATCTCCGCACCATCGCGCTCCTTTTCGGCGGTGTAGCGCTGTTGGCGCAGGGAACGGCGGTCGCCGAAACCTATCTTGCCGAGACGGTCGGCTGGGCCACGACCAACGATCTTCGCGCGGACCTGGCCGCGCATTGCCTGAGCCTCGATCTGCACTTTCACCAGGCCCACACACCCGGTGAACTGCTGACACGAATCGATGGCGACGTGACCGCGCTCGCGAATTTCTTCTCGCGCTTCGTGCTCACCCTCCTCGGCAACACCCTCTTGCTATTCGGCGTGCTGGCATTACTCTGGCGCGAGGACTGGCGGATCGGCCTCGGTATGGGGCTCTTCGCCGGAGTGACGCTCGCGGCGATGCTGCGACTGTACGCTGTGGCCCGCCCTCGCTGGCGGGCGGTCGAGCAGGAGGGGGCGCTCTTCTACGGTTTCATTGGGGAACGTTTGGCAGGGCTGGAGGATCTACGGACCAGCGGGCCAACCGCCACCACCTACGTGCTGCGCCGTTTTGCGGAGCGGCTGCGCGCCTGGATACCCCTGCTGCTGCGCGCGGTCTTCGCGGGGCAAGCGGTCTGGATGGTCGCCCTCAGCCTTTTCGCACTCGCCAACGCCCTGGCGCTGACCGTGGCGACCAGGTTGTTCCGCGCCGAGGCGGTATCGATCGGCACGCTCTACCTGATCGTCACCTACACCGGGCTCCTGATCCGCCCGATCGCACGACTCCAGGCCGAGATCGCGGATCTGCAGCAGGCCGGAGCCAGCATCGATCGTGTCGAAGAGCTCTTCGCCACCAAACCCGCAATCGGCGACGGGCCGGGCGCGGCGCTCCCCGACGGGGCCTTAGCGGTCGCCTTTCAGGGCGTGTCTTTTTCTTACGGCGGCGCGACCCTGGCGCTCCATGATGTGTCCTTCGCACTCGCGCCGGGGCGCGTGCTCGGACTGTTAGGCCGCACCGGCAGCGGCAAGACGACGCTCGCACGCCTGCTCCCGCGCTTCCACGACCCGACGAGCGGCAGCATCGCGCTCGGCGCTATCGATCTCCGCGCCGCCCGCATAGCCGACATCCGCGCGCGCGTCGGCCTGGTGACGCAAGACGTCCAACTCTTCGCCGCGAGTGTCCGCGACAACCTCACCTTTTTCGATCCGACTATCGCAGACGCCCGGCTGCTGGCGGCGATCGATGGACTTGGCCTGGGTGGGTGGTTCGCCGCCCTGCCCGCTGGGTTGGATACCGTCCTGGCCCCTGGCGGTGGCGATCTCTCCGCCGGGGAGGCCCAACTCCTCGCCCTTGTCCGCGTCTTCCTCCGCGATCCGGGCCTCATCATCCTCGACGAAGCCGCATCCCGCCTCGATCCGGCGACCGAGCGCCTGATCGCACACGCCATCACGCGCCTGTTGAGCGGGCGTACCGGCATCATCATCGCCCATCATCTGACGACCCTGCGTTGGGTCGATACCATCCTCATTCTGGACGAGGGGCGGGTCGTGGAGCAGGGTGAACGCGCGGCGCTCGCCGGTGATCCCACCTCGCGCTTCGCGCGCTTGCTCGCCACCGGACAGCTGGCTAGGACTGCTGCATCAGATGATCCGACGGAGGTGCTGGCATGAGCACTGGGCGACTGCTCTGGCGACTGCTATGCACACGCCCCTGGCTCGCGGCCCTCAACATCGCGCTGGCGTCGGTGATCGCTCTCCTCGATCTCCTCCCTGGCCCGGTCATGCAAGCATTCTTCGACCGTCTGGCCGGACAAACAGCGGTCGGCTTCAATCCCGAGACGCTGATCATCGCCCTGCTGGCGATCGCCCTGGCCCGCACGGTACTCAAGACCACCGCCGTGCTGATCAGCGACGTACATGACTTCCTCATGGGCGCGACCGTGCGACACAATCTGCTGGCGCAATTGCTGGCCCGACCCGGCGACAACCCTCAGACCGAGGAGACTGGCGCGACGTTGAGCCGCTTCCGTGATGACGCTGCACAGGTCGCGCAGCAGCTCGCTTTGCTCTGCCACGGCGCAAGTGTTGCCCTTTTCACGGTCGGGGCGGCGCTGTTGCTGCGGGTCGATCTGGGGCTCACCGCCGCAGTCTTCCTCCCCCTGACGGCGACGGTCGCGATCGTGCAGCGCTCGTTCGGGCGGCTGGGGCGCTACCGCGAAGCGAGCCGCCAAGCGACCACGCGCGTGACGGGACTTCTCGGGGAGCTGTTCGGTGCTGTCCAGGCGGTGCAGCTCGCCGGGGCCGAGGCGCAGCTGATCGTCCGCTTCCGCGCGCTGAATGAGGAGCGCCGCAGGCTGCTGTTGCGCGACACCGTGCTGACACGCGGCCTGGGGGCGGTCTCTGCCGTCACCGTCAGCCTCGGTACGGGCCTCCTGCTCCTGCTCTCGGCCTCGGCATTGCGTGCAGGCACCTTCACCGTCGGGGACTTCGCCCTCTTCGTCTACTACCTCCCATTCGTCGGCGAATTCACGCGCGTCAGCGGCGGCGTCCTGGCGGGGCATAAGCAGTCGGGGGTCGCATTCGCGCGCCTGACCGCCGCCCTCAACGGTGCCGCACCCCAGGCGCTGGTAGCGCCCTACCCGCTGGCGCTACGCGGGCCGCTACCACCGTTAGCGGCGATACCACAGGGGCAAACAGACCGCCTCATCATATTCGAGGCGGTCGACTTAACCTATCATCATCGGTCATCGGGGCGTGGCATCACCGGGATCGACCTCCACATCGCGCGTGGAGCGCTCGTCGTCATCGTCGGGCGTGTGGGTGCCGGGAAGACGACTCTCCTGCGCGTCCTACTGGGCCAACTCCGGCCTCAGGAGGGGGTGATTCGCTGGAATGGCCGGGCGATCACCGAGCCCGTCTCCTGGTGTGTGCCGCCGCACGTAGCCTACACCCCGCAAGTGCCGCGCTTCTTCGATGACACGTTACGCGATAATATCCTGCTCGGACTACCACAGGGGGACGCCGATCTCGCCGACGTCCTCCGCGCGGCGGTATTGGAGCGCGACATCGCGACCCTGCCTGATGGTCTCGATACGGTGGTCGGATCGCGCGGGGTCCGCCTATCGGGCGGGCAGGTGCAGCGCGCGGCGGCGGCGCGGATGCTCGCGCGTGGGGCGGAACTGCTGATCGTGGACGACCTATCCAGCGCGCTCGATGCGGAGACCGAGCGGCAACTGTGGGCGCGACTGCGCGCGCGTCCCGACAACACCATACTCGCCGTCTCGCATCGGCGCGTCGCCCTGCAACAGGCCGATCGGATCATCGTCTTGAAAGATGGCCGCGTCGAGGCGATAGGAACACTGGATGAGCTACTGCTACGCTGCGAGGAGATGCGCCTACTCTGGGCGGAAGGCCCGACAACCTGAATCGAGGATACGGTGTCAACGTTCGAACCCACCCGCTGGGATACCACACAGCTGCCTTTGAGCACACGGCGCATCGGGCGTCCGCTCTGGCATTACGAGACCGTGGCGTCCACTATGCCGCTCGCGCACGACCTGGCGGCGCAGGGCGCGCCGGACGGCACGGCGATCGTCGCGGAGGAGCAGACCGCCGGGCGGGGGCGGCGCGGGCGGGCGTGGCAAGCGCCCAGCGGCAGCGCCCTCCTCTGCTCCCTGATCTGCCGCCCACCCCTCCCGCCGGAACGCCTCTTCCTCCTCGTCGCCGCGATCGGCGTGGGGCTCTGCGAGGGGGTGGAGCGCGCGACGGGGCTCCGTACGCAGATCAAGTGGCCGAACGATCTCCTGCTCGACGGGCGCAAACTAGCCGGGGTGCTCTGCGAGAGTCGCCTCGGCGGCGCGGGGCTGCACCACGCCGTGGTCGGCTTCGGGCTGAACATCAACCTCCGGGCCGCCGATCTGCCCGCCGTGCCGCCCGGCGCGCTCCCCCCGACCAGCCTCGCGATCGCACAGGGCGCGGCGCTCCCGCACCTGGCGACCGTCGCGACGCTCTTCGCGGCGCTCGATGACGTCTACGATCTCCTCTGGACCGGACAGGGGGAAGCGATCCGCGCGCGCTGGGAGGCGCGGCTCGCCGGGCGTGGGGAGATGGTGCGCGTGATCACGGATAACGGCGCGCGCACAGGGCGCTTCGTCGGTGTGGGGCCGGACGGCGCGCTCCTGCTCGACACAGCGGCGGGGCGCGCGGAATTGCTGGTCGGCGATGTGGTGCTCGGGCCGCGCCCGCTCGCCCCACCGTCGCCGGACGACGCAATTATTTAACCTGGCCTTAACAGCAGACGGCCCATCCGTTAACGGAGCCCGCCCATACTATTCTCAGGTCGAAGGACGATGCCGAACACAGCCTCCAGGGCACGCCAAGACCGCCAACAGTGTCTACTCCTTTCTCTATCCCCAATCCCCTATCCCCTGTGGCCCCGCCTCCCGAGCGGGGCCACACCCCTTTAAATATGCCCCAGACGCGATACCTATTCGCCCCCGCGCGCCGCGAAGTGGCATACGCGCGCGTTGTCACGCAAGGAACTACTCCAAGCGAGAGAAGTACATAAGGGGAAGGCGACACTCAGGGGATCTGGCGCAGCACCACGAAATCGCTGCGGTCGGCGATGATCTGCCAGCGCCCGCTCTTGACCAGCGCGTCGATGTCGCCGGCCTCGCGCCCGTTATCGCGCTGGCGGTCGCCGATCACGTAGGCGGCGCGCGCCACCAGCGCCGGGTCATACGAGGAGTTGCCGGGGAAGTGGTAGAGATAGCGCCGCATCGGCACCTGGATCCCGAGCTGCGACGTGACCGCGAGCGGCGCGGCGGGCGGCACCAGGGCGAGCAGCTCCTGCGCCGCCGCCAGACGTGGCGAGGGGCGCGGGTCTTTCAAGAAGCGGAAGGCGTCGCTGCCGAGCGCCAGCTGTTGCAGGAGCATCAGGACGACCAGCCCGCCGAGCGTCAACGGCAGCGCCCTCGTCGCACGCGGCCAGCGTCGGAGGATCGCGCCGATCGCGAATGGGGCGAGCAGCAGGGCCAGCAGCATGAGCCAGATCAGGGGGCGGATGGTGGGGTGCAGCCCGTTACGGCTGTCGTCGCTCCCCGGCCAGATCGGCAGCAGCAGGAGCGCCGCGACGAGCGCCGCGCCGCCGAGCACCGCCAAGCGCCAGAGTCGCGCGGTCCCTTCGGCGGCACGCAGGAGCGCCAACCCCTCGATCGCGCCGATGAAGAGGAAGGGGATGATCAGCGCCTGATACTGATGGAAGAGGTCGAACTGCACCAACTCGCCAGAGAGGAGATTGAGGATCAGGATCGGCGCGGGGATCAGCAAGAGGCGCGGGCGCAGCAGGGGCAGGAAGGCGAGCGGCCAGAGGAGTTGCGCCAGATAGCGCCCCTTCTCCAGCGTGAAGACCCCCTGCGCGGTGTAAAGCGGGTGCGTCACCACGGTGGTGACGATGGCGCGCGTATTCTCCCCGAGCCAGGTGTAATTGACCTGCCAGAGGAAGCCATGCCCGTTCGCCAGGGCCGGGATGATCAGGAAGACCGCGACGATCCAGTAGCCGAAGCCGACGATCGCGGGCGCGATGCCGAAACGGGCGTCGCGGCGTTCCAGGATCGCGTAGAGGCCGAAGGTGCCGACGACCAGCCCGACATCGCTCCGCACGGTGAGCGCGATGACGAGGCAGATCCAGAACGGGATGGCGCGCTGCCGACGATAGAACCAGTAGGCCCCGAGCAACGCCGAGGCGGCGAAGAGGCGCGGCTGGAACTCCGCCAGGGTGATCGTGCCGACCGGCAGGAAGAGGAGATAGAGTACCGCCCAGCCGAGGCCGACGAGCGCCGACGAGCAGCGTTCGCGCGCGATCAGGAACAACGGCCACGCGCCGAGCCCCGCACCGAGCGAGATCAGCGCGAACAGGGTCATCGGCGACTGCCAGAGCGCGTAGAAGGGCGCGATCCACAGCTCGAAAAGGGCGAGATCGACCCCCAGGTGCGTCGTGGAGAAGGAGTACATCGATTGCTCGAACGGGCGACCGTGGACGGTATTCCAGATCGGCTGCTCGTAGACGAGGAAGTCGAAGCCCTGGCGCAGCGTGCGGATCCGGTACCAGTTAAGGCCGGTGAAGATGAGCGTGTAGGCGACGATCAGCAGGGCCAGCAGCGGCGTCGCAAAGGTCTCGATGAGGCCCGTGAAACGGCCCGCGCCGGGCGTCTCCGCCTGACGCACCGATGCGAGTGTCGCGACCCGCTGCGCCCCGCCGGCCTTCGCGCGTGCTCTCGCCTTCGCCATCCGCCTACGCCCGCCCGCTCGCCATGATGCCATTGCCGATCAGCGGCGGATACGGCACCTCCACGCGCGCGCCGAATCGCCGCCCACCGAGACGCACGGCAGGCTTCCAGCCGGTCCGCACCTGGATCTGATCGAAGCCGGCCAGCTCCAGGCGGCGGCGCAGGGTACGTGGCGTTTGCAGGTTGATGTGCGTGGGATCGCGATCGCCGGTCCAGATCGGCCCGCCGAGCGCGGCGACGACGCGGCGCACATCCCAGAGATTCGGCGTGGTGAGGACGAGCGCGCCACCGGGGCGCAATACGCGACGCACCTCGCGCAGCACCGCCGGGAGCGCCGCGACATGCTCGACGATCTCGCTCATCAGGACGAGATCGAAGCGCCTCGAGGCGAACGGCAGACCCTCATCGATGTCGCAGCGGGCCAGTTGTGCGGTGGGGAGCAGTTCACGCGCCGCCGCGAGCGCCGCCGCCGAGACATCGACGCCGACCGCCTCGATCCCGCGCGTGTGGAGATAGCGCAGGCCGGGCGCGGCCCCGCAGCCGACATCGAGGACGCGGGCGGTCTGACCAGGGGCGACGCCACCGCGCAGGAGCATCCGATCGTATTGCCAGGCGATCTTGGTATCCGACTTCGCGATCTGGCGCGCGAAATATGCCTGGCCGTAATGCTCGTGTCCGCGCATCGTCCCCCGCTTACGCCCCATCTTCCCGCATGGACGCCCCGGTATGGCGCCGCTCCGGTGTCGTCCTGCCGCTCTGTTGCACGGCGGAGTATAGCATGCCCCCCCGCGCGCGCCGCCCGCACCTTGCCACCCCTGGAGGCGATCCGGCATACTCTCCGCGACCACGCAAATCAGCGTAACGTACGATCACGCGGGGCGGTGCCAGAGGCACCGCCGGCAGACAGGGATAGGGGGCGAACAGCCGATGGCGACGCAGAGCAGTGGCGCGGTCGGGGGCCGCGCCGGGGTGCGCGCGGACAACCGGCAACTCCGGCGGGTCGCACAACTCCTCATCGCGCTGCTGGCGCTGGCGCTGGTGATCCGGGCGCTCTACTATGTCTACATGGTCTTCCCGGTACTCGTCTGGCCGCACGAGGCGATCGGCGGCGAGGCGACGATGCTCTACGAGAGCGCCCTCCTCCAGCGCGACCCGCTCGGCGGGCTGCGCGCCCTCTACGGCCCCCAACCCGCCGACGCCTTCATCGGCGGGAACTACCCACCGATCTACATGATCTTCTGGGCGCTCAATCCGGGCACGTCGAGCTTCATCACCGGGCGGGCGATCTCACTCATCTGGGGGATCATCGCGGCCATCGCCGGGGGCCTGGCCGTCTTCGGGGCGTTGCGCGGCCACGCGACGACGCAGCAGCGGATCGTCGCCGGGACGCTCGGCGGCGCGGCGTTCATCTGCACCGTGCCGGTCTTCCAGCAGATCAGCATCGCCAAGCCGGACATGACCGCGCTCGGCCTCGCGGCGGTCGGGCTGGCGTTCTTCGAGAATGCGCGCGGGCGGCGCGGCATCGTCCTGGCCGGGCTCTTCTTCGGCCTGGCCCTCCTGACCAAGCAATCGATCGGCTTCGCGCTGGCGGCGGCGTTCGTCGCCGCGCTGCGGCGGGGACAGAAGGAGGCGCTGACCCTCTTCCTCACCACCGGCATCGTTGGCGCGGTCGGGGTCGGCTTCCTCTATCTCCTCGCCGGGCCGACGGTGCTCGACCACCTGATCACCTATAATCTGCGCCCCTGGCGTCAGGACCGCTTCGAGAGCCTCAATGCCAAGTTCCTGGCCCTGACCTGGCTACTGATCGTCCCCGCGCTCGCCTACGCCGCCTGGGGGATCGTGCGGCGCGGGCGCGCGGCGCTGACCTATTACCCGATCGTCGCCCTGGCCGTCCTCTACACCGTCGGCTCGGAGGGCGGGGCACGCAATTACTACATCGAACTCTGCCTCGCCGCCGGGCTCGGCGCGGCCCTCGCGCTGCTGACCCTGGCGCTCGCCCGCCCGCGTTGGACGCTCACCCTCGGCACGCTCACCTTCCTGCTGATCGCCATCTACGCCTTCCGCACCTACACCGTGCTGGTGGCGGGGGCCTACGTCCCCGCGCCCCCGGTGATGACCGGTGGGGAGCGCAACCGCGTCCTGGCGCTCGCCGACGCCGCGCCCGATCCGGTCCTCTCCGACGATGTGAGCTACCTGGCGATGCGCGGGCGCCCCGCCGTGATCGACGACGGCTTCCTCAGCGAGCATGTCCGCAACGAGGGACTCTGGAATACCGACGGGATCGTGGCGGGGATCAAGGCGCATCGCTACACGCTCGTGCTGACCCCGCGCAGCGGCGACGACGAGGCGATCCTGCGCCGCGCCTGGGGCGATGCGGTGGTGGACGCTCTGAAGATCTACTACGTCCGCACCAGCGACATCACCTTCGCGCCGAAGCGGTAAGATAGGCCGGTCGCGGTAATGGCGACCGGCGCGAACACGAAGCGAGTAACGGGAGGACACGATGGGGCTGGTATTGCGCGTGCAGCACGTCAGCATCGGGATCATGGCGGGCGAGGGGGAGAAGGCGCGGGACTTCTACATCGGGGCGCTCGGCCTCCGCGAGAAGCCGCGCCCGCTCGGGCTACAGGAACTCCCGGTGATCTGGTTCGATGCGGGCGAAGACGAGAGCGAGATCCACCTGTTGGAGACCGAGAAGTACGTCGCGCCGCAGGGGAATCACCTCTGCCTGGAAGTGGACGACCTCGAAGGGATGCGCGCGCGGATGGCGCAGCACGGCATCGCGACGCGCGAGGCGCAGCCGATCGACAATCGCCCGCGCTTCAACGTCTCCGACCCGTTCGGCAACGGCATCGAACTGACGGAGATCACGGGGGCGTTCACGCCGGTCGAAGAGTAGACCCGGCGCTTGCGCCGCGCGTCGCGTGTCCCTATACTCAGCGCAAGCGCACAAGTGAAGCAGAAAGCTCCGAAGGGGATCGGTACGCCGGGCAAGGCGATGTTCCAGAGAGGGGGGCCACCGACTGCGAGCCCCCTCATCCACGCCCGACCGAACCCACCCCTGAGCTGGCTCCGCAGCGACACGCGCCCGAGGAGTCCCGGTGAGATCGCCGTTATCGATCGCGAATGAGGGAGGCGCACCCGACGCCTCCGAATGCGGGTGGTACCACGAGAGGCCCCTTTCGTCCCAGCACTGGATGGAAGGGGCTTTGTGTGCGCGGGCTGTTCTGGCAACTGTGTCAGGCCGGTGCGCGCGCCGCAGGAGGAGGCCATGCTCGCTCATTTCGCCCGTCGCTCGGTCGTCGCGATCGAACCATACGGCTGGGAGGCCACCAGCGCGACGATCGCCGCGCGCCATCAGCTCCCCGCCGAGTCGATCCTCCGCTTCGACCTCAACACCGTGCCGAGCGCCCCACCCTCCTGGTACGCCGCGATGACCGCCGCCCGCGATGAGGGCGGCCCGCAGGAATACGCCGATCCTACCGATAATGAACTGACCGGTCTGCTGGGCGACTAC
>JAABUK010006360.1_pt1 | contig 17685 bp, 24 predicted proteins | sample 5559141 | NCBI WGS metagenome assembly JAABUK01 (sample SAMN10711869, study PRJNA513367) | rock metagenome | isolation source: Antarctica rocks | place: Antarctica: Victoria Land, Pudding Butte nord | collected 2016-01-03 | reverse complement strand
GTGCCAGGTCAAACAGTGGCAGGAAAGCAAACGGCACCAGGCAGAAGCACCCTACTTTTGCAGCGGCAGACCATGAATTGCTGGAGCAATGGGACCATGACAGAAACAGTGAGGATGATAATTTTCCAGACAATACATCATTACAGAGTCCCAAACTCATTTGGTGGTGTTGCCAAGAGTGTACAAAGGGCAAGGTGCACAGCTGGCAGGCTTTCCCAAATAATCAAACTGCCAAGAAGTCAAAAGGATGCCCTTGTTGTGTTGGGCAGAAGCTTTGTGAGTGCAACTTTTTGAAAACTGTGTGTCCTGATATTGCTGCTGATTTTGACACTGAAAAGAATGGTGTCAGTCCTGCTCAAGTGACAAGTGCAACAACCGCAAAGTACCGCTGGCTGTCAGATGAACCTGGAGCCACAAAGCGCTCTGTGGCTCAACGCACAAATCATACAAGGATGCAATCCAAGACAGCTGCTAGACGCTTGTGACATGTGTTTTAGCAGTCAGCAATGTGTATGTTGTGTGAGCATCTTAAGATTATAGATTAGAGCTGCAGCTGGAATGCTATTTGACATATGTAAGCACACTAGCATACTAGCTGTCTCTGCAGAAGTTGTGAGGCAGATCTTGTGGTTTTTCCACAATGTTCGGTCCCAAAAGCATACTCTGCGTGGTTTCTGCACACAGTGTCAGCTCGCAGTTTGAGTCAGCCTGTCTATGTGGACACATAGATTCACAATATAACTTATGGTGAGTTTAGGTGACTGTGACCCAGTGTCAGGACATAGCTTGATCAGCCTCGCAATGCCTGGTGTCTAGCTGAGCTGAGGGTTTTGCCTGACAGCTTTTGTAAACACCTACACAAAAGCTGCCCTCTGTGATAGGTAAGAGCGTGGAAGCAACAGTACTCTGAGCTGGTGCTGTCGTGCCGTAGAGCACAGGCTTTCCTGAGACGGAGAGAGAGAGAGTGGTGTTTCACCTGCCTGCAATAGTCAACTAGTGCACCAGATGGAAATTTCAACTGCAACAGTTGCCCATCATTGCATGTATTGGCTCCATGCATTTTGTGCAACCAAGATGGCAGGCAGCTTGTGCAAATGCATTGCAAGCATGACCAGTGTTCAGACTCTCATGGTACAACAGCGCCGCACAGTCTCACCACACGACCAGGAAGCTCAGTACCAGCTCAGTACTACCTGAATTGGATTTGAAACCGGCGTGCTCCGTGCTGCACGGAAGCGCGACCAGAATGTCGACCGAGCTCTGTCTGGGTCAGACTCTGACCATTCTCAAGCAATTGCGCGCATCGTCTGCGGCACCCTCACACGATCATGCATGCCCTGCGCAATATCATCAGATCTCAAACGCTCGCTCATGCCGAGACTCTGTTAGCTGCCAGCGACAGATCGGTTGGCAGGTCTGCTTCTGGCTCACTCTGCAGCACCAGCTACAGTACTTCTGCTGTAGGCTCGCAAGCTGAGACGCAACATTCGCAAAGGTGACCATGACCAGCTGCGTGTGTGTCATTTGCATGGTTGTTCCGGTGCTTGTCCGTTCATGAATGGCAGCGTGTGATCAGGCAGTCCTGGCGACCTTACCTACAGTCTGCAGCAGTCGTTGCTGCTGCTGCTGCAGCAGGCTGTGTGGGCACCGCAAGGGCAGACGAAGTTGCGACTATACACCCAGAAGCCAAGGTGTGTTGACCCAGCACAGTTCGTTGACATGTAACCACGTCAACAAGCCTTCTTTTGCATCGTGTGTTGTCCTGTGATGCAGTCTTGGCAAATTCTGCCATTGTCCACAAGGCAACGGACGTTCTTCAAGTATGAAAAGCGGATCAGGGACCTCAGTGGGCCTGACAAGATCTTTGAATACTTTGCAACCGAGACAAAAGAAGACGGTTCAAGGTCTGTTCCATCTGGCTCACTTGGCTCTGCAGCGGATCGTATTGCACTGACAACTGCACATGTGACATTGCATCATCTGCCTCAAAGATGTTTCCCCTCCCCTGTCCTGAGCAGGGCAAGACACTTTTGTGTAACTCTCTTTGCATGGAGCAACACTCACTTCAGAAGACTTCAAAAGGTTGAATTGTAACAATAGACTAGAAATGTGTGACATGTCACACATATGTATGACACTCTGCCCTTGCCACTGTGATTAGAGACTGAAGGCTGTGTGACATGTTGCACAGATTCATGAAACCTGAAAACTTGCTCAGCAGCCTGGTAGCCATATACCCCCCAGAAGGATCAAGTGTGGAAAGGGCAGGATACCTGCCCGGGGAACGCGCTCCTGCTGGTGACGTGTCACCAAGAATGGTACGACTTCCTTCAGGCCTACTGCAACTGCAAAGAAGGAATCCTCTCTGTCTAGATTCAAGCTACTTTCACTTCTACTTACTCTGTTGTGATGCAACAAGACAGCAGTAGCTGCTTTTGAGCCGTTTGGTCTACTGCCTTTGAACTCACTCAGTGAAGGCTGAGTCAGCTCTCAGCTGAGTCACACCCACATTGAACACTTGCTGCAACTTGCTGCTTTCATGCCTCATGCCATTTGTCCTGTTATACCAGACCCTTAGCAATGATGCAAACCAGGCCAGTCAGGAAAGTCAGACAAATGTGATGAGACTTACAAAGCTGAAACAAGCTGCCGAAGCAAAAACAATGCATATGCTGTGCAGGACAGCAAGTTTTTCCAGATGTTTGATGTTGACGGCGATGGTCTCATCTCTTACACCGAGTACCTTCTATTGATCACCTTCTTGTCTATCCCAGTTGAGGTGAGCCATGCTGACTGCATGCAGCCTTGACCAGCAGCACTTTGCCTTCTCCTACACTGAGTACCTTTTGTTGTTTACCTTTTTGTCTACCCCAGTCAAAGTGAGCGATGCTGACCGCATGCCTCATTGACCAGCAGCACTTTGCCTTCTGGGAGTTGCCTCTGTTGTCAGAAGCTCTGAAGTTGCCTGTGTGCATGGCGCACACTGTGGTACATTTTCATGCCAAACAAGTTGGAGTTTCACATGAGTGTTGACAGGATGTTGACAGGATGACAAGAAGCGCTGACATGGCAACATGTGCAGCATCAGTATCTCACTTTGATTTGCCATTCGTATTTTAAAAGGAACACTTATTTGAAGGGACACAAAATATAATTTGGAAAGCCTCATAATTTGGCGGCAGCTTGTGATGTCACATAAAAGGGATACCAAATGAAGTTACACACCTGCTTGACTTCAAGATCTGCCGGCAAAACCTGTGATATATGAGTGAACTCAGTACTGTCCCTTGCCCGAAACGATCCCTTGCCTCTCTGAAACAAGTCGACACATTTCATTGTGACTGTGAATGAGGCATCAACAGTGCCAGTGCCATGAATTGCAGCGTACTTGGTTGCCTAGCAGGATGTAAGGATGACTTCTGAGAGGTCTCGTTTCAATGACAGCACCATGACTGTGCTGTGCAGGATGTAAGTATGGTATTTGAAGTATTTGATTGGTGTCATGGTAGGCAATCAATCAAATGTATGGTATTTGAAGTATTTGATTCCAAAGTATTTGATTCCAACGTATTTGATTCCAACGATGATAGCACCATGAGTTTGCTCTGCACAATGCAAGGATGAGTGTGGAAATGTTTGCACTGAATATGCCAAGGACCGTGACAGCACCATGATGGTGCTCTGCAGGATGTACGGATGATTTTTGAGATGTTTGACTCCAACGATGACAGCACCATGGACATCAGGGAGTTTGAGACCATCACCAGCAACCTGCGCAGGCAGGGCAAGAATGCCGGTGTCACCAGAACCGGCTTCAAGGAACGACCAGAGTGAGCATTCTACCTGTTTGCATGAGCAAGAGTTCTTTTGCAAAAAATAGTATAATCGCAGTCATAATTAACTAATAACATTTTCATTTTAAATAACTAAATAAAGTCAAATAATCAGAATTAATTGAAATAATCTATTGATTTTTTAAAGGCGTGATTGTCGTATTGTACACGGCATACCCCAATGGTTGCCGCGGCATAACTTTACAGTCCTGCCAAGGCTTTGTGAGTGAGCAGGCTGCTTCTGCATGTTTGCATGACATGCGCATGCTGGCTGTTTGTACAGAGGCAACATGAGCCACTTTCAAACTGACCATTGCCTTGCATGTATGACTTTCAGTGCTGTTTATGTTTGTCTTCATGTTGATTGCCTGCCCAGCAGGACATGTGGCAATGCTGCATCAAAATACATGTCAGGAAATGACTTGCCTGAGCATGATGGCTGTTTAAGCATGAGCAGCATGAGTCAGCTTCATCTGACCATTGCCTTGCATTTGTGATGTCTGTCTCTCTCGTTTGAGTTATGTCAAGAACTGTGGAGCTTTTGATTGAATCATATGGCAAACACAAACAACCATGCTGTGCGCATATGTGTGTGAGTGGTGCCCCAAGAAACTGACCTTGTGGTCAATGAATGGTGTGCTGTGTACAAGTATGCTTTGGTTGAATCTGCATGTGGACATCTCCAGAACCCTAGCTCAACTAGGGTTGCCTGCATCATCAGTTGCTTTCAGCACATACTTGGGCATGACAAACTAGCAGTGTCTTACAGTGCTTCTTACTACAAGCATGGTCAACAGCAAGCACATACATGCACACAAAGCATTTCTTTTGTCATTTGTCTTTCATTTCATGTCTGATACTGCAATTTTATCTATTACTATTGTTGTTTTGGTTATTGTTATTGTTGTCATTGTCTAACAGCTTTGCCTTACAGGGACAGCAATAGAGGGTTGTTCCTCTACTTCTTCGGTGAAGATAGCAAGAAGCGCATGCAGCTGAAGAGCTTCGACGATTTCCTGAAAGGCTTGCATGATGAAATTGTACGGCTGGAGTTTGCTCACTACGACTTCAAGAACCAGGTCAGCAAACTGCTTGAATTGACAAAACTTTCTGTCCCAGTGATGCCATTGACTGTCCCAGCAATCCTACTTTCTGTAAAGTTGATGTTGCTTCCTGTCCCAGTGATGTTGTCTTCTGTCCCAGGGATGATACTTTATGTCCAAATGATTGCCCCACTGGTGAAATCTTCTGTAAAAGGGTTGATGTTTTCTGTCCCAATGATTATTTTCTGTCCCTGTGACCTGAATGCACCACAAGAAAAGGCCTCTCACTCTGTGTAGCTCAACTCACATTAAGCACAGTAACCAGCAGCATTGCACGCAAGTCACACGCTAACAGGGCAAACATCTGCTTGCACTGTGAGTCCCATCAATGCTTGAAAAGAAAGAAAAGAAAAAGTTAAGACTATGCCTTTCGGCATCAATTTATTGACAAGCCCAGTATTATACCGGGCTGCCTAGGAATGAATGCTTGACATTCTATTGTTGAGTGCCTCCTTGAGCAAGATGATGGTTTTTGCTTGCAGGGTTACATGTCAGGAAAGGATTTTGCAAGGAGCGTGGTTTGCAGTGTGCACACCAATCAGATAGAGGAGTACTTGGCAAAGGTTGATGCCTTGCCAGGCAATCTCACTGGTGCCAAGGTACCTGCTCTGGGCATACATCCCTGTTGCTGACTGCACTGGACAGTCTGCATGCATATATAAGTGTACGCATACATCACTGTTGCTGACTGCATTCCTGGGCAGCCTGGTATAATACTTTGGCTTCTCATTGAAATGACGCCGAAAGGTGTAGTATTTTCTTTTGTTTTGTTTTCATTTCTTTTCTTTTCTTTTCTTGCTGACTGCATTGGACAGTCTTATCTTGTCTGTTCTGTTCTGTTCTTTTCTTTTCTTTTCTTTTCTTTTCTTTTCTTTTCTTGCCTTTTCTTGCCTTTCCTTGCTGACTACATTAGACAGTCTGTAGGCATCTGCTTCTCCTTCAGTAGCGCTGCTGTCCACTGGTGTGTGTTGGATTGGCAAGTGCACTTGTGTTGTCAATTCCTCCCTTCTGCATTGTTTGTGTGATTGTACACTTCTCTGCCATGTCTGTCTGTCCATGTTTGTGCATAAACTGCCCTTAGCCACTTCAGTGTGACTGTGATGATGCTGCACTATGGTCAGCTTGTGCTGTGCCTGTTGCAAAAGTCACGCCCCTAGCATTAGTTGTTACGCATATATGTGTATTTGAATTTATGCTTATGTACTTGATGTATGTATCATGCCAGATTCATTTTAATACATGAACCTGGGCAGCCCGGTATAATACTTGGCTTCTGATCAAATTGACGCCGAAAGGCATAGTCTTTTCTTTTCTTTTCGTTTCTTTTCTTTTCTTTTCTTAATACATGAAAAACTTAACAGACATGTTAACCTAATAACCCTATTAACGTAAAACTTGCGGTGCTCAGACAACATGTCCAGACCAGCTGTTTGTGTCGTTGCAGATATCATATGATGACTTCCAAGAGTTTGCCAGTCTGCGAAAGGAGCTGCACAAGCTTCAAGTGGCCCTGGAGTTCTACCAAAAGACCACCGGCCAGTTCAATTTTGATGATCTGAAGGTATGCACATCACAAAGAAGCCAGTCACTCTCCTTCTAGTATTTTGATTGCTATTCCTTGAGTCGTACCTGTGTGTCCCTCAATCTTACCTGTGTTTCCCTCAATCTTACCTGTGTTTCCCTCAATCTTACCTGTGTTTTCCCTCAATCTTACCTGTGTTTCCCTCAATCTTACCTGTGTTTTCCTTCCCCATACCTAAATTTCCCTCAGTCAAACCTCTGTTTTTCTCAGTCATACCTTTGTTTTCCTCAATCTTACCTCTGTGTATCTTGATCGTGTATCTGTTCTCCTGCAATCACCTCAGCTGGTACATTACAGCGTCTGCATGTGCACCACAAGCAATTCGGTCCACATGATAAAGTTGTCAAGCTATAAGGTCAAACAGCGTTATAATCATCCACAGCATTCTGATCATCCACAGCACCATCTGTGCATATGTCAATGACACACACCTGGCAACCAGCATGACCATGAATTTTCGGTATTTTCTTTTGATTTCAGATTTTTTCTTTTCGATTCTGGGCTTTTCAAATACATTTTTGGTTAGCATTGAACCTGTTCAGCCAGAGGCAAGTGCCAGCACAGCAGCTTGCTGTTGTGACTGTGCACTCAGTTGCCTTTATTCTCCTGGCTCGAACATTATGGGTTCATAGAACGAAAAGCTGGCTCTAACAGGTTTCCCTGACCTAAGCACTCATCAGAGAGAAGTATTATGAGCCACACATATCCAATGACTCTACCTAAATCCTTCTTCTTCTTCTTCTTCTTTTTCTATTGTCCTTGTCGGCCTGGGGTATCTTGCTGTATGAAAGTCTGCATGTCACCTTGAAGTTGCCACTAGGGTTGAGTGTTAGGTTTCAGAGTTGGTCTTTAGTGTCAAGGCAAGAATGGAACAAGTTGGCATTGTAAGCGTTAGTTGCCAGTCATGATATAATGCCAATCACTCAAGGGTCAATTCGTGATTTCATATGGTGTATGACAAGCCTGGAAGATACTGAGTAGACCCATGGCAGTCAGCAGCTCTTTGTTGTTCCTTTGCTCATCGGACAGCAAGCCTGCTCTATTTGGTCAGGCAGACTTCCTTTTTGTTGTCATACATGTATATAGATGCTGTATATACACATGTATATATGTGTATGACAGCACAAAGCAAGTCTGCCTGACCAAACAGAGCAGGCTTGCTGTCCGATGAGCAAAGGAACAATATATATATATTGTTGGTTCAGACACATGCTTTCACATGTACACATTTTTTGGGCTCTGAGTTTGGGCCCTAGCGTGATACCAAAGGTTGAATTTTATGTTTAGGTCAATATGAGCCTGAGCTCAAAATTCACTCAGACAGCCTCAGACTCAGCATGTGAGTCAGCCCTCAGCGTGCCTGCATGTCTGTCATCAGCATGTACCAAACCGAGCATGTGAGTCAGCATGTGAGTCAGCCTGTGCCAGTTACGCAAAGGCCATTGTTGGGACATGCAAACATGATGTTTCAGGCCAATTGCAATTGTAACCAACAATATTGCCCACATACAATCCCTCACCATAGCGCTTCAGAGTTTGTTTTAGACCAACAATAACAATGACAATAACAATAACAACAACAACAACAACAATATTAGCAATAATAATCATCAACAACAACAACAATAACAATCAGTCATAATCAATAATGGATCTCAGCAAAGCAGGATGCTCAGGTAGCTGTGTCACTCAGGTATCAATCAATTAGCTTAGGGTGTAACAAACCCTACTGTTCCAACCCTAAACCCTAAGCACACTTTGGTGGCTGTGACTGAGTCATGCTGCTGGCACCTGCAGAGGGCTGTACAGAAAGTGATGAAGCGCAACTTGAGCGATGCGCCGCTGCAGATTGTATTTGCACTCTTTGATGCCAATCAAGATGGGAACCTGGCTGCTACAGAGCTAGTAACGGTAAGCAACATCCTGGGCTTACTGACTTACTGGGCTCTCATGTGCCTAAAGTTGCATGGCAAAATATTGCATCTACAATCTGTGTGGCTTTTTCTGAGCATGCGGTAAGGATTCTTGTGCCAGATGATCTTGATACCAAAGCAAAACTCAATAGAACAACAGACGTTCATTATTAGTGAACAAAGACATGTTGGTAATCTGGGTTGGGTCCAGATTCCGTGCAGCAGCCACTGGGCTTGCCAGGGTCGTAGACCAAACTGGGGAAAAGAACAACAAAGGGTACAAGACGAAAAAAGTGAACTAACACCTATGCATAATTTCAGCAGCCTCTCAAACCCCTTAAATAAAATGCAGCAGTAACTCCTCCATCATGTCTTGCACCTCGTACCTCATATGTATTGTCTGACAAGATTACAGATTTCTTCTTCTTGCAATGTCTTACATTCATACCTTTTTGTCACTGCCATCACTTTTTGCTTTTCATGAGGCCCCTTTTGTCCTCAGCTCTTAGCTTTTTGTCCAAACCTTCACCACCTACACCTACTATATTTGCAGCACTTGATCTACAGGTGTTGAGGGCCCGACAGCATAACCACCTTGTGGATATGTTTGCCTCTGAGTCCCGGCCCCCAACCTTTATGGAGCGCCTGGGCCTTGTTTTCAACTAGACATGTACCTCTAAACCAAGATTGCTGTGGCAGAGTGTGCACTGTAGTCCAGACTGTGCCTACATGTGAGGGGGTTGCTGAGCTGGCAGTCAGAATCAGTAGCGACCATTCTTGGTTTAAGCAGTTTGTTTTGAGTAGTTGCACCAGCTTGTTTACCGAATTTCATATAGTTGCGTTCCACATGATTACTTGTATTTACCTTTCTGTGTGGGACGCTCCAGTAGGTGAGATGCTGGGGCTTGTTTTGGCTTGTAACAGTAGCAGGTTGCCTCCCAGCACAGAAGTGTTGTTGTGGAAGTGAGTCATAAGATGGTGTTTAGACTGTACCTCACCATGCACCTGCATTCGCTCTTGTGCTGAGTTGAGCAGGTTTGACATGGCTGCTCTGTAACAACTTCACTTTGAGTCTGATGCTTTGGCCAAATTGTCAGTTCTATTTGGTGCCTTAATCTAATTCAGTCTAGTTTCATTTGTACTCTCAGAATTTGATAAGCCACTCATACAACCATATCTCATTTGTTTTGTCCCTCATCAAATGCTTTGGGTTGTAAGATCCTCAGGCACATGCAAAGCCAACTTGCGCAATCTGCTAGCTTACACTTTTCTGCTTGTGTTAGGTGATGCGGCGTCGGGAGAACAACGCCTTCGTGAATCTGTTTGGCTTTGATCGGGATGCTAGAGACTGCCCTTCAGGGTTCTTTCCTTGCATGCGCCATTGCTGGTTCAAAGGCTAGTGCATACTCGCACTGCTATGCAGTTTCCGAACATGGATTCATGACTGTAAAGCCTCAGAGTCTGCAGAGTTACTCAGTCAGCCTAGCATGTCAAGTAAGGATTGGGATTATTGCGATGTCGTGAAGTAAATTCGTGCAACCCCGTTGACAACACTATGTTGTCAAAATCGATTCATTGCGCACATTCAGTGGATGCAGACAACAAGCAGATGATTTACAACTCAGTCTGGGGGCAGACTCTGCTGCAGTCTGGACTACTGACCTGCAGGCTTCCGATCTGCAGTCATTTCTTGATTGATTGGATCTCAGTCTGAGGCTCTCAGATACACTTTCCCAAGGATACAGTAATTTGCATAACTTGATAGATCTGCAGTAACTGCAGGCACAACTGTACTGTGTCGCATTGCGCTGCATATTATCACTCTGGCATCAGCAAACATAAAGGTCTAGATGCGTGCTGAACAGCACAAGAGGAGTCAGAAAGAGCACGTGCACGTTGTTGCTCACCGCTTTGTTGGACAAGTCATTTTGCGACATTCCATGCACAGTCTGCGTCAATTGAGTACCCTTGAACTCCACTGCAAGCTGTTGAATGTGACAATGAGGTGGTGAGTTGTCTCAAAACCCACAAGGGCGCTCTAAAACATTTGTAAGGGCCAGGAATCACAGCAAGAAGTTTCACAACATCAAGGTTAAAAATGTAACAGACAATATAACTGAGCAGTTCAGCAAAAATGTTACATGAGCCGAGCAATGATCATGACGACTTCCCATCGACAATCATTCAACCAAAATGTTCACAGATGCACATGATATGCAAAGATGTTGACTACACAAGAAGGCTGGACCAGCCAAGATCTGACCAGTCACGTGCATGCACATAGACACATGTCATGTAACATGTTCCAAGACCACAAGCGTAAAGCTGAATTGAATCATGATGCACTGTACACATACTAGATAGTGGCAATCATGGAGCAGCTTCAGCGTATGTTGATGTCAAGGGCCTTCTACAGTGACCAATGTGTTCATATGTTTGCTCCACCAGGTATTACTTTTGCCTCTGCTTGGCTGTAAGAGCAAGTGTGGTGCAGTCACGTATCGTTTGACACCAACTGCCTTTTGTTGAGTTCAACCACCAATTTTGGCGATGGGAAAAGGCACTGTAGTCTGCAGGGCTGCCTTCATTTCTTGGGTAATACCACTCTGCCGCCACGACTGGCGCAACTGTTTGCAAACTATTGCATTTGCACACAGCATGTCCAGAGCAACAAGGACAGCCTGTTGACAAACCGGTGCGATTTGCTGGCTGGTCTATCCACTTGTGTGGTAGACCCAATGGGCAACATTTGCACACCCAATTGACCTTCTTGCGGCTGCGCAGGCGTGTGTTCTCGGGCAAAATGCCTAGGGGTGCGTTTGCTTTGTGATCCCACTGTGCCAGCAGTGCATGATCGCACTCACCGCATGTAGGATGCCTCTGTGCCTTTGCTGTTTTGCAGCACTGTGGACAGTTGCTCTTGATGTGCACACGTGTCTGGATCTTGGCCTGCCACTCAAAGCAGCACTTTGGGCATTTCCAATGCGCTTTGTAATTACTCTGACTTGTGTAGTCAGCTGGCGTCAGCTCATTTGCTTGGATTAGTCCCAGGCTTTGGCAGTTTCAGGAGCTACGACTGCCAATGACTTTGCCTTCGATGTTTTGTGGCCAATGCAGTATGGACACCTAGCGACTTCTGACCTTCTTGCCACCATTGCCTCCCAACAGTGGGGGTCGTCAGGGGTGCCCAAAGGGCAAACCCATGAGCACTTCCTGTTGCTGCAAGGCCTTATTTTATATTGCCTAAGTGTCTGTTTTTGTCATGGTCCCATTGCTCCTGTAGCACTGCATCCAGCCGACTAATGTCTGGACCTTGGTGCTGCAGCGTTACGGGGGTGCTGCTTACAACAGTGGCACAAATTGTGAATCTGAGACTGGCTGGGAGACCTGTGGCAGGACACATTAGTGTGTGAGGTGCACAAAACAACAGTGCTCCCAAAGGCGCAAATTGTGATGTATAGCAAGCTCCATGCTGCAGGCCAAGCTGCTTATACAGACCAGGCAGTCAGTGCTGCTTGCCAGTCAGCAGTAGCAGCAAAGCAGATACCTCTTAGTGGTGCCTTGGTGGAACTGAAGTGTCGCTGGCTTGGGGACCGTAGCGGTGTTCCCAGAATTGTTCTCGCGTACACCTGTCCTCTTGACCAGTGCCTGCACGATCCGCGAAAATATTGGCTCAGCTCGACATGCAAGTTTGTCAAACGCTTCAATCACACGGCCAGCTGGAGCCAGATGATATGAAAAACAGACAGGAATGGTAACACTGTAAGAACGTGTGTGCCTTCAGAGGGTATATCCACACATACAGTAAGTTGTTGGAAATCATCACCTGCAGCCGCCAGACTTTGCACAGTTGGCCATAGGGTAGGCAAGAAATGTGTACTGAGTATTTGTTGAATCGCGTGGGGGCAATACTTGTCAAAGTGTTTGGTGCCTAGGCAACGCAGATTTTGCTCCAGCAGTATGAAGGCAGTTCGCACAAGAAGCTTTCTGAGAAGTTGCTTGAGGAGACGAATCGTTGACAGTTATGCAGTTGGCCAACATCTTAAAAGGTTAGCTCGCACTTTCACCTGACTGACATTGCAGGAAAGCAAATCCCGTGTCACTCTGCTGAACAGGCATTGCTGGACGCAGTCGCGGTAGGAACAGTCGCAACAAACTAGTGCACAGGCCCGCTTTGCGCCTTGCAGCACTGCGGTGTCGTGCCGCTGACTGCAATATCCCCAGAGCCTACCGATACCGTCCGTTGTCTGCGCCTAGGCTGGCGTAGTGCTCAAACGAGGCAGCTTCCCCAACCTAAGCAGCGATGGAGACTCAGCTAACCTTCGATAGCAAAGCCAAGCAGCTGAACTTAGCTTTCAAAGAAAGATTTGTGACCGACAGTAACTTCCAGCTCAAGATTACTGGTGGGATCAACACAAAGACAGGCAAGCCCCAAATGTCTCACCAAACACACTCACTGCGTAGAGTCGTGACCACACTCTGTCTTGCTGCATTACAACAAGCAGAGGACCCTTGAAAGTCTGCTAGCAAATGTTGCTATGGCGGCTGCTGCAGGTACAGTTGAGTATCAGGGCTTTTTGGGCAAATTCTTCCTTGCAAAGCCAAGGTCTAGCAGCGGATACTCCCTGGCAGCAGACAAGAAGCAGCTTCGGATTGGTGCAGGTAGCTCCAAAACACCTCCACAATGTAGAAACGCATTTTTACTGTCCCCAGACGCTGTTGAGTGTAGATATCCAGTGTAGGGATGACATTTTTGAACTAAAACAGAGGTTTTGGGATTGAAAAGAGCAGCCTGCCCCCTTGCTACGTGCATGTCACATTGTTCAAGTCAAGTGTCAACCATGCAATCTTTCTGCCATGTGCTTGTAATTCCTGGTATGTCTGTGTCTCTGTCTATCATTTGCCATTGTGATCTACCTGCTGTATTGTATGTGAGTGAAAACCATACTGTTCTTGCTGTGAGTGTCACACCATTGGGGCTAATCCAGTTGAGGTGCTTCTGTTTCACTTGCGGCTACACACCTGAGTGATCACCAACACAATGATATCGTCAAGAAATCATCTCAGCAACAGACAATTCAACCTGTCTACTATCCTGTCTGTATTGCACTTGGTGTGCCATTGGGCACATGTCTCTGATTACAGGCTGTGTGAAGCACTCAACATCATATGCAACATCAAATGGACACATGGATTCACTGAAAGCCTTGTTGCTGCCCAGCAATGCTCTCTTCCCCTTTCACCTGTCCCTTGTTTGTCTTTTCCTGTTTATTCGTTTCACTGCTCATTCTTTACTCTTTACCTGTTCCTTGCCTTTCCTATTCTTTACCTTTATTCTTTATTCTTTTCCTGTCAATCAGTTACACTGCTCATTCTGACGGGCTTGTGAGCGCAGGCGTGCATTATGACTCTGCCTCAGAGCAGTATCAAGTTGGAGTCACGGCCAGGAAGAACTTGCAGCTGGGAGGCAGTGAGACCTGGCTAAAGCTATCACAGGACGCTCTGTACAATCCACAAACTCAAAAGGTGCAAAGTCAGCCTTGCTGGTGCAAGATGTCAGGCACTTGAGTACTCTTCCAACCTGTGTTAGGGTTTTGCTCGCTCGTTCACTCACTCACTCACTCACTCACTCACTCACTCACTCACTCACTCACCCACTCACCCACCCACCCACTCACTCACTCACTCACTCACTCACTCACTCACTCACTCACTCACTCACTCACTCATCGCTTGTTCGCTTGCCCATCCAGCCGTCCCCCGCAATTCACCCATACACCCCCTTTGCCACTTACCCACCCACCCACACATTGACTCATTCATTCTCTTGCTTGCTTGCTTGCTCGCTTAGTGGCAAAGGGGCTGCTTTTGCATCCATATTGTCCTGCATTGAGCATCCACTGTTGCAGATTACACCGGCAAGCAGGCGGCCAGCAGGCAGAACAATGTTAAGTTTTTGCTGCATGCTGAGTAGGCACAGCTCAAGCTGCATCTCTATTGACACTTCATGACAAGTTTTCAACCTTTTGCAGCATTTGTATTGACACTTCATGACAAACTTTCAGGCCTGTGCCACATGCACGCTGTGTTTGCAAATCTTTACATGAGCCCCTGGTTGCAAGCACAGCTGCCTTTTACCCATCAAAAGCTGCAAGCTGTCTTGCAACATGCAGGCTGTTTACCAATGCACTTTGATGGCTTGCCTCTTTACCATGTGTGTGTACGTCTGCAGCCTTCAGGGGTGGGCACTGCACAGCTGAGCAAGTCTATCTTCAATTTCACTGACACTCAGGATGTGAGAGTACTGGTGGGCTGCAATGCTGTGATCAACCACAACGGGGACATTGTGAAGGTACTCACATGCTGACCCAGCATCATTGACATGTTCCTTTCAACTGTGTATGAAATTTGGTCTGCCAAAAGGAAGCCTAAGACACCAAGTGGCATAGGGTTTCAACTGTTTCCATACATTACACATGCCTGTTTAGACACATTACAAATCAGCCACTTTTGGGTGTGTCATGTGCATGTTTCATCAAAGCTGTATTCACTGTCTGCGCCTGAACATTTAATGAATGTCCACCCTTCTGCCCAATACGACCATGAGGGTGGGGAGAGAGTCATCTTTGAGTGTTACTTGCAAGGGTGTACATTGTTTCAAATCACTAATGTGCTGGCCTTAATCAGCACATGTGCCAACAGATGCTGACTCAGCATGATCTGCTGACTAATGGCGCAGCACTGATTCCTGCAGACTGCAATTACACACCAGTCCCTGAGCTATATAGTAGTGAACAAATCATGTATATATGTACAGCAGCAAGTCGGAATGGCATCATTCATACACTCTCATATGTGTTTGATGACATGACGTGAGGGGAGTATGAGTTTCAGCATCAGGTCAGATTGGCTTTTGTGAATTTGCAGGCACCTTATGGTCAGATAAGGGAGAACAACTGGTCACTGAACACCACCTTCAAGAACGACTGGAGCATACGATATGACCTGTGAAGCTATTCTTAGGGCTTCTGGTTCCATCCCTTGATGCATCAAAACACTCTCATCAAGCATGAGCTTGGCATGCATTTATCATTGTGAAAGGATCTTTCTTTTTGGCGCCGGCTCCTGTGAAGATGCAACACCTGTTGAGGTGCTTGAAGTTTGTGGAAGGGTCTCTTGCACTATAGATAACCTGCAGTATTCTGTAAGACATCATGCAGGAGACAAGTAGCCTTGAGTCGGATGTGTATCATATATAGCAGACTTTTTTGCCACAGTGACCAATAGCAATGCGTTCAGATGATCAAGTGTACTGCTATGCTTGCAGCTGTGCATACAGCATTATGCCACAAATGAGGAAAAATGCAGGGGACTACACAAGGTGGCACCAATGGTCTCTAATTCAGCTCCTGCGTCCACGAATTAAAAACCACCTGCGCACTGCATGCTGAAACAGCTGCTGGCTTTGCAGTCACCATGCTCAGCTGAGTACACATCACTTGATTGCACCTGAGATATTTGATTATACTTCAAACAAACTCTAAAACAACTTGGTCATGCTGCAACTCTTGGTCATGTCAAGTCAAGTCAGTACATAATGTAACCATACTGCAAATTGTTTTTGCTTTATCTGCTCCTGACACTGCAGCTGATATAGTTTTAGGCTCACTCGCTGGTGCACTTGCTGGAACAGCTCCTGAGACTTCTGCAAACAAACAGCATCAGTTGTGACGTTTGGGTTGCAATCACCACTACGCAATTCCCACAACAACAGGCATGCCATATCTGATTTGGCATGCGATGCCAAAATGCACTTTACAGCTAGTGGTTTGTTCAAACCACATGTCGACATCTCTCTCTGCTGTTATGCATCACTGTGCTGTTTGCAACAGGTTTGATTGCGACTTCCTGCACTGATGGCATATCAAGAGAATGTTTCATTTTGCATCAGGAATTGACCACAGTGTGACCACATCTGCAGCAGGCAGCTGCTGTATTGCCTTGAAGATGATGGGCAGTGGGGAATCCAAAACATATGGGAAATACAACAGTCACAAGCACATGACTGATTGGCAGCAGATGACACCACTCAAAGCAGCATGCTTGTAGCTGACGCATACAGGCACAGTGATGCACAACCACAGACAGACAGATTCACGCATGTTGGCAGCAGGTGCACCTTGTGAGCACTACTTGCGAGCATTACTTGCACCAACAGAGGCAGGCACTCCTGTTGAGGTGTCAGGCTGAGACAAAGAGTTGCCAACAAAGGCGCTGTTGGTCGTCTGAATGATGCCTGTTGGTCCTGGGACAATCAAGGGTCTGACTGAATTAAATTGACCTGCAGTCAAAAGAAATGCTGCTCAGCCAACATATGGGCAGCCCGGTATACCACTTGGCTTGTCATCAAAATCACGCCAAAAGGTGTAGTCTTTTCTTTTCTTTTTTGCTTCAGTCCAAGCGCTCTGCTGGACAGTTAGTGCTGAATGACAGCTGTGCTGATGGCTCTGCAGTCAGCGCAGTCATTGGAAAAATAGTAGCAAGTAGCACAACGTGCACGGCACAGAAGGGCGCAAAGGAACAAGAGGAGTCCATAGCAGTATGATGTCATCAGCAAGGCACTGGGAAGGCATTACAGCACAGCATGCAACAGGATGCTTTTCATCAGCAAGATTATGGAAGGCACAAGAGCACAGCATGCAACAGCGCAGCTGCCAGCAGTGCCTGCACCAGCAATGCAAGCCTGGGGCCAACACAGTGCAAGGGCAGGGATACAGAATGAAGGGCTAAGGCAATATGAAGGGCAAAGGTGACATGAAAGGCAAAGGCAGTATGAACGGCAAAGGCAATATGACAGGCAAAGGCAGTATGACAGGCAAGTACAGCACACAGGGCAAAGACAACAAGCCAAGACGACAGGCAAAAGCAAAGGCAGTAAGGCAGCAGGACAGAAGCCCCCCACCCTCCCCCGCCCCTCCTTACCGGCATTGGGGCCTGGATCACAGAAGGCACAGGCAAGAAGGCAACTTTGACAGGCAAATTTGCCTGACTGCCCTTTTTAAAAGCAAAGGGCAGTCAGGCATCATGCCAAACCCACCCCCCCCCCCTTACCAGCATTGCCTTCTCCAGGGGCCTGAATCACAGCAGCCTCAAGATGCCAATTGTTGTCCACAGCGCTCGAGTACCCCAGCTGGCAAACTGACTCCGTATGGGTACCAGCATAGAGGCTGACAAACACTCCTGTGGTACCGTTG
>JAABUK010006359.1_pt1 | contig 17688 bp, 23 predicted proteins | sample 5559141 | NCBI WGS metagenome assembly JAABUK01 (sample SAMN10711869, study PRJNA513367) | rock metagenome | isolation source: Antarctica rocks | place: Antarctica: Victoria Land, Pudding Butte nord | collected 2016-01-03 | reverse complement strand
CTCGCGCTCCTCGCCGGTCAACACCAACTCGGCCTTGGGTCGTCCCGTCCGTGCCATACCTCAATTCTACTACTTACCAAGCGAACTAAGGGCGCACGACACTAGAACCCGCCCCGTCACCGTGGGGCCAAATGGAGTTGACACAGCCAGCCGGCGTTCCGGGCCGGGGGTTCCGGTCTCACGGAGTTCGCGTCCCCGACTGTCGACCGATGGCGGCAGGCGGGTAGATCACAAGGGGCTATCGAGGCACGACCCGGTTCCGGTAGCCATCCAATACCGGTTGATGCCCGCCCCGCGGGCATCTAGGCGGTCTGTGGTCTGCAGGACCAGGGCGGACGCCGCGCTCTGGTCCCGTCGGCGGAGCAGGTCCTGCAGTTTGGCCACAGCCGCCCGCGCGTCCGTGAGCTGCTCGCGCTCGGGCGCAAGGACCTGTGTGGACCAGGCCTGCTGGGCCGCGGCAGGGGGACGCAGGGCCTGCAGTGCCTTCAGGCCCTTCTCCTGAGCCGGTGTCTGGGACCGCAGGAAGTCCAGGAAGGCCTCCGGCCGGGTAGGTCGCTGACCTGAGTAGGGGTGGCCTGCCGCCACGCAGATGGCGTTCGCCCGGTCGACGAGCTGCGGGGCGGTGAGGTGTTCGGGAGAGGCCGAGCAACTCACCGCGAAGGTCGCTGCCAGCATCGACGCGTATACGGTCGCGAACCTCAGTACAGCCTCCTGGCTCGTCAGCGCCGCCTCAGTGCGCCGAGGTCGTCCTACTACAGCACGCCAGCCGTGGGCGCCTCGTCCAGGAACCCCCGCAGGGACTCGAACAGCTCACGACTACCCGCGAACGCGTCCGCTACGTCGCCGGCGGCCCCGTGGCTGCGGCCCCCGCTGCGTTCCCTGCGGTGGGTCGAGCAGTTCCTCACCGGGCTGCTCCAGCGCGGGCTCGCCGACGATGGGGCCGCCGAGGCCTACCGCGCCTTCACCTCCTTCCTGCTCGGCCATTTCCTGCTGGAACTCAGCGCCCTGACCCCCGCCGGGTGGAACCGGGTACACCCGCCGACCAGCGGCCGGACGCAGCGACCCTGACAGCGCAGGCAGCCTCGCCCACCCCGTCCGACCCAGCCCCAGCGCAACGCCGGGCGCTGGGGCTTCGTGATAAGCGTTCGTTGGCCGCTTCACAAGCCGCGGTCGGCGTAGCAGGCGATCCACGCGCCGAAGGCCTTTTGCTGCTGGCTGGCTCTAGGGCTGGGTGAGCTGCTGGGCTGTGGCGTGCACGATGCTGGTGTTCAGCTGGTAGTAGACGTGGCTGCCGTGCCGGGTGCTGTTGACGAGGGTGGCGCGTCGCAGGATCTGCAGGTGGTGGCATACCAGGGGCTGGGCGAGGCCAGTTGCCTGGGTGAGTTCCTTGACGCAGGCCTGCTGGTGGGGTCGTGTGCGCAGCGAGGCGAGCAGGCGTAAGCGGGTGGGGTCGGCGAAGGCCTTGAGCCGAGCGGCCAGGTCCTGCCAGTGCTTTGTGGTGGAAGCGCCGTTGAGGAGGCCGTGGTCGGTCGTTACCGCTGGTGCAGCCGCGGTGGTCACCGGCTGCTCGGGGTGTGCGCCCAGGGAGCCGGGATCCGGGGGGTCGGTGTGTTGGGCGTGGAGCTGGCGGCGGGGACGGGGGCGGCAGGCAGGGTTGGAGCGGGGGCGACGGGGTGCGCCGGGGTGATGGTGCGTCCGAGTAGCCAGGTGTCCAGGGCGGCGGTGGGGATGGGCCGGCTCAGGTGGTATCCCTGGGCGACGTCGCACCCGAGCTCGCGCAGGGCGGACAGGGCCTGCTCGCTTTCGACGCCCTCAGCGACGATCGTCAGGCCGAGGTTGTGTCCGAGGTCGATGACGCTGCGCACGATCAGGCTGTTGCTGCGGTCTTCGGTCATCGTCATCACAAACGACTTGTCGATCTTGAGCTCGTTGACGGGCAGGGTCTTGAGCTGGCCGAGGCTGGTGTACCCGGCGCCGAAGTCGTCGATGGAGATCCGCACGCCCAGGGCGGACAGCTGCTCGAGCAGCCGTTGCGCGCGGGCCGGTTCGCTCATCAACGCGGACTCGGTCACCTCGAGCTGGAGCAGCTCGGCCGGAACATCGTGGGCGGCCAGGAGCTCGGCGACCTGGCCGGGCAGGTTCTCATCGAGCAGGTTACGGGCGGACAGGTTCACCGACACCGGCAGCGGCCGGCCGGCGTCGAGGCAGACCCGGGCCTGGGTGAGCGCGGCGGTCAGGACGTAGCGGGTCAGCGGCCCGATCAGGCCGGTGTGCTCGGCGAGCGGGATGAACGCATCAGGGAAGATCAAGCCCCGGTCGGGGTGCTGCCAACGGACCAGGGCCTCGGCGCTGACGACCTCGGCGGTGCTCGTGCTGATCTGGGGCTGGTAGTGCAGGACGAGCTGGCCGCGTTCCAGTGCCCGGCGCAGATCTCCCAGCAGGGCGAGTTTGATCGGGGTGTGCCCGTCGACACCCAGGGTCGTAGGCTAACACCCCAAGCTGTTGGGTCGTGGCGACGTACATCGCGAGGTCGGCGCGCTGCAGCAGCACCGTCGGGTCGGTGCCGTGCTCACCGGAGCGCACGACGCCGATGCTGGCCTCGACGTCGAGCTCGACGCCCTCCACCTGGAACGGGGTCTCCAGTGCCGCCCGGAGCGTGCCGGCCACAGCGAGCGCGTCTTGGACCGAACGGACGTCTGGGAGCAGTACGGCGAACTCGTCGCCGCCGAGCCGGGCGACCGTGTCGACCTCGCGCCAGGGCGCCGGCCAGCCGCGGCCCGACCTGACGCAGCAGCTCATCGCCGTAATGGTGGCCGAACGTGTCGTTGATCTCTTTGAACCGGTCCAGGTCGATCGTCAGCAGCCCGGTCGTGCTGCGCGGGCGTCGGGCGCGTAGCGCCTGACCGAACCGGTCCGCCAGCAGCGTCCGGTTCGGCAGCCCGGTCAACCCGTCGTGCAGTGAGGTATGCAGCGCCTCAGCCCGTTCGGCGGCGAGCTGCCGGCGGTGCCTACGCGTCACCGACGTCAGCAGCCCGGCCAGGCTTAGCCCGAGCAGGAACACCACCGGAGTCAGCAGCTAGGTCAGCCGCTCCAGGTGCTGCAGCCGGCCCAGCTCCACGAGCGCCAAGCCGTGCTTCTTGGCCGCGCCGAGGACGGCCTGCTCGATCGCGCCGAAGGACGGGTCGACCTCGCTGCCGTCGATCTTCAGTGCAGCCGCGGTGTCACGCCGGTCGGTCGCCCGGAACAGTCGGTCGATCGCCCGCAGGTAGTCCCGGTGGCGGGCCAGGATGGCGCCGGTGAACGCCCGGTCAGCGGTGTCGCCGTCGCGCCCGACGTCACCAAGCGCAGCAACGAACCGGGCCGCGACCTTGTCGTACTTGGCCTGCACCTGCGGGCCCGGCTCCAGGCGGTACTTGCGCTCCAGCGACGCCTCGCCGCCGACTGCGTTGGCCGCCTGGTCGTAATCTTCGGACAGCCCGTTGGCGGTTACTGCCCGCGCCGAGGCCTGGCTGGTGGCCTGCGAGGATCAGATCGCGAACGCGCTGAGCGCCAGCAGGACCAGCACCAGCACGCCAGCCGCCAGCCGGCTGCGCCGCGCGGCCCGGCCGTCCACACCGCCTGGCGCCAAAGGCGAGCAGGGGCCGGTCCTCGGCCCGGTTGGGCTGATGTGGGTCAACGGGGTCCTCATCGAGAAGCAGCGGACTGGCGGGGTGGCGACCAATGTCGATACCTACTCATCGGCACCGCCCCGTGCCGTGAGCAGCAGGTGCTGGGCGACGTGGACGGTGAGCTGCTCGTCGTGGCTGGGGTGTCCGGCTACGCTAAGCAGATGGACCGACCTCGCAGTGGGAGTGGGAGCAGTGGCGTATGGCGCCTCTGCCTGCTCGGCATGACGCTGCTCGTGGTCAACGACGCGCACTGTCGACCGGCGTAGCTGTCCGTCCCGGAGGCCCTCGGCCCCGGACCGTCCGCCCACCCCTCTGCGCTGAAGGCCCTTCTCGTGTCGCTCACCACGTACTGCCAGGCCGTCGCGGACGGCACCATCGACTCAACCGGGTTCCGGGGCCTGCTGCGCCGGGCGCTGTGCCTGCTGGTCCGCACGCACATGGCCGGGGTGCCCTTCTAGCTCCCGGCGGACAGCCCGCAGCGTGTGCTGCGGGCTGTCGGCACATGCCCGCGGTCCGGCCCGGCCCAGCCCTTGAGCATGAGGTTCCAGTATCGGGAGCCCGTAGCGCTTGAGGTACCACATAATGTGCCCTCCTGGGCGTAAACGGTGGACCGGGACGCGCGCGTGCGTTGTGCGGAGCGGGTGAGATCTCCGAAGAGCGGGCGGCCCTCAGGTGATCAGCAGGCCTGGCCTGGGGGGTGTGGTCCCACTCGTCGTCGATGAACACGACGTCCCGTCCGGCCCGGTCGAGCAGGCTCGCGGCGATGCTGGCGCGGAACCCGGCGGCGCAGTGCACCCACAGCCGCCCGGGCGGGACCTCGTCGAGCCGCTGGAGCAGGCTGTGCAGCGGGACGTGCACCGAGCCGGCGATGCCGCCGGTGGCGCGCTCGTCGTCGCGGCGCACATCGAGCACGACGGTGCGGATCCGCCTCGAGCGCGGCGGCCAGGTCGGGGAAGGTCCGCCGAGGGTAGCTGCGGGTGCCGGTCGTCGCGGCGAGCTCGCCGACCGGGCCGGTTGCGGCACCGGCGGGACGGTCGATCCCGATCCGGACGAGCTGGCGCTGCGCGTCGGCGGCCTGCGCCGGGTCCTGCCCGATCAGGGTGAGCGGGGTGCCCCACGGGATGACCCAGCCGAGGTAGGTCGCGAACTGCTGCCCGAGGGCGATCCCGACGCTGCCGGCCAGGTGCTCGGCGGCATAGGCGGTGCGGTCGCGCAGGTCCACGACCCACTTGCCGGCGGCGATGCGCTTGCCGAGGGTGTCGGCGTCGGCCGGTTCGGGGGGTGTCAGGTCCGCGGCGGTCGGGCCGGCGGTGTTGAGCGGCCCCATGTGTGCGTAGTAGGCGGGGTAGGCGGTCAGGCCGGCGAGAAGCCGGACGACGAACGCGTCCTCGTCGTCGGTGGTGAGCGCGTCGTTGCTGCGCCGCTCGTCGCCGATGGTGCTGCTGGCCACACCGCTGGACGGCCCGGCCGAGCACATCGACCCAAACCCGTGCGTGGGTAGAGGCCCGCGTCGTCGGGGTGGTGCGCCAGACGCCGCGCGGAGTGGAACTGCGCGTGGGCGAGGTGCTCGGTGCGGTCCGGGTGCACCAGGTCGGTGCGGCCCACGCTGCCGTAGAGCAGCGCCCCGCCGGAAAACACCGCGGTCGGCTGGCCGTGGTGGCCGACGACGAACGACACGTGGTTCTCGGTGTGCCCGGGGGTCTCCAGCACCCGGACCTCCAACGTGCCCACGGACAGCAGGTCGCCGTCGTGGATCGCGCACCGGTCGAAGGCGACCTGCTCACGGCCCTGCAGCCCGAAGGCCGCGCCGGTCCGACGGGCCAGCTCGAGGCTGCCGCTGACGTAGTCGTTGTGCAGGTGCGTGTCCAGCACCAGCACGCACGTCCAACCGCGCTCCGACAGCACCGCCTCGTCCCGGTCCAGGTCGCGCTGCGGATCGATGACCAGCGCCTCGCTTCCAGGGCCGCCCTCGCCGATGACATAGCTGCGGTCACCCAGCTCGGGCGTCTCGATCGTCACGACCTGCATGGGCTGCTCCTCGTCCCGGGTGCGCGGCGCTTGCCCCCGCTAGTAGATGTACGTACATTGTTATCGGTCCGAATGTATGGCAAGAGGGAGCCGTGACCACACAACTGGAGCAGCCGAAGGACGGGCTGGCCCGTCCGCTGCCGCGCCGCGGCAGCGGCCCGCTGTGGGCGCAGGTCCAAGCCGACCTACGGGCCCGCATCGACGGCGGCGAGTTCACCGGCGTCTTCCCGGGCGAGCACGCACTGAGCGCGGAGTACGGCGTCAGCCGACAGACCGTGCGCGAGGCGCTGCGTGCGCTGCGCGCCGAGGGCTTGGTCACCGCTGCCCGCGGCCGGGCGCCGCGGCTCGCGGATCCGGCCCGGTTCACCCAGCCCCTCGGGACGGCGTCGAGCCTGTTTGCCAGCGTCGAGCAGGGCGGTGCCCGACAAACCAGCGTCGTCCGCCGGCTCGACGTCCACGCCGACGGCACGGTCGCGGCCCGGCTCGGGCTGGAGGAGTCCACCCCGCTGCTGCACCTGGAGCGGCTGCGCCTGGCCGGCGGCGAACCCCTCGCCCTGGACCGGGCGTGGCTGCCCGCCCGCCTCGCCGAGGCGCTGCTAAACGCCGACTTCACCCACACCTCGCTCTACGACGAGCTCGCCGCCCGCTGCGGCATCCGGCCGACCGGCAGCCAGGAACAGGTCCGCGCCGTCGTGCCCACCGCCCACGAACGCGGCCTGCTGGGCCTAGACACCCGCACCGCGCTGCTCGCCGTCGACCGGACGGCCTGCGCCGGCGGCGTCCTGATCGAGTGGCGCCGCACGCTGGTCCGCGGGGACCGCTTCGCCCTGACCGCCAGCTTCAGCGCCGGCCCGGCCCGGCCCCCGGGCCCGCCAGGAGTCAGCTCCGCCCGTCCCTCCCCTGCCAGCGGCAGCTACCAGCTCAGGAGTCAGCGATGACCGACCCGATCCGCGAGATCGACGTCCAGCACGCCGCTCGGCTAACCGAGGCCGGCGAGGCGCTGCTGCTGGACGTGCGCGAGGACGACGAGTGGGCCGCCGGCCGGGCGCCGGGCGCCGAGCACGTCCCGCTCGGCTCGCTGCGGCCCGCCGAGGTCCCGACCGACCGGCCCGTCCTGGCGCTGTGCCGGTCCGGGAACCGCTCGGGCAAGGCCGCCCAGGCGCTGGCCGCTGCCGGCGTCGACGTCCGCAACGTCACCGGCGGCATGAAGGCATGGGCCGCCGCCGGGCTTCCCGTCGTCACGGCCGCAGACCAGCCCGGCACCGTCGCGTGAGCGCCCTGCTCGCCATCGCCCTCGGCCTGCTCATCGGCCTGAGCCTGGGCGCACTCGGCGGCGGCGGCTCGATCCTGACCGTCCCCGCACTGGTGTACGCGATCGGGCAGAGCGCCCAGGACGCCACCACCGGCAGCCTGGTCATCGTCGGCATCACCGCCGCCGTCGCGGCCACCGGCCACGCCCGCTCTGGACGGGTCCGGTGGGGCGCGGGCGTCGCCTTCGGTGCCGCAGGCGTGCTCGCGTCGCTGGCCGGCACCCGACTGAACGCCCGGGTCAGCCCCGCCGCGCTGCTAGTGAGCTTCGCCGTGCTCATGGTCGTCGCTGCCACGGCGATGCTCGCCAAAACGATGGTCCCTGCCCGCCCCTCGGAGCTCGTCGAGGACCAGCAGGCCGCCCGGCTGCGCCTACCCGCCCGGGCCGGCGGGGAGGGCCGCGGCAGCCAGGGCAGGGACGTGGCGAGCTCGGGGCCAGCCGCTTCCTTCGCCTCGCACGGGTCGCGGCAGCGGCCCACAGCCGCCACCGCGCTCAAGGTGGTCGCCGCCGGGCTCGTCGTCGGCTTCCTCACCGGCTTCCTCGGCGTCGGCGGCGGGTTCGTCATCGTGCCCGCGCTGGTGCTGTCGCTGCGCTACGACATGCCGACCGCCGTCGGCACGTCCCTGCTCGTGATCAGCCTCAACAGCGTGGTGGCGCTGCTCGCCCGGGTCGGCCACGAGAGCTTCACCTGGTCGGTCATCGTCCCGTTCACCCTCGCCGCGATCGCCGGCTCCACCGGCGGCAAGCGCGTCGCGGACAAGGTCAGCGGCGCCAGCCTCACCCGCGCCTTCGCCGTCCTGCTGCTCGCCGTCGCCTCGTACGTGCTGCTGAAGGCCCTGTTCGCCTGACCCCGCCCGTCCCGCCGCGCCTAACTGCCACAAGGAGAGCCACGACCTCGCCCGCCCTGCACCAGCACGACCCAGAAACCACCCGGGTCGCACCCCGCGCGGCAACAGCCCGCGGGGCCGTGCTGCTCACCGGGGCTGCCGTCCTGCTTACCGGGCTGCCGTCCTGCTCCTGTTCGTCGAAGGCCGCGACGTGCGCGTCTACTGGGTCCCGCTGCTGCTCGGCGTCACCTACCCGCTGGCGGCCGCCGCTGGCCGCTCGACCGGCCCGTTGTGGGCACCGGGCTGGGTGCTTGGCGTGGCCGGGCTCACCGAGGCGTGGTGGTTTCGGGCCGGCCGACCCGCCGACAGTTTCGAGCTCGCGCAGCTCATCCTGCTCGCGGGCGGGACCGGCGCCCTGCTCGCCGTCGCCATTACTTCGATCGGCGTCCGGGTCAGCGCGATGAGCCTCGCCCTAGGCGGTCCTGCTGACGGGCGCCTTCAACCTCGCCGAGGTGAAGGCCGTGCCGCACGTCGCCGGCAACGCCTGGCTCTACGCTGCCTTGCTCGCCGCCTGGGGACTGTATGAGCTGGCCGTCGCGCGACGCGCGACGCCCCGCCCCGTGGCAGCCGGGTAGCTCGCCGCGCCGGGTAGCCCCCACAAGGATGAACAAGGGCGGAGGTGTCTCGGCCCGACCATCGGCAGCCCGTCCCCGAGCAAGGAGTCCGACACGTGAGCTCGTCAGCCCCGGTCCTGGTCGTCGGCGGTGGCCACAACGGCCTCGTCGGCGCGTGCTATCTCGCCCGCGCCGGCCGCCGGGTGGTCGTGCTGGAAGCGGCCGACAAGCCCGGCGGGGGGTCGCGGACAGACGCGACGATCCCGGGCCACCGGTTCAACACCCACGCTGCCGCCCACAACATCATCAACAAGACGCGGATCCCTGCGGAGCTCGACCTGGCCGGCGCGGGCCTGGAGTACCTGCCGATGGACCCGTTCGCCACCGGGATCTTCCGGGACGGCCGGATCGTGCGGTTCTCCCGCAGCATCGAGGCGACCGTCCCCGCCACGTCTGGACGCCCACCTTCGCGGCGGCCGAGCTGCGGTGGCCGGCGCGCACCCGATGTTCCTTGACATCAGCCTGGACCAGTTGGCGTTCTTGCGCCCGGCGCGGCGACTGTCCGGGCACACGTCCCCGGTGTCGCCGGCCGGTTCAGCTGCGGCGCGTCCACCGCCCCCGTCGGCGGCATCGCCGGCAGCAGCGGCAAGGCCGCCGCCCTCGAGCTGCTCAAGGCGGTCCCCGCCTGACCACACCTGCCCCGACGTCCCTGCCTTCGAGCGGGCGGCCAGCGGCGGCGACGCCGAACGTCGTGCCGCAGCCCACTTCTGCGCCTACGCCGACGGCGCGGTACGGCTGCTGCGTCGGCGCGGGCTACGCGCCTGGACGACGGTTGCACGCAAGGGGTCGGCGCCGGGCTGCCGGTGCAGCTCGCCCCGGTCGGCTGACCGCGGCTTTCCTCGTCGGCGCACTCACGGCTTGGACGGGCCGCCGCGCTGCAGGGGGCGGGAACACCGCCGACGGTCGTCCGTTGTACCCCCGGGGGTATGGTGTGCCCTCACGGCGAGAAGGAGAGCCTGATGGTTACCGAGGTGGGTCTGCAGGACCTGGAGCAGGCGCTGGCAGCGGGCGCTTCGTTGCTGGACGTCCGGGAGAGCGACGAGTACGCCGCCGGGCACGTGCCCGGTGCACAGCTGCTTCCTCTGGGGGTGCTTCCGGTCCGGCTGCACGAGCTGCCCAAGGACCAGACGGTGTACGTGGTGTGCCAGGCCGGAGGCCGCAGCGCACAGGCCGCCGAGCTCCTGCAGCGGGCCGGGCTCGAGGTCCGCTCCGTCGCCGGCGGGACCGCCGCCTGGGCGCAGAGCGGCCGACCGGTGGAGTCCGGGGCGCACCGCTCCTGAGGGGCCAGCACCTCCTGATCACGAACTGCTACTGACGGGACACGGACATGAGCGACACCACGAACGACACGATCGAGCGGGACGGGCTGACCGTCACCATCCTGCAGACCCCGGACCTGGGGGACCGCAGCTACGTGGTCGACGACGGCGCCTCGGCGTTGGTGATAGACCCGCAGCGCGACATCGACCGGGTCGAGGCGGCCCTGACCGACCGCGGCGTGCGGCTGGTCGCGGTCGCCGAGACCCACCTGCACAACGACTACGTCTCCGGCGGCCTGGAGCTGGCCCGCACCCACGACGCCGACTACCTGGTGCCGTGCGAGGCCGAGGTCGACTACGCCCGCACCCGGGTCTGCGGGGAGGACGTACGCACCGTCGCCTCGATGACGGTGCGGACCGTCGCGACCCCCGGGCACACCCCGCACCACGTCTGCTTCGCCGTCGCCGCCGAGGACAGCGACGAGCCTGCGCTGGTGTTCACCGGCGGCTCGATGCTGTTCGGCGCCGTCGGTCGCACCGACCTGGTCAGCCCGGAGCTCACCGAGCAGCTCACCCGCGCGCAGTACGCCTCCGTCAGGCGCCTGGCCGGCGAGCTCCCGACCGGTACCGCGGTCCTGCCGACGCACGGCTTCGGCAGCTTCTGCTCCGCCACCCCCACCACCGGCACCGCCTCCACCATCGGCCAGCAGCGCGACCAGAACCCGGTGTTCGCCCAGGACGAGGCCGCCTTCGTCCAGGCGCTGCTGGACGGCTTCGACGCCTACCCGACCTACTACGCCCACATGGGCCCGGCCAACAGCACCGCCCCGGCACCGGTCGACCTGTCGCCCGCCCAGCCGGCCGACCCGGCCGAGCTGCGCCGCCGCATCGACGCCAGTGAGTGGGTCGTCGACCTACGCAGCCGCACCGCCTTCGCCCGCGGACACCTGCCCGGCACCCTCAACTTCGAGGGCACCGGCAACCTGGCGACCTACCTGGGCTGGCTCATCCCGTGGGGCACTCCGCTGACACTAGTCGGCGACACCCCGAAGCAGGTCGCCGACGCTCAGCGCGAGCTCGTCCGAATCGGCATCGACCGGCCCGCCGCGCAGGCCACCGGCGGTCCGGAGCAGTGGGCGGCCGGACAGCCGCTGTCGTCCTACCCCCTCGTCAGCTTCACCGAGCTCGCCAGCGAGCGGAAGGTCAATCCGGTACACGTCCTGGACGTCCGCCGTGACAGCGAGTGGGCCGGTGGCCACATCGACGGCGCGCAGCACATCCCGCTGCACGAGCTCACCGCGCGGATCAGCGAGCTCCCGGACGGCCCGGTCTGGGTGCACTGTGCCAGCGGCTACCGCGCCTCCATCGCCGCCTCACTGCTCGACCGCGCCGGCAAGACCATCACCGCAGTCAGCGGCGACTTCAGCGACGCGGAGAAGGCCGGGCTGCCCGTCACCGGCGCAACGGTCTGACCCGCTGGGCCGCGTACAGCCCAGGGCGCGCAGGAAGCGCGCAGCAACCGCCGTGGTTGCACCTGCTGCTGGGCATGAGGGTATGGCTGGATCGAGGAGGACCTGTGGAGCTTGAGAGCGACGCCGTCAAGACCGCCATCAGCCGGCTGCGCCGGGCTGAGGGTCAGGTCGCCGGGGTCATCCGCATGCTCGAGCAGGGCCGTGACTGCAAGGACATCGTCACCCAGCTCGCCGCGGTCTCCCGCGCCCTGGACAAGGCCGGCTTCAGCATCGTCGCCAGCGGCCTCAAGCAATGCGTCGCCCAAGGCGGCGAGCAGGGTGAGCTCGACCTCGCCCAGATGGAGAAGCTCTTCCTGTCCCTGGCCTGACCCCGCCACCAGCCAGCTTCGCTGCTGCGTCACCCACCACGACCTGCCACACACCGGGGCCCACGCCCCCGGCCGAGAGGAACCCATGACCAGCGCCGCTACGCTCCCGAAGATCACCGCTGCCCAGCTCGCGCAGCAGCTCACCGCCGGCAGCACGACCGTGCTCGACGTACGCACTCCCGGCGAGTACGCCGCCGCCGCCATCGACGGCAGCCAGCACCTCCCGCTCGACCAGCTCGGCGCCCACCTCGACCCGCTCGGCACCCACCTAGCCGGCCCGGTGACGCTTGTGTGCCGCAGCGGCCAGCGCGCCACCCAGGCCTACGAGCAGCTGTCTGCCGCCGGCGCGAAGGACCTGACCGTGCTCGATGGGGGACTCACCGCATGGCAGGCCGCCGGCCAGCCCGTGCAGACCACAGCCGGCCCCGGCAGCACGTGGGACATGGAGCGGCAGGTCCGCCTCGCCGCCGGCAGCCTCGTCCTCGGCGGGGTCCTGGCCAGCCTGCGCTGGCCCAAGGCCCGGTTCCTGTCCGGTGCCGTCGGCGGCGGCCTCACCTTCGCGGCCCTCAGCAACACCTGCGCCATGAGCAAGGTCCTGCTCAAGCTCCCGTACAACAAGGCCGACCGCGGCGCTGCCCGGCGCACCGTCCAAGCCCTCACGCGTAGCTGACCCGGCTCCACCAACGCGCCCCGGGAGCCCTGATCGAGCAACTGGGACCCGACTGTCCTACCGCAGGGCATGCATTGGACAGCGCGAGTTGCGACGACCAGCCACAGCGCCGGCCGGAGCGGCTGGACTGTGCCCGGAGGTCGTACCACCGCGCAGCCGTGCAGGCGGGTTGGCCTACCAGCGGCTCGTCACGTGTGAGGCGGACGACGCCAGCAACGGGCTGTGAGGACGGCGACCGCGTATGACTCGCCCTGGGTTGAGGCCACACGGTGTAGAACACGGTGACCGCGGTCAGCGCAGCAAGGAGCGCGCGCGCCCCGCGTGCTCCGTCGCAGTCATTGGCTGTCCGGCGGTCAGCGCCGCCGGCCGGCCGTCGGTGCCTTGCAGGTCGCCGCGCGGGCGGCGAAGGCCAGGGCGGCCTTGGGCGCCGCCTGCGCGGCGGTCACGTCTTTGATCGGCGTCGGGTAGGTCTGCGCAGCGATGCTTGTCGCAGGAGCCCCGACCGTCGCGGTCGCGCGGCTGGCCTCGGCCTGGCCCAGCCGCGCCGTCGCTGAGGTCGGGTCGGCGCCGGCGTGGCCCACGTGCGTGCGCGCGTCGTTCAGGCCCTCGCGGCGCTCGTCGACTTGTGGGGTGGAGACGTCGTTGGCGGTGTCCGCCGAGGCCGCGGGCTGCCTGCCGCTCGGTGTCGGCCTCGCGGCCGAGCTCCAACCCACCTCCGACACGCCGGGGACCTGCTATGACGGTCTGATCTGGCCCCACCCCGAAGGCTCGCTGTGTTGCTGGCGGCGTTCGGGAGGGGCGGAAGTGGCGAGGTCGAGGGTGGAGATGTTCGACGGTTTGCTGAGCACATCCAGCGCATCGTGGATGCGGCTCCGCCGCTTTCTCTGTGCCAGAAGGACCGTTTGGCCGTCCTGCTGCGTGGGGCAAGGCCCGCAGGACGCCGCCACGCTCACCTCGGCCTACACCCAGGCCCTTGCCCGGGCGGATGAGGTGGGTGCTACCTCGGTGGCCTTCCCCTCCATCTCCACCGGCGCGTACGGCTACCCACTGGCGGAGGCAACGGCAGTGTCCATGCAGGCGCTGTGCGAAGCGGTGACAGCCGTTCAGAACGTGCTGCTGGTCGCCTTCAGCCACCGCGTGCAGGAACTCTGGGAGCAGGCCCTGGAAGGCTGACCAGCCCCAGAGGGGTCCGTCCAGACGAGGAGCTCCTGCGACTGCGCTGGGGCCTTGTGGCCTCGGGGACGGGCAGAGCGCTCGATGGCCGGTAGGGCGATGCAGCGCGCCATTCCCCGCGCTTGGCGTCTCCACTGGAGAAGCGCTTGCTACTGATGATCATCTTCTGCTAGACTGAGATCAGCGAGGTAGGACAACGACGCCCTGTTGCAGGGCTGGCAACACCGCCCCTCGCTGGCATGACAGGCCCTTCACCCATCCGGTGGAGGGCCTTTTTGCGTTCCGGGCCAGCTGACCCGGCACGTGCTGGGCCTCGGCAACCGCCGGGGCCCTTTCGCATGTCCATCTCAAAGGAGCACGACATGACCAGCACAGAGCACCGGCCGCCGTTACAGGCGGTCAATCCACCACAGCACGACGACAGAGCGAGGTGGCAGCGCGACCGGCAGCGCTTCGCGGCCTTCCTCACCGCCAAGGACCTGGTCCTGGGCTACACCCGTACGGCCACCGAGGGCGCCGGTCGGCTCGCCGCCCGGCTGCACCTGGATGGGCTGTGCACGATGGTGCGCCGCTCCTACGGCTGGCTGCTCGGCGCTGCCTCAGTAGCCGCGCGCGGGCTGCGGGCACCGGGGGTCCTGGCCGGCCTGGTCTGGGGCCTCACCACGAATGTGGGGCAGACCCTGGTCGGCAAGGCAGTTAGGGCGGTGAGCGCAGCCGTCAGCACCGTCGCTGGGGCCGTCGGGACGGCGGTCGGCTGGACGCTGCGGCTGTTCGGCACACCAGGGGCGCGGCTGGCCACCTGGCTCGGCAGCAAGGCGACCGCGGTCACGCAGGCAGCCACCGACCGGGCCCGGCAGCTGCAGGGCCTCAGCGGCCTGCTCCGGCCGCAGAACCTGCCAGCCAAGGCAGTAGGCGCGATCGCCCGGGAACGCCTGCTACGGACCCTGGTAGGGCGCTTCCTGCCCCGCCCATGGTCCTGGCTGGTGCGGATCGTCGCGAACATCGCTCTGCTGCCGACCGCGGTGCTCCGCGACGCCGGCACCGTGGTCGCCGGGGTCGTGCCTGGTATGAACCCCACCCCGGCCCCCGCACCGGCGGCAACCGACCCGGCGCCCTCGGCCGCGGTGCCGACCGTCCTGCCCGCTGAGGCACCGGCAGCGCCGACCACGCCGCCGGCACCGCTGTTCACCGTCGGGGTCGGCGAGCCCACCCGCAACGGCGACCGGTTCGAGCCGGCCGTCGGCTTGGAACCGACCCAGATGCGCTACCCGGCACCCAAGCGGTCGGTGGCCAAGAAGCGCCGCTAACCCACAGCACCACCAGCACTGCCCGCACTTCCTCAGGCCGTCTCCACCCGGAGGCGGCCTTCGTCCTGCCTGAAGGAGAAGATCATGGTGTTGATCGTTGGTATTGCTGGGGCCGCGGCTCTGGCGGTGCTGCTCTACAACCACCTACGTGAGCAGCAACCGGAGTTGGCGACCCTGTCCACCCGGCGGGCGCAGCAGCTCGCTGCGGTCGTGCTGGTGCTGTCCAAAGCCGTCGACGGGGTCATCGACGCCCTCACCCTCGGGCTGCGGCCAGCCGTGCCGTCCTCGAACAGTTCGTCGTGGCGCAGCCAGCGGCTGGTCGACGTCGACTGGGACGACCAGAACGACCAGGACGACCAGGAGGATGACGACGATGCCCGGTAGCCGCGGCCACCTGCAGCTTGTCGGCGGCCGCCGCTTCTGGGTCCGGCCGCAGCCCAGGATGCAAGTCGCGACCCAGGCGATCTTCGCCGGACCGCAGGACCACCGGGTGTGCGCGATGACCCCGGAGGCCAGCGGCCGCGGCTACGGCCACATCGCCGTTCGGGTCGGCCGGATCCTGGTCTACCTCGAAGACCGCGACGCCCTGCAGGCCTGGACCACCGCGATCGGCAAAGCCGCCGACCTGGCCGACGCAGCCTTCGGACCGGACCTGCCAGCCGCCCGGTACCAGCCACCCGGCGACAGGAAGTAGCGACGGCGCGGGCTGCGCCGGGAGCACCAAGCTCTCGGCGCAGCCCTCGGTCGCTACAGCAGCAGCAGATGACGGGGCCTGATCTGCCCGTAGAAGCCCCCCGGCCCTGGCCGGGTACATCCGACCACCAGTTCGACTCAGCCGGCCTCACAGAAGCCCACAGACACTGACGGTGCCGCCGCCGGCTCCTGGACCAGGAGTCTCAAGGCCACCACCGGCCTTGAGCGAACGGGGTGGAGGGACGGTCGGGCGGTGTCGCTATCGGGTGGACTCGCTGTGGATCGATATGGCGTCGTCCAACGCGGACCTCTACCACGCACGTGACCTGTTCGAGCAGGACCTCACACAAGGCTGGTTGGGCTGATGGCGCTCAACTGGTGGCGCTCACACACCTGGATGAAGCAGCTCCAGAAACGCTACGACGCCACCATGGTCTACGGCCATGACGCGTCGGTGCTCGAAGAACTCATCGCTCAGGCCGCGACCTTCGACTGATGCGTCTGCTCCGCGTCGGACCGGTCGACCACGAACCATCGCGTTGCCGACCGCCCACTGATCGATTCCCGCTGGCAGCCGGTGCGGCGCCGGACGGACTGGCCGCTGGTACAACCTTCGTGCTGCCAGCCGTGCGCCCGGGCCGGAACTTGGGGAGCGTCGGTGAACAAGTCCGTGCTACCGGTGCGCGTTTCACGGAACCAGCCGGGCCGTCCTGCTGATGCGCCAGCGTCAGCCGACTCCGGGGTCGCGAGGTGGTACAACAGCGCGACTTGCTGTCCGCGGCGGCGCGCGGTGTAGCGGGTCCACCGCCGCCACTTTGTTGCCGATAGTTGGGCTGGTAAGGCGTTTGCGGCGTTGCTTGTTCAGGTACATCGCGGCGTCCGCCCGATGCCAAGTCTGGATCAGGTCCTCGCCAACGCGGCGGGTCGCGACACCGGCGGAGGCAGCGACACCCGCGGTGCGCAGACTCACCCGTAACCGGGCCAGTAAGGCGCGTACCGACACCACGTCGCACTCCAGCCCGAGCAGGGCGAACTCATCGCCGCCGACCCGGGCCAGCGCGTCGCCGGGGCGGCTGGTGTCGGACAGCACCGCCGCGCACCGGATGAGCAGCTCGTCACCGGCAGCGTGCCCGGACCGGTCGTTGAGGTGCTTGAGGTCATCGACGTCCAGAGCCAGCACGCTGGCCTGGGATCCGTACCGCTGGCAGCGCTGGTCCTCGGTCCGCAGGGCGCTGTACCACCCGCGCCGGTTCCGCAGCCCGGTCAGCGGGTCCAGCTCGGCGGCCGCCCACGCCTGGGCTGTCTCCCTGGACTGGTCCAGCGCCAACTGCTCGCGGGCCAACACGGTGCTGAGCATCCGGGTCAGCACCTGAGCCGCCCCCAGCGTGTTGGTCAGCGTCGGCGGCTGCGGCGTGGCGGCGTAAGCGCACAACGTCCCGAACAGCTCGCCGTGCCGGCCTTCCAGTGGAACCCCGAGGTAGGCCCGGACCCAGGCGTGGCCGCTGGCAGCGACCGCGGCGTACGCCGGCACGGCTAGTACCTCGGGGGCCACCACCGGTCCTCGCCGCTCCACCATCGCCCGGCAGAACGAGGCTTCCCACGACAGCTCGGTGTCGGCCGGGACCCCGCGTGGCCAACGCACCGGCTGAGGCGATCACGACCTGCCGGTCGCCCTGGACCCGAGTCACCAGCCACAGGTCCAGCGCACACTGGCGGTGCAGCTGCTGCACCGCTGCGGCGGCAGCCACCTCCAAACTCGGCCAGGGCCCGAGCCGCGGATCTGGGTAGCCCCGCGGCAACCGCAGAGGCTGAACCATCGGCCGTCAGCGCTTCAAACGGGGGGCGGCCTCCTGCGGGCCGCGGGCTCGGCGGGGGAGCATGGGCTGTCCGTGCCGCGATGCTGCCACGCGCAGCAGGGCGCCACCCGCGGACAGGAGGGCGAATGCCGCGAGCACGGCCCACATGAGCGAGAAGCTCAGCCCGGTGAAAGGCAGGGTGGCGCCTCCCCGGGGCACGCTGAAGCCTTGGACCATGCCCAGGGCGGCGTGCGGCGGGTGGCTACCTTCGTCGTCGGGCACGAAGCACACCGCAACGTATTGGCCAGCAGCCAGGTTGAGCCTGGATCCACCGCTGCCATTCTTGACGGGCCTTGACGGCGCTTGATGATCCTGGTCGGCGGTGGGGCGTGGGTGATCGGCCGGTCTATCCGGCTCTTCCACTTCGGGTCTCGGCTGGGCCTT
>JAABUK010006357.1_pt1 | contig 17693 bp, 15 predicted proteins | sample 5559141 | NCBI WGS metagenome assembly JAABUK01 (sample SAMN10711869, study PRJNA513367) | rock metagenome | isolation source: Antarctica rocks | place: Antarctica: Victoria Land, Pudding Butte nord | collected 2016-01-03 | reverse complement strand
CCTGATTATGTCGCGTGTACGGCGTTGGTAGTGGCAGACCGTGGGTTGGATCCTGGTGGCTCCGCTGTATGCGGAATGAAACCGGAGTTAGATCCTACAGGAGCTCGGGCGTGAGACGTACGGAGAATGACACCAAAAGTTCTCGGACTGCGCTAATGCACCATCATACAATTGTGTATGTATTGAAATAAATAGCGCCGGAGAAGATTACAGTCCCAGCCACAACACCAAATCCTCATCAACCTCCTCATCGGCTTCCACCTCGTCGACCTCCACCTCATCAACCTCCACCTAGCTACCGCCAGGCCTCCTACCTGCCTTACGGCGCTGATATCGCTCCTTCCGCTCGGTCCTGTTGTAGGGCCGTATGTCACCTCCTGATTTACCTCCTCTATGGTCATTACCTCCTTCTCCTTCGATAATTTGTTGTATGTGACGTGATATTCCCGCCTCAGCCAAGGTCATGGCTTGAAATCTCTGAGCCGGCGTCGTATTTCTTCCATTGTTGGGCATGATTATGGACGGTGACATTGAGACAGCTGCTTAGGAAGCTGCTGAAGTCCATAGAATAGATTTATTTATCAAAAATTTGGTGGGGGACTGTAATCTTCTCCGGCGCTATAAGTTACAATACATACACAATTGTATGGGGATGCATTAGCGCAGTCCGAGAACTTTTGGTGTCAATCTCCGTACCGCACCGGCAATCACGACATCCCCGCGTCGACTTGTCGTCTTGGCGGGATACCGATCCGCAACGTGCATGACGCATAAGTACGGTGTCTGCATAGCTTACGACGGGACGCGACGAGACCGGTGAAGGTGAAGACTAGGTAGCCTACCTAGTAAAGCTTGCAGCTGGCGTCTGTTGGGTTTTTAGATGCGGTGGGCTTAGCCTAGAAAGGTATCGCTGCTCTCGCTTACCGCTAAAAACATCGCTTTTGATGGCTAAATGCCCAAACCTCGTACTCGAGAACCTCGAAATCGAGGGATGACATGTTCGCGAAAGTCATGTCATATTATTGTGAATAGAATGCGAATTGTTTTAAACATGTTTATTGAAGCATGTTTTAAACACAGAGGTATATATAAATAGCATCAATTAGTTGAATGCTTCATTGTCATCTCATCGTTGACAATGCTATTCAAAAAATCCTTCAGCATCTCATCGTTTGACGAATTTAGCCTAGTCATAGCGACTTTCTTCTGCAGCAGTCTATCTTTCATATTCAAAAGCTTCTTCTCATCAATTTCAATGCTCTGTGTATAGCGAAGCTTCTTTTTTAAATCTCATGGTCGATTAAACATGCATTCGTTTATATAAATATACATTAACTTATCAACGTTAATGTTGCTCAGCTGATTTCTAGTCTTCATCTTTATGAGATTCATGATAGATTAATCACGTTTTGCTAAAACATTGTTATCAGATATTCTGTTGACTCGTATGAAAAGCTTCAAGAGTTGAGAGAAAAATGACTCAATGCAGAGTCAAAATAGCTTTGAATCTTCAGTTTATCTTCAGCATTCAGCATTAGACTGAAAGTCGTCGATTTGACTTTTAAATGCAAGTCATTGCTTCATAGTCAATTTGACATCATGAGAACTGCTAGTATATCTGATGAAGAAGCTCATCATAATGATATTGAACGTTGAACTTGTGATCAGATCAACGATCTTAATATCATGATTTTGAGATAATAGTTGTTAGAGATCGATCTAGAGTGAGTCATAGAGATGTCATTTAACTAATAGATAAATGCTAAGAAAGAAAAGTATCTACAGAAAAGAACTCAATTCTTATATGTGTGTTTCTCAGCTCTGTGCTAAACTCGATTGAATTAATGTCTTACACATATGATGCAAAGTCTCAATGACATCATCTTTAGATCAAATTCTTGCTAAACTTAATTAAAATAAAATCAGATGAAGACTAGACGAAGAATAAACAAAGACTAGAATCGTAACATTATTTCTCTTCTTGACTATTCATGTTTGCATGAATGTTATTTCTTAGTGCGCTTTTCTTGAATATTTGATATGAAAGTCATCAATCATCTCTTGAATGTTCATAAATTCGTCATCATCAGCGTTATATTAGTTGAAATCATTGTCATAGTTCTTTCATTTAACTCGATATTAAAGTTGTCTTTGATATCATCGAAAGTTCAATATATCATTAATTTCTCATTCATCTTCATCGTTTATCACTATTGACTTCAAAGATTCATTCTTCTGATCAAACAAAGAGTCATTAACGACGAAATGAAGAAGCTCTGAATAAAATACATTATGTATATGCATAGTGTCTGATAGTTTCAATCTATAAAAAAATTTAACAGAATCTATGATCTTGAATGAATCAAGCATCTTGTCATCTAGCTTTTTGAAAAGTCTCACTGTAATGATGTTTCTTTCGTTCAAAAACATCTTTGATTCAATCTTATAATTAATTTCTTTTCTATGCTTGTTAACTTGTTTCATCATTTGTTTTCATGTTTTGATCAGAGCTTCGCGAGCGAAGATCAACGTCTTGTTTATGTGATCAAATATATCTTCAACTTTGATGATCTGCAAACACTTGCAAGTACTTTCATACTCAATGATGTCAGAATCAAAGCTCATACAAGAATAAAAGTTCTTATTCATGAAGAAGAAAATCAAGAAGATGATTGAAGATAAAACATTATTATCAACAAACTCAATCATGAGCAATCATTTGAATCAGTCATTCTGCATATATGAACAGAAGAATCAAAGATATTGCTTGATGTTCTGATTGACTTGTTTGCTTTGATCATTGATCTGAAAATGATAAATGATGAACAATTGAAGAAAAATGCTCAGTCATTTGCAAAGAAACTTTCATAATATAGAGATGAATTGTGAATCTCAATCAGATACTATGAAGCTTGATAAATCATAAGTTCAATATACTCATTGAATCAGCATTTCAGCTGTCTTTTTGACAGTGATATCTTCATCATCAATGATGCAAGAAATATAATGTCTTTCTTTTAACAATTTGTAAATAATCATCAGAATAACATTGTATTCGCTTGAATCAGATAAATTAATAATGAAGTTCATTACTATGTCTTGTCATCACTGTTCAGATATTGATAGAGATTGAAGCAAATTGTTTGATTTATTTCTAGATGTCTTTGAATGTTGACAGATATAGCAGTTTTGAATATATTGATTTATCATTTTTCGCATGAATGATTAATAGTAGTTTCACTTTATGACTTTCACAGTTTTAAAAATATCAGAATGATCAACTGATAATTGATCATGCATCTTACAAATCAGATTCATTTGTAGCAGCTCGTTGAATGAAATTCATAGCTGACTATCATGATACAAGATTTCATTCTGAGTTCAACAATTCTTCAATTTGATATTTTCATATTGTGTCTCATCTCTTGCTATTACTTCGCGAAGTAGCGTACAATTCTCGTCAATTTTATTAGTTTCAAGAATTTGTTTATAAATTGATTCACTGATGTTCTTCTTTAGATCAGCAATTTTCATTCAATTTGAAGTCAAAATAGTAATTCATTGATAGTGAATGCGCTCATCTTCTGAATTTCTGAGCATGACGTCAGCTCAATAAGTTAATGCATCGATCTTGATGTTCTGTTTATCAGATTAATACATTATTCTGAAGTTGAAATCAGCAAGCTTCTGAACTCAATGCATTTAACATCTGCTCAGCTCTTTATCTTTCATCAACAAGATGAGCGCTTGATGATTGATGAACATCTTGATAGAAATGTCAGTTAGTTTCAGTTCAAGTCATCAGTGTTTAAATGCTTGAATGATGATCAGAAGTTTTTTATCATATATCTTGTAGTTGCATTCAGCAGAAGACATGTTCTTGCTATAGAAGACAATTGAATGTAGTACTTCTTCATCATTATATTGAGAAAGAACTTCATTGTTGACGTAGTTGAATGAGTCAATTTCAAGAATAGTCTTATGAGTTTAATCAAAGTGATGTAGTATAAAAGTCTTAATCATATGTCTCTTCATATGATTGAAGATGATTTGACAGACTTCATTTCATTCAAATATGATTTTCTTTTGAGTGAGTTAAATCATTAAATGAACAATTTTCGAAAAGTTCTTAATAAAGCGTCGATAGAAATTGCAGAAGTTAATGAAGAACTGCATCTGAGTGAGATTATTGAGTGTAAATCAGTCAACGACTGCTTACATCTTTCGTGAGTTCATCTTTAATTCTTTGATTGATATCAAAAGTTTTAGAAAGATAGTTTTCTGAACATGAAACTTGCACTTGTTGATGTTTATTTGTAAATCAACTTCTCGTAGTTTATTCAAGATTAATCATACATGTTGCTTGTGTTTCTTCAAGATCTTGCTGTAAATGATAATGTCATTTAGATAAATTTGACAAAACTGATGTAAATATTCAAACAACATGTCGTTCATATAATGTTGATAGAACGTTGATTCATTGATTAATTCAAAGAGCATTACATGATATTTGTATGAATCGAAGAAGATAATAAAGATAGTCAAATCTTCATTATCTGAGTGCATGTGTAGTTTGTTGAACGCGACAATAATGTTTAATCGAGTCAGATATTTGCTTTCTTGTATATGAGCGAAAGTCTCGTTTATTAATGACAAAGAATAGCAATCTCATTTGATCAAAGCATTAAGCTTTCTATAATCAACGCAGAAATGCAAACTATTGTCTTTCTTTTTGATGAATAAAATGAGCGAGACGTATGATGCAAAGCTGAAAGAAATGAACTCTTTGTTTAAATGATCAATCAGATACTTTTTTATCTTCTAAAGCTTGTGATTGAACATCTGATATAGTTTGCTTCAAGAAGACATTTCTTCATCGATCAACTCAATTTTGTGATCATAGAAATGATACAATGATAGCTGATTGATTATTGCTCGATCGAAAATGTCTAAATAGTTATGATATTCAGAGAGAAGCTTGATCTTAACTTGCTCAAAAGCTTCAGCATAAGAAAGCTTATGCATGTTATGAGTCTGCATAGAGTGAATCATATGAGTGTATTCTAACTAGAAGTTCAAAGCTGAAGAAGAAAGAAGATGCAACATGTCGTGAGTTTTACTCACGAAGGCACGCTAGATCGCTAGCGTGTCAACATCAGCTCTATACTAGTTTATGATAGTCTGACATGATCTATGTTAGGCTAATTCGAAGTGCACAATCGCAACAATACTTTTCTTCTTCATTTAGCAATGTTCTCATTACTGCAGTTCAATCAATCTTTCTTAAGTCAATTTTTATCTTGACTTGTTCAAATATCATTCATGAAAGTCATTTATGATCTTCAAGCATTCTTCGAATTCACTTTCATCAACGTTGTATCAATGTAAATCGACGTCGTATTCTTTTCAATTGACACGATATTATAGTCATTTATCTCGTTCGTAGTGTCTGAAGTTCAGTATGTTCTTCATTTTTCATTCATCTTCGTCGTTGATCACTATAAAGTCAAACGATTCATTTCATTGTTCATTCAGAAAGTTCTTTGAATTTAGTTGCAGCAGATTTGATGCAAACTTCGAATGTATCTTCATAGTCAATGATAGTTTCAGTTGATAAGCATGTTTAATCTCGATCAGAATCTTGAAGAGTTCTAGCATCTTATCATTTAACTTCTTTGATGATCGTAAGATCATTATGTTTCTAAAATTCAGAAACATTATGTTATTTATCTTGTAGATCATTTTCTTTCAATGCTTGTCAATTTGTTTCTTCATTGTGACTCTGATTCTTGTCAAGACTTGCTTGATCAATGTTAGTGATCATTTCATGTGTTCAAATATATTCTTTGCTTTGTCTGCTTCGATTTTAGCTTGAGTGATCTCATATTCGATTGAGTTCAAATCGAAGTTTATATGAGAATGAAAGTTCTTATTTAGAAAGAATATCAACTGTTCAATTGATGACAAAATAGCATCATTATTGACGAATTCAGTCATAGATAATCAGATGAATCAATCATCTTGCATATATGAGCAATAGCTTCGTAAATATCATTTCACATTCTGATTCACTCTTTCTGTTTAATTATCTGTCTGCAAATGATAGTCTGTGAATAGTTTCATCTTGATGTTGAGTCTCAGACATAAAGACTTTCAAACAATTGATATGAATTATGAATCACGATTGAACATTATTGATCTTGATAGTTTATGAATTCTGAAGATTCATGTCAACAGTAGCTTGACTGTTTGTTCTGCAAAGATTTCTTCGTCATCTGATTAACATGATATATAATGTCGTTTCTTAGACAATTGATTTATGACTGTCAGAATCACGTTGTTTTCATCACTTTCTGATAGATTAATAATAAAGTTTAATAATATGTTCTGTCATCGCTGCTTAAGTATGAGCAATGACTTCAGTAATTCATTGATTTAATCTTTTCATCGACAAAATCGTAAGGCGAAAAAAGTCGATATTAGCTGATTTTTGCCGACTTTTTCTGAGTTAGCTGTTAATCTCATGTGTCAGCTAACGGTTGAAATTAGCTGATCTTCTCAACTATTAGCTGATTATTAGCTGTCACTTAACTGACTTAGCTGTGTGCTCAGCTAATATTGATTTTATCTCTTTTGTCAACTTCTTTAACATTTGCGCATTTTGTTTATTAACAATCAAATATTGAATTAATGATTGAATAATTATTGCGCTCATATAATAGATTAATTAATGATTAATTTGACTAACTAAATAATAGCTATTTACACAGTTTAATATATGCGCTGGGAAAGTCAATGAGAAAGTCAATGAGAAAGTCAATGAGAAAGTCAATGAGAAAGTTAATGAGTAAACTAATGAGGTAGAGAGTCATGAAGAAAGTCATGAAAGAAATCATGAAGACTGTTCAATAAAGAGTCATGTAGAATGTTCAATAGAGAGTCATGTAGAACGTTCAATAGAAAGTCATGTAAAATGTTCAATAGAAAGTCATGTAGAATGTTTGATAGAAAGTCATGTAGAATGTTTGATAGAAAGTCATGTAGAGTGTACAATAGAGTCATATTTGATGCTCAATAGAGATCAAATTTGATTCTTGATTGCGAAGCAATTCAAAGCTTGATAGAGAGTCATGTAGAAAGTCATGTAGAAAGCATTGTTTGAAGCACTGTTTGATTCGTGTTATGCGCTCGATTGACGCGTATTTTGAAGCATGTAAAGTGTTTGATAGAGCATTTGATAGAAAGCTTAGTAGAAAGCTTAGTTGATAGCTCAGTAGATAGCTCAGTAGAAAGCTCGATTGAAAGCTCAGTAGAAAGCTCAGTAGAAAGCTTGATCGAAAAATCAGTAGAAAGATCACTAGTAGAAAGATCAATAGAAAGCTCGATCGAAAGATCAGTAGAAAGATCACTAGTAGAAAGATCAATAGAAAGCTCAATAGAAAGATCAATAGAAAGCTCGATCGAAAGCTCAGTAGAAAGCTTGATAGAAAGATCGATCGAAAGCTCAGTAGAAAGCTCGATCGAAAGCTCAATGAAAAGCTCAATGAGAAGCTCAGTAGAAAGCTCAGTCGATAGCTCAGTAGATATCTCAATAGATAGCTCAGTAGATAGCTCAGTGAAAAGCTCAGTAGAAAGCATTGTTTGAAGCACTGTTTGACGTGTTTTATGCTTTTGATCAACGCATTAAATAGAGCGTTTGATAGAAAATTTGGTAGAGTGTTTGGTAGAGAAATTGATAGAGCGAGTAGATGAAGCGAGTAGGTGAGCGAGTAGATGAGCGAGTAGATGAGCGAGTAGATGAGCGAGTAGATGAAGCAAGTAGATGAGCGAGTAGAATGATGAGCATGTAGAGTGACGAGTAGAATGATGAGTAGAATGATGAGCATGTAGAGTGACGAGTAGAATGATGAGCATGTAGAATGATGAGTAGAATGATGAGCATGTAGAATGATGAGTAGAATGATGAGCATGTAGAGTGACGAGTAGAATGATGAGCATGTAGAATGACGAGTAGAATGATGAGTATGTAGAGTGACGAGTAGAGTGATGAGCATGTAGAATGACGAGTAGAATGATGAGCATGTAGAGTGATGAGTAGAATGATGAGAATGTAGAGTGACGAGTAGAATGATGAGCATGTAGAGTGACGAGTAGAGTGATGAGTATGTAGAATGATGAGTAGGTGAGCGAGTAGATGAGCGAGTAGATGAGCGAGTAAATGAGCAAGTAGATAAGCGAGTAAATGAGCAAGTAGATGAGCAAGTAGATGAAGCAAGTAGGTGAGCGATGAGCATGTAGATAAATATTTTAGCTGAATTAGCTGAATTAGCTGAGTTAGTTGAATTTAGCTGAAATTTAGCTGATTAGTCAGTTGTTAGCTGATTATTAGCTGAATCAAGTCGACTTTTTCAGATTCTGTCATCAAGCAAAAAGTTAGCTGCTGAACATTTTGTTGATGTCGATGCTTTTGACCTACGACAAACGTAACAGTTTCAAATGTAGCGCTTGATCATCATTCTCATCTTCGACCAGCAATATGATCATCTCAGCAAGTTCAACGTTTAATTCATGTCAGAGTGATCATTGATCAAAAGATCATGTACTTCTCTTATCAATTGAGTGATCATTGACTGAGAAACTCATAGTCTATCATCTTTTCAGAGTACTTCATCAAGTACTCTGCAATTGTCTAGATCAATATCTTGACAAGTTTTTCTGTTCTGTTTCATGACTATTTGAATATTAAAGCACAGTTGTGTTGCGATCATGCACTTCAAGTTAGTTTAACATAGATTGTGTCAGACTATCATAGACTAGTATAGAGCTGATGTTGACACGCTAGCGATCTAGCGTGCCTTCATGAGTAAAACTCACGACGTGTTGCATCTTCTTTCTTCTTCAGCTTTGAACTTCTAGTTAGAATACACTCATATGATTCGCTCTATGCAGACTCATAACAAGTTGATTCATTCAATTTTCAACTATAATCTGATTCTGAATAAAAATCATCTCTTCGATCGAATTTTGATTAGCTTTTGATTCAAGTTTTGAATCTGAGTCAGATTTTGAGTCAAATCTGAGCAAGATCTGAGTCAGATCTTGATCAGCTTTCTGATCATCTTCTTGATCAGCTTTTATTGACTGCAGTTCAAATTTGCCTTCTGACAATAGCATCTGATGCTGATATAGCTTTCAATCATCATTTGCTTTAACTGACTTGACATCTGACATTCTGATCAGCGAGTTGACTTTCAGATTCTGTTTTTTCAACTGATATATGATCTTGAAGTTATATTCAGATAACTTCTCAGCTCATCTAGTTTGTTGTCAAGTCAGTTCTTTGATGATCATGAAGTACTTCAAATTCAGATGATCAATGAAGATCTTGATTGAAATATTTGTACATTTTAATTCAAAACATTAATGCTTCAAGCAGCGAATAATGATCAGCAATTTCTTGTCATAAATCTCGTAGTTGCATTCTGCAAGAATTATGTTCTTACTATAGAAGATCACTGAATGTAGAATGTCTTCATCGTCATACTGAGACAATACTTCATCGTTGACATAGTTCAAGAAGTCAGTTTTCAGAATAGCTTCTCTGATTGAGTTGAAATGCTTCAGAACAAAGACTGTCATCACTTGTTACTTCAATTCTTCAAAGATCATCTGATAAATCTTTGTTCATTCAAAAAGATGATCTTTTTAAATCAACTTTATCATGAATCAAACAATCTTTGAGAAGTTCTTTATGAATTGTTGATAGAAATTGCAGAAATCAATGAAGATCTGCATATGAGTCAATGATCATGACACTTTTCAGCTTCGAATCACATTTACTTTTCAAGAATTCATTCGCAAATCATTAATAAATATCAATAGTTTAAGAAACGAGATTTTCTGAATCTTGAATTCACACTTGTCAATGTCTATCTGCAGATTGACTTCATGAAGCTTGTTTAGCACTTCTTTCACACAAGTTCTATGTTTTTTCAAGATTTTACTATAAATGAGAATATCATTCAAGTATGTCTGACAAAACTTATGCAGACAGTCAAACAATACATCGTTGATATAATCGTGCCACGCAATCATCTACTAAAGTAGGTGCTGACCACTCAAATGACGTACACCTCTCAAATGACGTTTTTTTTCCTTTATGTATTCAACCCCCCCTCATCTCAACCATTCAACCACATCATGTCTGAATACTATATAAATTTGAAGTATCGTATAGAAGAGGCTACAGATGCAATTCATGACGACGAATACAAGTTTGCAAGCACTGCAGCTCAGACATTTGAAGTTTCTGTTTGAACGCTTCAAAGACGACTAGCCGAAACTCACACCTCATTATTTGAACGAGAATCACATGAATATGTTCTGAATACTGAGCAAAGAGAGACTATATGTATATATTTGACACGTCTGAACAAGCTGTCAATTTCTGCTCGGCTGAGACATCTTCGAGGAGCAGCAAATTTCCTACTGCAGCAGGCAAATTCCGTGAATTCTTCCCGAGTTGAACAGCACTGGTCAGTACAATTTCTACAGCAAAATTCTCAGTTTTTCAAGAGAAAACAAACTTCTCTTGCCGCTGATAGAAAGACTTCTCTGACTGTTGAGGTGGCAAAGCAACATTTCTACGATTTTCGAGATGTGCTGATCAAATATGCGATTCAATCGAATGACATATGAAACATGAACGAATCAGACTTTCATATCGAAGTTGAAAGAGATCATTTAGTGATTACATTGATCAAAAAGAAACCTCTTCGTGCAATTGATTCGGGGGTGAGAGATTTAGTGAGCGATGTGAAGGCAATTAATGCTGAAAGAGAAAAGATTTCTCTCATGCTCATCGTTTTCGAAATCAACATTTTGAACAAATGAGTGCAGGAAAATGATCTGAATGACGATCTATTGCTTGCTACTACTGAATTCGAATATTCGAACGATGAAAAGATCTTTGACTGACTGAAGCACTTCGATTTTCATAGTCGAAAGACTCAGGTAGAAGCTCATAGACTTCTGATCATGAATAACTACGAATCTCATCTTATCTACGAGTTTCTACAGTACGTCGATCTTTATAATAACGTGATATTCACTCTTTCTTCGCATTCTACACATCTTACGCAGTCATTGAATGTAGAAATATTTCAGCTCATGAAGCATTATCATTCAAAGATGATTGATGAGACAATTCGACTTGAATCAACGAGTTTCAACAAACAGAACTTTCTTGCTTTCTTCATCAGTTTACGAGTCAAGATCTTCACTGAATCAAATACACGATCGACTTTCAAACAGACTGAGCTTGTTTCATATTCATCAAAAGTGATGCTGAAAAAGATGAGAGTCTGACAATCTTTCGAGTCAATCTCTTCACGAGATTCTTTTCTATTCTTTCTCTCTATAGAGATCACTTCGCATGAATCTAGAGAGATTCAGAAGCTTGGTACAGAGCTTCAAGATGATTTAGATGACTACGATATATCGAAGAAGCTACGCGAAATATTTGATCGATATATAAAGAAATCTTTAGTAGAGGCTAGCTCGCTTGCTTTGATCGAACGTGACATTGAAGCAACTCACAATCACAGTAAAGCGAAGGCTAAAAGAAACAAACTCGATGAATCTGTTGCTCAGAAGATGAGAATAATAATCGTTCGACAGACAAGAGGTAAAATCACTGCTGAGATGAAGAAGAAGCGAAAAAAACGGGTTCGAGCATCGAAGCAAGAGAAGAAGCGAAATGCAAATGCTCGAATTAAATGAAACAAAGCTATTGCAAAAGTCTTCAAATTAACTGACAAGTCAGCTCAGAAGTGAATCGACAAATGAGTCACTGTTTTAGATGTAGAATACGAGAATGAGACTTCAGTAGAAGAGATTGTAGATCTGTTGAGATAAAAAACGTCATTTGAGAGATGTACATCATTTGAGTGATCAGCATCTACTTTAGTAGATGACAGCGTGACATGATTAAGTTCTAGTTAATATATTCTCGATTTCTAGCCTAGTCTCTAATAGTATCAATTAGAATATTATTTTCAAGTCGATTCTAATCTATCGTCTCTACTCTTCTAGATTCAGTTCTGAATGACTGTTCTCAAGAGTCTGAGCTCAATTCTTTCTTGAAGATCTGACTGCTTTATTACTTGTGAAACGCTGACGAGTGATACTGAAGACTAGTGAAGATGAAAACTTTATGCGTATTGAACTTTCAAGATCAGACATTTGTAACAAAAACTCTAAGAAAGCTTTTTCTTTCGACGAGGTAAGATACTGTTGATTTCAGGCCGTTCATGCACACGATGATGTCGAGTAGAGAGAGACACGTCTCTCTGTTCTACTGAGACAGCGTAAGTTCTTAGCACGTCTGAAGAAAAGTCTTGCGTCAGCATCTGACTGACTCGATTCATTAGCTTATTGTAGTGATAGTGATAAAGAAAGAAAGAAATAAGAGAGTACGACACAGAAAGTACTACGTAGTCATGTAGTCGCTTATAGATACTTCTAGAAGAGTGCTATACTGCGTCACACTTTGATAGAATAGTACAAAGAATGAAATATATGCAGATCATGTCTTGATACAATGTAATGTAAGCATGCTGATGCATGCTAAATTAATTCGTACGTCAAGACACGAGACTGTCGTTTCTTCGACATGACGAAATTCACGAAATACATATTTCTGAAGATCAAGTGTCTTTAAAGCTTGAAGTCATGTTCTTTCGTAACGAATCTATCATATTCTGACTTCGAAATTGAAAGATATATGATCATTGATGCTGAAACACTGAAAAATCGTTGAAGCGACTTACGACGTCATCAGCGAAACGATCGACATTATGATCAAGATCGCTGTAATTTTCTCTCTGCACACTGATGTCTGATGCAGAAATAGCTAAAGAGCAAACGTAGTAAGTATCACGTCATAATCTTGCAAGTGACAGATCTGAGTTGTCTTCACAATGAATTAATCTCGACATGATGAGTTTCTTCTCACACAGAAATAGACGTTAGACTGAAAAGCGATCAGCTCAAAAGATGGTGAGAGAATTTTCAATAATGTTATTGATAGTGTGAACAACTTCTGAATATGAGAAAGTAGTCGCTGAGAAAGTACTCTTCACGAGCAGATTTTTCAAAAATAAGATTGTGATTCGCTTTTTGAAGAGATAAGCGAAATCTAGTTCTTCACGTGACGTGCTCAAAGTCTCTGAATAGTAAATTGACAGGCAAAGAATACGATTCTTTCTAGACTAGTCAGCTTTAGATCGATGTATCAGAATCATACATGCAATCTCTGTTATGATGAAAGATCATGTTTCGTGATCTCATGATTGATAAGTATATTATCTTTCATTCTTGCAAACGATTGCATCTTTGCTTTTGCGATGTAAGACATTTTGTATATTTTCCTGACGCAGAAGATTTGAAATGAGACAAAGTGCAGACATATATTGAACTAAGTGAGATGAGTGTTTGAGTCTCATTTCTGACTTCTTCTCAACTTCTGTTCTGACGTTCTTCAAACTTCAACTCTGACTTTCTTTGCTTCAATTATCGCTTCTCGTTCTCTAGTTTCGACTCTCTTCGCGCTTCAACAAATTTCGCAAGATGAAGACACATTGACTTGACTTGTGATTGAGTCGATGATGTGATGCACACATGCTTTATTCTAGAACTCAGCATAAAACTGATGTGAGTCAATGAAGAAAGCAAACATGTCGTAAGACATTATATGTCTTGAAACACTATGTCTTGAATCGCTGTGTGTCTTGAGTCACTATATGTCTGAAGACACATGTCGTAAGACATCATACGTCTTGAGACATATGTCACGAGACACTATATGTATTAAGACACATGTAGAAAGACATTATACATCTTGAAACATATGTCACGAGACACTATATGTATTAAGACACATGTAGAAAGACATTATACATCTTGAGACATCATATGTATCAAGACACTCGTAGAAACACACTACATGACTTAAGATCAACGTATTAGAACACTTCTACTTTTCTTTCTCTTGTACATTTAATAAAGATCGTACAGAAATAATTTTTGAATCAATATGTATTTCATCTTCGAATATATGTGATCGATTTTCTTTGATTCTATTGTAAATATTACATCATGAGCAGTAAAAAAAAACTCAAGTTCTTGTTACTCAATTCTGTCATTCTGATAAATAGTATGCAATCATTCTATTGCTTCGAAAGCTGATATTTCAATTTCAGCAGTTTTATTCAATCGTTTAAATAGTCACGTACAAGACTTTGTAGATCATCTCGCTGCTTATCAATTTTGAATACTAAATCACGATCAATCTTGATACGCAAAGAGCGAATTGTACTTACTCATCATCAGCATCTTTTTCTTTTCACTCTGCATCTTTTCGTTGAATTCTTGCGCATTCTCAGCGTTCTCTTGCGCGATCTCGATATTCTTTGAATGTCTCATGTTCATCTTTGTTTGTAAAATCTTCTGCAAATCTGCGAATTCTCGATAAACAGTCTCACGTTGATCAAAAGACACTTTGTTCTTTTTCAAATAGATCGAAAAGATTGAGATGAAGAGAATCTATTCTGCGTGTCAGTGAATCAAACGAAAGCATCGATGAACGTCATCTTATTTAGATTGTTGCCTTTCAAGACATTATTAAGCAGCGACTCTACTGCGAGAGTAATCTCTGTCATTGTAAGTTTCTCATCAGTGAATTCTCAATCTCGCTTCATGCTTATCAATGTGTTGTACTTGTCAAATCACACGAATTCGAAGAGTACTAGCCTTGCGAGCCTTATAATCATGAATCAGCTGTTTCAGATACGACAAGTGTGCAATCATTTCAAACTCAGTGACTATCAGAAGAACGCTTTCATACTCGCTCACAGAGACACTGATTTCATAAGATTCACTGAATAGTATCAAATAAGAATCAGTCGCGTTCTCGTTCTCGTCGATCTCGACGCAATACAGAAGTTTTCATGTCAGTTCTTTACGAGATTCGATGAAAAGATTCAGTCTATTCTGCTTCTTGTGTGCTCAAGAAATCATCACGAAAGAATGACTCTGCACGAAGAATCAGAAGCTGACGAAAGAAATTCATAAATTGATGTATTGCTCAGCTTTGATCTTCAATGATTGAGAAAGATTGATGCTAATCTTGACAGTGTCATAGACGTGACTAATGAGAGCTCGAGCGCAATCGTGACGAAACGTTTCGCTTCGTCACAGTACACTGATGCATTGAACAACAGATGTGAAAAGAAACAGCGCAGCAGAGATATAGATGTACATGCAAGAGAAAAGCGACTTGAAGAACAGATGACGTCAGGTGAAACAGACAGAAAGCGCGATCAACGCTTGATGCATACGAAGAAAGATTTCGTAGAATGATCGACGCAAGAGAGAATGCAAGAGTAGTAGAAGAACACACAGCGATGATTTGATCTGAGTATGATTAGTTAGAAACGACGATGAAAGTAGCAACAAAGACTAACTATCAGTTCAAACAGATGCTCTGATACTTTCAACGAGAAAGTGATTCAATTGATCACGACGACAAGTACGTGAAAGAGATTGAGCGCGAACGTCATCAATCTCGTCGAGCGATGAACGCGTCAATAAGAATTCAAAGAAAACTCGAGAAGATCAGTCAGAAAACTAAGATGAGCGTCTGCAAAGAGCGAAATCATGTTGACGAGCGATAGATTTTCAACTTGAAGATCAGCTTTAGAGATCTTGAAAACTCGAAAGCTAAGAGAGAAGACATTGATCATGATGTAGATCAGCTGAATCAGAACGTCGATTCAACTTCACGAACTCAAAAGTCGATGATGATTCAGAAAGTACGAATAAGTAAGATGCTTGAACGTAAGAAGAGAGATTTTTTTCCGAAATTGCACTGTATGAGAAAGAAGATTAACAATAATGAAGACAAAGAAGAAGTCGTTCGCGACAGTAGCATATATCTGAGTGACATTCATGAGAATACGAAGTCGAAGCAGTATTACAGAGAAGAGATGAAAAATCGAAGCGAATCAAAGAAGTGATAAGAAGAAAAACTGAGAAGAAAATAAAAAAATGTATTGAGACGTCAAGATTCTTTTAATACGTGAAACTGAGATTGAATAGAACTGATCATGAGAACAAACGTAAAAAAAGTTGAGAAGAGAAAACATCAAGAGTATTAAAAAAGAAGCAGAAAATGATGATTCATAAGAGCAGAGTTAAATTGTCACCATTTTCGATGATGTGCTATATTTAGAAATCATTTCGAGAAATGAAAAGAATTTCAACTCACTAAATCGACGCAAAAAGTTCAGAAACAGAGATTTTATAATTTTAGATTGACATGTCAAGATATTTGCAAATTTCTAAAAAGAATCGTCTATACTGACTTGTGAAGTCTTCACACGAAGACTTCAGCTCAGTTCATCATTCACTCAAGTCAATTCTTTCGTCAATCACACTGAAGCAGTCAATGCTGAAAATGTTAGATTCTGATTGAAGCGACTAGATTGCAACTCATCTTCATTAGCTCGTTTATTGAAGAAGCAGACGTCGTCGTCGACAGAAATTCAACGACGTCGAAGTTGAAAGATCAACGATTCAAATTCTCGACATCGATAGCTTCATCGTCTTTGATGCATTTCTTCATGAGTTTCATCATGATTCTACTGAGCATTCTTACATCTCTAATACTGATCTCGTCTGACGAAGCAATCTGACAACAGCATTCTTGATTCGCTGTCATGTAATGTTAATGAAGTCTTCTGTGAACTGAGATTGAGATCGACTAATTTTGATGTCTTCTTCGACGCTTAAAAGAATGTTGAAGCAACTGAGAGATTTATGCTTCATTTTCTAAAAGATAAGATAAACAAGACTCTCAAGTATTTATTGCGATTAGCACATTCTTCATGACATTTCGTTTGCTAGATCTATCTGTTCGAGTATGACTGTCAATTCTTGCTCGTCAAAATAGAGAGAAGAAGCAACGATCTGAACAAGAGAGATGTTCATATGCTCGAGAATGACATAGAAGAATCTCTCGAAACTAAAAGATTTTAGAACGGCAACGAAGTTGTCGTGTTGAATGTGATGTAACATGTAAAGCTTCTCGTGAGAGTCTGACCTCGAAAAACTTTTCACGACGACACGTTTGCGAAGAAATTCTTTTTGAACGACAACAGTAATGAAATGATCAAGCTTGAGCTGAAAGATCTTCTTGTAGCTTTTTCACGAAGATTCGTTTTTCATTCTCTTATATTCGCGAATCTCAAGCCTTGTATCTATTTCAATTCTCTGCAAAGAGAGAAATCTTTTTCTTTTTGAATCTTTGTTTTTAGAGATTGAATGATTCTGAAAATGTCGTTTCGATTCTGTGACATTGTCACGAAGCTTTGTAGTCAAAGTAGACTGCTCGACTTCTCTCAGATTTCTCATATTGAACAGAGTGTCGCGCTTGAAGAATTGAGAACTCATGCTGAATATTCATAAGAAATGAGAAAATGTTTGAAGATTTGATGTGATTGTTGAGTAGAAAATACAGTCGAGAAGAGAATGAAACGTCGAAAACAATGCAACGTATGAGTAGATCGACAATGATCAGAAAATTATTTAAAGCACAGAAAGAGAAACAGTTTCAAGTAGAAGAGTGACAGCAC
>JAABUK010006355.1_pt1 | contig 17694 bp, 22 predicted proteins | sample 5559141 | NCBI WGS metagenome assembly JAABUK01 (sample SAMN10711869, study PRJNA513367) | rock metagenome | isolation source: Antarctica rocks | place: Antarctica: Victoria Land, Pudding Butte nord | collected 2016-01-03 | reverse complement strand
GTCCTTGGAAAACTCCAGGAAGCTGTGCTTATATATCAGCGATCTGAACACCAATCGTACTGGTCTAGGGTTGTTACTGTCAGCGACAAACTTGCCTATTCGCTCTGCAGCTACTGGAGGGGCAAACCACTCTTTTTCTCCGTGCTTGTTGAGTGCAGTCTTAAATGCAGCATTGAGCTCTGTGTCCAAGGTGTTCATTGCCTCGAACCGGTTCTTCGCTCTCTCCTCTTCCTCTGGTATGTTGTACATAACCAGATTCAGACTCTTCTGGTATGTTGTACATAACCAGATTCAGACTCTTCTGGTCCCTCTTGATCTTTTCAAACTGTCGATCACTGCGGCACAGCACTGCCCCGCTGGCACCTGCCGTTGCTCTTCTTTGCGATCTACTACCTGGCTTCGCTTTGCAGCTCGGCTTGCCCCGGTTTACCGCAGGTTCACCTTGATGCCTTTCTTGCTAGACCTCGGCGCAGATCTGCTGTTGCATATCGCTGGGCTTTGTGATCTCCAGAGCGCGGGGTATCTGAGCCTGGTCAACAAGCAGGTGTCTGCAGCAGTCACGCCTGTGCTACCCTCGCTGTGCGACGTGACCTGCCTGCGGCTGCTCTTGCCTTTTGGGGACGATGGAAGTCAAGGGGACCTTCCGGTGCACGAGATGTGGTGGGGACTGGTGTTTGCAAAAGGCGACGAGTACCTTCAGCTTGCACTCAGCACAGAGAAGTCTGACGGCCAGTACTATCCAGTACAATACAACAGTGGAGCGGATTTTGACCTCCCATTTGACAAGTTGGGGCAGTACACACCCCAGAAGCTGTGCAGTCGAGGATTTTGCTCATGAAATCTCAGGGCCCTATAGACCAAGCCAGTTGGATCAGGGGGACATCAATCATGATACACACCTTGATCAAGCGGACAATTGGACCTTGTTTGCCGACTTCTACCCACACGCGCTTGCCAGCAGGAAACCACTGTGCGCTGTATTTCTTCCAGCAGTTGGACTGGAGAATGTGCTTGCGAAACTTGCCTAGATACTTCACAGCAGACGTGCTGGCGTCTACCAAGGTACCCTTGCAGTGCTCCTGGTCTGTCCTTTTGCCAGCTGGTTTCATACAGCAGCAGATCTCTCGGACCTTGGGAAACCCGGAATCGTCATATGCTCCCCCGTAGGCATACAAGACTGGCCGGTGCACAACGTCATGCTCGTTGTCAAGGGTTACTTCGTTGGGATGCTTCCAGGCAAAGGACTTAGTGCGACGACTAGATACAGCTGCCCGAGGCATCTTGAAGCCTTTACCTTCCCAAGCTTACAGCTTGCAGATTTTGCTGCATACATTTCGCCAATGTAGGGTCCATACCAAGGTCACGAGACACCCCTGCATGATCAGCAGCTCTGCAGCTCACACGCTCTGCAACAATCATTGGATCTTGCCTAGTGTGCAAATCACCATGGTGAATGATGCGCATGGTACCTGGTCCAGATGACTGATGCAAAGCCACACAGGTTACATTCATTACGGTAGCCATGGATTGTTACGGCTCTAGACACCGTCACACCGTACATCCAAAGCTCATCCAGAAGCAGAGTTTTACAAAATTCTGCCAGCCAACACAGCTGATCACTTATGCATAGGTTTCAGGCGTGACTTACATAAAATTGTTTAGTGGTGCATGCTGCTATAGACTTGAACCATGTGATTGCACAAATCACATGTTGGAAGGCACATGTGAGTAAGCTTGCTGTTTGTCATGCTCATCCAATTTCTTGACTACTGTTTCTTGAAGGCCACTGTCAAAGTCTTCTGATGAAAGACTGCAGAATATACAATCCAGTGTGTACAGTATGGCAAGTTTGCACATTGCCGTACTTGCCTCTGCGGTATGTGATTTGCACACGCGGAAAGGCTTTCACTGAGCGCGTATGTGTCAGAGCTGCTGATCATGCAGGGGTGTCTTCACGAGCTGCAGTGCATATCCTCAATAGATTGGATCTCAGATACACGTTTCTAAGGATAAACTAGTTTCCAGAGCTTATTACAGTGCCTGCATCCCAAGCCTTTGAACAACAACTTCTTCATGACTTGACAGTTTGATCTTGAAACAACAGCTTATCAGTACCAGTTAATACATGAGGATATGAATGATATGTACAATAAAGTCCAGGCAGCTAGCTCATAGCCAAACAATAGGATGTCACGAATAGGTCAAGAAAAACACATACAACTCAGAGCTTATGTCCCCATACACAACTGATGAAACTGTATTAAACTTGCAAGCAGATGCGCGTGCACCATGTGTTTACGGCGAACAAGCTTGCACAATAGGCACAAACAACAGCACAATCAGCTGAACTTGATACTCAGTATTGGATGCAATCAACACTGTCTTGCATTATGGCCATACTGGCAAATACAGGTACTAGCAGAAAACCTGCCAGTCTACAACACTCGATATATATACATGTGCAGCAGCACTCCACATTGCGTAATAAGTATATACCACTTGGCTGCAACAAATTGCTCGCAGCTACTGTAGCAAATTGAGCTGACATGCTTGACTTGATACTGCCTGCCAGCCTGCAGGGAAAATTGGCAATGCCTGCAAGGCCCACACAGCCACGAATTTGCTGGTTCTTGCAGATGGTTGTACTTTTCAATGAAATGAGTACTGCCAGCTGCAATAAATAAGCCATACGTCGGAACCAAAATAGGAAATGTACAACCTGAAATGTTGTTGCTCTGGACTGCATGCTGTCTCACCACACCTGCACACCAGATGCAGTGTTGCTCAGCACGGGCTGCTGTGTCCTGCGATTTGTTTTGGGAAGATCTGGTCCAGCCTTGTGAGGCAGATGCATAACCAGACAGTTTTGCATGCAATGCTGACTACTCAGATACAACTGCTGCCTGGCTAGTTGCATTGAATCAAGCAGAACTTGCTTGCTGAAACACATAGGCATCTGACATAGACATCTGCTGATCTACCCACCTGCTAACTAGAGGAAAGTGTACAGCTTGTCAGTGCTCAAGATCAGCACAACACCCAATAGCAAAATGGGCCCAATGCTGAAACCCAACACATCACCCATGAGCATAGAGCCCAGATTGACAGCACTCAAGATAAAATCACAAATGGAGAGTGCGTGTGTTTGTCTGACCTGGCAGCAGGGAAACCAGCTGATGTAGGAGCATGCAGCTTGCAAGGGGGGGATCAGCAGGGGCTGCTCACCCCCTGGCCTGCAGGGGGTGCCACCTCTGGCTGAGAAGGGGGTGGAGCAGTCTCAGACCTCTGCAGCGATGTGACTGCTGCCTCGGAGTGTGAGTGCTGTAACTCACCACTCACGTCACAACCTGGACCAGTGTCAGGTGCTGCGGCAACTGCCACTACGTCTGCAAGCATCAAAGTCATCAATCAGCAAGTTTGGGGATGGCATAGAGCAACTCAGAGCTTAATGCCAGAGGATTGTGATGTACAGCCAGGAATGTACTTCATGTTACGTCGCAAAGCTGATGCGATCTGGTACCTTGTGCATGCAAAGCCACATGACTGCTAACCAGCACTTGCTGGCTACAAGTCACAGGTTCACAGGCTTTTTAACTGCTGTGCTGTAGGGAAATCGGCACTGCAGGCTTGGAACACCAGCAGGGGCTGCTGTTGTTGACAAGCATGAAAGGAGGATTACCATCTAAGGCCCTTGAAAATCTTGTGGAGGGGGTTGAGATGGTGTGGGGCACACCCGGGCCTGGGCCTGATGACATGACAGGGACTGAGTGCGCCCTGGTCGGCCGAACCTGGTCGCGCCTTCTCTGTGCTTCCTGCCTAGCCCGTGTCTTCTGCAGCATGTGACAGACCATTAGAAAAGAAAAAAGAGAGAAAAGACTATGCCTTTCGGAGTCATTTCAATAAGAAGCCACGTGTTATGCTGGGCTGCCCAGGACGGCAGACCGTCACAGCTTTGACTGCTTCAAGCAGGCCGATAAATACAGTTCATAGGTAAATCAATGAATTTACATAGTTTTCTTGATGAACGGAACATCAAAAGCTTGATCAACAGAACATAGACAGATCACCAAACATACCAAAACTGGTCAGATCAGAGTGAGTACAAAACAGTTTTGCAGGAACAAACAATGAAGCAAGACTGCAGTGTTCTGGCCATGTTGCCTGGTCAAGTTGCAGGAAAAGGCAGAGTTGCATGTCAGACAATAGCTTGCACAACATGCACGCCAACACCGACGGTATCAAAAACGCAGGCACAGTTGATGATCTGACCAGCAAGCATGGCTGCATGCCTCACTGTGGTGAACATTGGTTGGCAGCAACAAGGCCTATGATGCAACCAGCTACACGCGAAGCAGAAGTGCACATGTCAGGGTTGCCATTTACCTTGATTTCATCCAGAGTGGAGTCAAAGACCCTCAGGAAGTTGCCAATGACCCGCAGCATCTTTGAGGGGTCTCCTGCCTCGTGCAGCTCCCCAAAATACTCAGAAACTTGCTTCATGTCGGCATTCACAGTCTTCTCAAGGGCCTGCACACATGACTGCATCTCAGATACCCTTCTCAGGTACAGCTGTGGTCGTAAGACACAATGCTGCAGAAAGTGCAGATACAGTGTTTGAAATCATACTGGAATGTAGGGAAGCACACAAAGGACACACAAAGGACACACGCACACACACACATGTCAGGATAGTTGTCAAACACCCCTATGCACTTGCTTGGCATAGATTGCTCAGGTCCACTGGTCAGCACTCGGAACACAATGACAGGTCCAAGCTGAAAGACAGCTCTTCTCAATCCCAATCACTTCAGAAATGTCATACCTACACTAGAAGCTAAACTCAGAGACGTCTGGGGACAGTAAAAACGCGCTCCTACATTGTGGAGATGTTGTAGTTCTGAGCACAATGACAGCTCTGAGCACAATGGAAGCGCTAGTGCTGACTGTATCTGCCTAAGGACCTACCTCCAGCTCTGAGAACAGTTGGCGTGAGTCTCGGTGGAAGGCACTCATCCTGTCCAGAGCCTCCCTTGCTGGAGGCAACATCTCACCTTGCTGCTCTGCTGGCTCCAGGATTGTGGTGCGAATCTTCTTCAAGCCCACCCTCAGGTCCACAAGCAGTGTGGTGATGCCAGAGACCTGAAGCCACATCCAAATGATTGGCTTCCCCATCAAGTGTGTGTCATGCCTGTGTCATGCTTGAGATCCAGACATTGAACACGGGCCAACATCATGCAGCGACACAAGTTGTGGTGATGTCAGAGACCTGAAGCCGTATCCAAATGATTGGCTTCCCCATCATATGTGTATCATGCTTGTGTCATGCCTAACATGCAAACATATGCCAATACCATGCAGCAGCAAGACTTGTGTAGATGCAAAGTCATCAGACTGCACAATACAAAGAGGTGTCATTTGAATGTGTCTTGAGGGATGATCATGCTTCACTGGCACTGTGACCATCCATGGGATACCCTATGTCTTGTGGATTTTGCACTGTGGAACAGCAGATGCAACTTGATGTCAAGCAGCTTGGCAGCAAGCAGATGCCAGTTGATGCCATATCAAGCAGCCAGTTGCTGTCATATGGCATTGCACTGTGGACAGCAGATGCCAGTGAGTGTCGCGCAGCGAACCTGCAGCTTAGCAGCCAGCCTGGCAGTGACAAGCTCCTTGGGCAGGTGGTCAATGTCTGAGGCATGTTGCAGCAGCTGGCTGAGGACGTAGTGCAGGAAGGTCCTGTAATCGCCGCTGCCTCTGCAATCAGCCAGCTTCAGCAGTGTCTCCAGCTTGAAGCCTGCACATCACAGCATTATTCACGCTATCATGTGAGGGCTGGTTCATGCCCTCATGTGAGGGCTGGTTCATGCCATCATGCGAGGGCTGGTTCATGCCATCATGCGAGGGCTGGTTCATGCCATCATGCGAGGGCTGGTTCATGCCATCATGTGAGGGCTGTTACACACATCATGTGAGGGCTGGTTCATGCCATCATGTGAGGGCAGTTTCATGCCATCATGTGAGGGCTGGTTCATGCCATCATGTGAGGGCTGTTACACACATCATGTGAGGGCTGGTTCATGCCATCATGTGAGGGCTGTTTCATGCCATCATGTGAGGGCAAGAGATTCTGAGCATACGAAGCATGCTGTTTGAGACTGGGTTAACAGACAGGTACTGCACAAAAGCAGAGCTGTCATTGCACGCATTGTAATGCACGTATTGTGAGGCTCATGCAAGCTGCAAACTCAGTGACCAAATCTATATGCTGCACAAGAAATGCCAACAGTCTCTTTGTACAAGTGGCAAACCGCCACCTCCTTCAGAGTCAAAGTATTGGCTGTCAGACAAGCTGCAGTGTGTTGTAGCAATCCAGCGGTGTGCAGCAATGAAGTGGCTGGATGTACACAGTCAGGTACAGGAAGAGCATATTTCAAAGACAAAAGGTTTCCAGGTAGAAGGCAGTTGCGCACCTCCAGCATTGCCCTTGAAGGTGCCTTGGTTGAGGTGGTTGCCAGCTCCCAGCACAGCCTGCAGGAGGTGGATGAGCCCCTGGCTGGCACGCACCTCCTTACACCCCACCTGCAGCATCTCCAGCTGCTCCCTCACCTGCCCCCACAAACAGTCAGCTGTCAGTCATGCTATCAGGACATCTACCAGCGGTCTGTCTTTGTAGTCTACCGCACCATACCAAAGACAGACCCTTGCTGCTGCAACGCAGCTGGCTATTGCAGCCAGAAGTGCCAGAAGGCCTGTTGGGTCAACCTGATGCTGAGGGTGAGTCACCCCTGCAGTGTGGCGGCTGATCTAGCCACAAGCTACAGGAAGGATGAACCAGCTTGTTTTCGGTTCTCAAGACAGAGTAATGAGTCTAGTGAATGAACATCCACTTGGGCTGCAGCGCGAGGTGTGTCTGACCAAAATGGTGTCATTGCAGGGCACATCACAGCTGGGATGTAAACCAACACTTTCAACACAAGCATCAGGACCATGAATCATGTTTTGCCATGTGGAGCTGCTTACCCTCTGAGCATTGGAGGTGAATTGGCGATGGAATAAGAAGCACTCCACACGCGCTTGCAGGCATGGAATGTCCATCACCTCCACAAAGTAGCGCTCCACTATGGCCAGCTGCTTTGGATCCATCACCCCCTTGTGCTCGGGGTGCTCCCCCTGCGAGAAGCAGTCTTCAGCAAAGAAGGTCTCTTTGAGCTGTGGACAAGTTTGAAGGATGTGGTAGAATTGTTAAATAGCGGTCTATCCAGAAAGAAGGTAGGCTTGCATGACTTAGAAAGATGACTTAGCAGTCTTGTAGAATGTGAGCTAAGATTACATGGCACCACAGTGCTGCATATATGCTGGTGGTATTGAGACACATACCCCGATGCATTCAGTGCATTGCACTGTTCAGGTGCACACTGACATGCCCAGCCATTGACCTCCTATGACAAAGCAACATGCAGACACAAGGCATGACAGATGCGCTGAACATCAGCAAAACCTACAAGCAAACTCCATTTGCAGACTTTCTGAGCACGTGCACCAGTCAATACCAGTCATGCAGAATTTTGGCAGTTACTGCCAATCATGGGCTTGCAAGTCAAGAAGTGTCATCACAGCAGAAGAGCAGACAGCGCAAATGGCACTGTGAAGCTGAAGGTAAAGGCTGAAGGTAAAGGCTGAAGGTAAAGGTTGAAGCTTGCACCTGGAGGTAGAGGCGAATGTCAACAGCCTCCTTGGCCTCCGGCACAGCACGTGACAGAGGGTTCAGCATCTCAAAGGTGAGCGCCCCGCCATCAGCCTGCAGCAGTGCTGCCTGCAAGACCAAAAGAATGTCACGCAATGTGCTATTGCAGGGCTTTCAGGGTGGTCTGATGACTTACCATGAGCAGTTGCTTGCGCCGCTTGCAGTGCTGCTTTACAGGATGGAGAGTGTGGTATGTTGCTGCCAAGCATAAATTGCTTGCAAGCAAGCATGAATGAGTGCTGCTTCACAGGACGGATTGTTGCTGCAGCACAGGAGGCTTCACAGAGGGGAGCAAGCTGTCACAGAGGGGAGCAAGGTGTGACAGAGGGGAGCAAGGTGTGACAGAGAGGAATGCAGCAGCCCTGATGCAAGCCTTCTGATGACTGAAAGCACTCAGCAGGGGACACAAAAGGAGTTGAAGCGTGTGGTATAAACCCAGCTTGTGTCAGGAAACATCCTTACCTTGACATGAGCAAAGGAGGTGCGAATGCTTGCCAGCTCAATGGCCATGACATGCGCCCTCTCATGCGGAAGCAGGGAGATGAGAGCCTTCTTGCCGGTTGAGAAGCCGTGCTGCACTGCCTCCTTGTCCACCACCTGCATGTCTCATAGGATGACTGGACAGGATGACAGAGCAAGATGACTGAATAAGATGACTGGACAGGATGACTGGACAGGATGACTGACATGCAGTGCGGCCCTATGACTCAAAATGATGTGCAACAAGACCAAGCATGCTGCTATGAAATATGACTGCTGAAAGTCAGTCATGACATGAAAAGGTCAGCAGGGACTAGATGTGTTGCTCATGACTTGTAGCAATCTCCTTTCTGTGCAGACCTGCTTCATGATACGACACATACACAGCAACACTGTCAATGTGCACAGAGGAATTGCTGCTGTTTGTGTGCATTTCTTGGAGTGTCTGCACCTCATGTCAACAGTCGCCTTACAATGGCTACACAAGATCAACGCCATGGTCGATGCAATGTTGCTGAGTGCTTTACCTGGAAGTTGGCTTCCAGCTGATCAAAGTTGAGCTGGCAGAGTGAGACATCAACGCGCTGCCAGATGGTGCCCTGCTGGGGCGTGTTCAGCTTCACCCAGTGCAGCTGCTTCAGCTTGGGCCCTTGCCTGCCCCTCTTCTGAGACTGCATCAACATCAACATGCATTTTAAGTACAGCCGCGCACAACATTGCTGTGCAATGCAGCACTACTGATGAAGGGCAATACATCTGGACCTGTACATGACAAGTGCAGCAAGTGCGCACAGTCAGCAGCACAATCAACTGGAATCTGTAGTGTTGAGCATCTCTGCGTGCCATCATTGCCAAAGCTGGATACTTCCAGGCTGCAGACAACGAGGCAGATGCAAAACTTCATTGCTTGATTGGCATATGCACACTGCATTCAGCACAGTACTGCAGCCAACTGACCTGCGCTGGTGTCTGCAGAGTGCTGAGTGTGCTAGCCGGTGTCTCCATGTCAGGGCTGCTTGATTCTGTTGAGCCAGGGGAAGCTGGTGCAGGAGTGCCAGGCGTCTGAAGCTTCACAGGAGGTGGGGGCGGAGGGGGAGGCACAGGCACCCCAGGAGTACGCTTGAAGCCTGTTGAGGGTGGTGGTGGGGGTGGTGGCGGCGCAGCTCTACCCCCAGCAGGTGGTGGAGGCGGGGGTGGGGGTGTCCTCATTCCCAGCGATGGTGGTGGTGGTGGTGGTGGAGGTGGCGGTGCAGTCCTAGCACTCGGCGGTGGCGGAGGTGGCGGGGGTGCTCTGGAAGAGCTGGGAGACAAAGCTGGCAGCGGTGGGGGCGGTGGCGGTGTTCTGAAGCCAGCAGATGGTGCAGTCAATACGGTGGCAGCAGGGTTTCTCCCAACAGACAGTAGTGGTGGGGGTGGCGGCGGCGGTGGAGCCGATGTAGCTGATGAAAGCGCCAGTCTGCTAGTGGACACTGACAAGGAGGATTGGCGCCTCTGCAGAGGGTCAGCAGTGCTGGCCACCTCAGCATCCTGAAATGGCTGAAACCTGATAGGAGTGACTTGGAAGCGTGCTTCATGGGAGCGAGTTGGGGTCTGGGGGCTGTCAAGCAGGATGCCTGCTCCAGCTGACAGACGCACAATCAGACTGGGCTCCTTGATGACCGGCTGCTGGACAGCAGCAGAGGTTGACGCCTCGGGACTCTCTTGGGAACTTGACCCTGCCATGTACTCATCAGCATTGGCAGCTGCTGCTGGAGCTGCTTCAAGACGTAGAGGTACTGCCGATGCCTCAGACTGAGGGGTTGACTCAGTTTGCAGGTGTTTGCTTGCCATGCTAGGCAGGCATCCCTGCATACAGAGGCAAAGCTCACTGGACAGAAAGTTCTTCATGTAGTCAGCTGAAGCACAGTTTTACTTGAGGCTGCATCTTTGCACATGTTCCCATTGGGTAGGAGCTGCAACCTGCTGGGAACGCTATCAAGTGCAGGATGTTTCACAGCAGACTCAGCAAAAGCAATTTGCACATCTGATTCATTGCCATCACAGCAAAACTTTGGATGTATCAGATACCGTCAGATACTGCTTACCTTGAGGAGAGACAGACTCTTCACACACTCCCTGATCACATTGCACAGAGCTGACCAGCACATGATGGCTGCAACAAATATAGCCACAGCAGCCAGCATACCTGCATCACAAGGCATTACTGAGACATAGCCTGGCTCAGAGATCAGTTTCTCACAGCAAGTTGCATGGCTTGTTTGCTTGAGTTTGCAGACAGTCCAATGCCTGTTCAAAGGCATGCATGCATGTGATTTGTGGTTACATATGTGTCACGGAAGCTCACAGAAGTTCGCCAGTTCGCCAGTTCAGAAGCTCACCAGCAGCTGCAGGAGACATGGGGACAGGCTCCTGCATGTGGTAGCCCTGGCTGCTGTTGGACTGCTGCGTGCTTTCAGTGCTGATGCTGGTCTGTGGCAGACCGACATTGCCACTGAGCAGGTCCACCTTGTCAGACTCCCTGTATTACAATTGCTTGTAAGGATATGCAGCACAGAATTGGTGCCAAAAAAGCTGTGAGACGTGCAGCAAGAGCACAAAGTTCATGCTAGTGTGCAATCAGCCAGCGTACCTGGAAACACTGGTCATGTTGGCATGGACTGTGACCAATTGAGCAACAGGCCTTGCAGACTCTGCGCTGACTGGCTCAAGAGCACAAGCAGTGTCAGCCTGCTGGGAAATTTTGCTGGGAAGCTCTGAAGTTTCCCTACACATGACCCAGATTGCATGAGATGATATGCAGTATGATGTGATGTAGGAGTATGTTAACCTGTGGCAGACTTGATGCCAGAGCCAGACTGCAGAACACACTCACAGAATGACTTGATGCAGAGCCTCAACGGCAGAATCCTCTTGCAGGCAATGATTGGCAGCAGTCATGCGCTGAGAGGCCCTGTGGTATGTGTCAAGCATGCCGCTTGCTATTTTTGTGACAGCAATAACCCTCCTATGTTGCATGACGTGTGAAACTCAGCAGCAGCACCTGATAGGCATCTCAGGGGGTTGTGATGTGTCAGTCAGTTCAACAGACTGAGGATCTGTGCGAAGCTTCTTGAGGCCTCCTGAGCTATGGCTGGTGTACAACTGCTCAAGTGACTCAGACATTGACACTGCCTTGACAGTGAGACCTGCGGCTTGTCTCTCATCTTCACCAGTGCCTATCTGCGGTGCCTGATTCTGTTCTGCAGAAGTGCTTCTATATGCATCTGGGTAGCCAAGATGAGCAGAAGGTAAGTTACTGGCAATCTTGGCAGGCTCTGAAGTCACCTGGCAGGCCCCCAGCAAAACTCAGAGACTCCATTGCAAGCAAAAATCTGCAGACGTGCGGAAAGGTGCATCACAGGCAAGCTTACTTGGGGCCTGCCTAAAATGAAACCCAGAAGCAGCAGAGAAGAGAACAGCAGGACTGCCAGCAGGGAGCTTATATGGACGGGTTTCCGCGAGGGAACTTGAGCACGCCTTGTGTTTTGTTGATGCTGCTGGGACCATTGCTGAAACTCTGGACAGTTTTTGAGCTCAGAAAGCTGGTGAGTCGTGCAAAAACATGAGCGGATGAGAACTTCCTCCTTGGAAAGCTTGCCCGGCCGGTATACCAAGTCTGGGCGATACACCATATCGTTTACTTCAGCATGACGCAGGTGACTGATTGCAAGCACAAAGCTGGCACAACAAGTGCACAAGAACTCTCTGCTATCAGCTGAGTCAAATCTGTTTACCAAGCTTATAGGGTGCTAACGTTCAGTTGAATGGCTAGGCGCCTACTCAACAGTGCGCAGATATCACAACTTTCTTGTGTGCGTCTTATATTAGTGGGTCAGCAGGGCTTGATGCGGTAAAAGCACGGATTTCCGATGCAGCGTTCATACTCAACGAACTCAATCAGCTTCGAAATCACCGACAGGCCCGTTGCTCTTCTTCAATAGTGACTGATGGGATCCAGGCATTTCTGTCTATATGTAATGACATAATCTGCAGATTCCCTATTTATGGTCTAGGGTATGGAGGATTAGTAATTAGGGTCAGACCCTTACAAAATTGCCCATAAGTAATACCCACTGGTATTAGTATTCTAACCATACCGGTACCCTGCATCCTGTTTCCCCCAAGTGTCAACCCATATGCCTTATGTAACATGATGTACTAGAATCAGTAGTAAATTGACACTTGTACAAAGAAGCTTCAACAAAATGATAGATGACGAGGTTATCTCAGTTGTAAGGTGTCTTTTGTGTCACATCTGTCGCGCAATCACCGTGTCATAGTGTAAGGAAGGACATAATGTCCTGGACATCAGCCTGCCGGCATCACATGTGCTCTGGCACTGCGCAACCCCTGTTCCAGTTGCTACATGCTGATTCCGTAGGGCTTGCTCTGAAACCCTTGCCCGGTTGTGCCTGTGATCTTGCCCTTCGCAACTTCTGCCACCAATTTTGCCGTTGTGCCATGGAGTCTATTGGCACGGATGTGAGCAATAACTTGAGTACGAGCTTGACATCGGCCGTTCCGAAGAACAGAGGAGGTGCTCCTCCCAGCTTTATTTGGAAATTCTTTACGAAGCTGCAGCAAAACAACAAAAAGACCAACAGATATCGAGCTCAGTGCAACTTCTGCTCACAAGTTGTCGAGGATGGACGTGTTGAGAACTTGCACAAACACATCTTATACGTGTGCCAACTCGCTAGTACAGACATCAAACAGCATGTTCAGTCAGAATTGGACAAGAAGGCCTCTGATGAACAACGCACAGGCAAGAACAAGAAGCAGAAAAGGGAACAAGGGCAAACACCGCCTGCCTCACGTGCGCCTGCAGCTCGACCCATCAATGACAAAGAGCAGGAGGAGCTGGATGTCAAGTTACTTCGCCTGTTGATCATGAACAGCCTGCCCTTTGATGCTGTGGAGAGTCCTTGGATGCTAGATTTTTGCCATAGCCTGAAGCCATCTTATGTACCAGCAGGCATGTGCTAGCCTATTGCCATGCTTCTTTATCATATAGTGCTGGCCTCGAAGGCTACTGCTGATGGGTGGTGATAATTCTGCGTTGACTGCCTGCCCTGCAGGAGCTCCTAAGCTTCAGACCACCGTCCTCACACAGGAGTATCTGAAGAGTAGAGCAGCATTTACTGCACGCCTAGCGCAAGAGCAAAATTTGTCAGTGAGCATAGACTTGTGGAGAAGCGACAGCGATCAACCTGTCTATGCTTGCAATGTTGCTTTTCCAGATGGCAGTGTCTTCCTGCTGGGTGCCAAGGAGCTGCCAGGTGCTGCTGGCACAGCAGAAGATGTTGCAGGTTGGGTCATCTGTGTGCTTGATATGAATTAATGGCTGCTACTGTTTGAAGAGAATTTCAATCTGTTCCTGCAGTGATTGTCAAGGAGTGGCTTGACCTGCTGGGGCCTGAAAAGGTTGGATCATTGTCCACAGATGAGATAGGCCTTTTAGCAGAAGCACGGCATCTTGTGGTGTCACCTCCAGGCTTCACACACATTGTAGACTTCCGGTAAGTCGTTGTATGCAATTATAATTTGCTGCTCATGTCTAACTGGACCAACGTGTGCTTAGCATGTTGCAATGTAGCTTGAACCCTGAGCTGTTCCCAACAACGCTTTTCAGGTCTGGATGGTTGCAATCAACTGGTTGCATTTGTTGTCAATAGATCCAGAGTCTAGTGAGAGTAGCAACAACACCAGCACCTGCCTGTCCAGATGCTGTGACAATGGCTGTCTCATGATCTCCTGTCCGGGCTGCAGGTGTCCTGTGCATGCTTTGGGCCTAGCTGTACTGGCCATGCTTGGCTTTGAGCCTGTAAATGCCTTGATCTGCAATGCTCACATGATGGCCAGCCGCTTCCACGCCAGCAGTGCAGCTTCCACCTTCCTGGCAGATGAGGCAAAGTTGCTGGGGATCAATGCTGAGTTGTTGCCGTGTAATCTCAGTCAAGTTCAGTCGGTCCATGAGTGCCTTCAGTCTCTGGTCCAAATGGAGCCTGCCATCAAGCAGATGGTGCAAAATCACCCCGACTTCCCCATGAATCAAGCGGTATGTATTTTTCATGCACTCACGTATGTGCCTTCTGGCCATCAATGATCTGGTATTCCATGCTCAGCTCTCCATAGCGTCACAGTGCAATCAAACTATATCTTGGTGTTTGTCAGACTTCTCTTCCATGTTCCAGGTGAGTGAATGTGTGAACAGAGTCAGCTTTTGGTCTCAGATTGCAGAGTTCTGCAAGCTCCTAGCTCCCATCACTGATGTAGTCAGAGGCAGTATGTCCAGAACCTCCAGCTTGGCAGATGTTGTACTACACTGGTTGCAATTGGCAAGGCTTCTGCAAGCTGCTGAAACAGGAGCCAATCTACCGCCTGGTGAGCTTCTTGATAGCTCAGCCTTTCAGCGCCCCTGAGAGTCTGAGCACTTGTGTTGATGATGCATCCATAAGACTTGCATGGAAGGTGTGTCTGAAGGAAACCTGTTTGGCCATGGTGCTGAAGTGCCTTCTGCAGTAGCTGAACCTCAGCAGCCATGTCAGTGGCATGCCTGCAGCACACTATGGTTGCACCACACTTGTATGCCTATCAGATATGCAACACTTGGTCTTTCTGCATTTGCTGTTTCTTCAGAACACAAAACTCTAGCAATCACAACTCACCTACACAAGCGTAGCCTGCATGCCTGAGCAGTCCAAGCTATTGCTCCAGCACTTGGATATTGCTGTCTGCAGACGTTGTTGCACACTGCTTTGCTGGCTTCAACCAGAGGGCAGCTGAACTGGACAGTGACCTCTGCCGGCTAGCTTTGTTTCTTGATCCCAGATACAAGGACATTGCAGTACCTCAGGCAAACCCAGACAAGTTGCTTGACAAGGTTTGTGGCAAGACATTGTATCTCGTCCGCCTGGCACTCAACTGACTGTAAATTGGCCACATTTCCAGTGCGTCAATGCAAGCAAGCACTACGACTGCAACAGATACGTACGTGTTGCAACATGACCTGCCACCACATGCCTAGCATGCTTGCCATGGTAGTGATGGCTGACATACGCTTGCAGGCTAGCTTGTTGGCTGTGATAGGCCTGCCACCGCATGCCTACCATGGCATACATGCTGGCCTGCAAGCATGTGTAAGCCACCACTGCTGACTAATTGTAGGCTTAATAAACCATGTGTCACCTGAGTCACAAATTTCATGTCTGAAGTTTACAAACAAGGTTGACTGTGATCAAGCAAGTGCGATTGGCAACAATCCAGCACGCAATTGCACAGCAGCCATATCCAGAGTAGGGACTGTGATGCAGGCAAGGTCAGTGTTCCAGAACAGAGGACATGGAGTTGAAGAGTGTGACAGATTGAGCCAACAGCTGCAGCTGTACCTGGTGGGGTCCCCGCCCTTTGACCAACCCTTCACCCCACAGACTTCAGCCAAGGCATGGTGGCTGAATTTGGAGTCCAGTCACACATCATGTGCTGAGTTGCTGAATCTGGCGGTGTTCATGTGTAGCATTGTACCACATGCGGCTTCTGCTGAAAGGGTCAGCAGCATCATGGGCTGGTACCATACACCAGTCAGGAGTCAACTTGATGTGGTTTCACTGGCACGAGTTGTGGCTTTGAAGACCCATCTACAGCATCATATTCCCAGGTAAGCCATACAATCATGCTATCAAAGATTGCTGCATTTGTACCTGTTGCTGCTTTCAGCCATCCTCATCAGCCTCACCCAATAGCTACTCTGGCGTCACCATCACGGCTGTAATGGGTGTGGTAGTGTGGTAGCACAGCACTGCAGCGTGTGCATTTACCCCATATCAAAGGCCTGCCATGACTGGTGGTGCAGTACAACACACTTCATTCATTCACTATTGGATGTGACCAGCGGCATCCGTGTGAATGCTTTATGGTTGCAGTTGTGCAGACCTGAAGCACATGTTTACCTGCAGTGTACCACTTTTCCGTTTGAATGTCCGAGAGCAGCAGGTTGTAGCAGGTCCTCTGCTGCTAGATGTGCCACCACTGGGCGCCAATCCTTCATTAGATCAGCTCATGGATCAGCTACATCTGTTCAGTTCAAAGGCATCTGGCCCCCAGAGTGTAGGCGCCGAGGCGGCCAAGACAGAGCTGCTCATGGCTGCTCAATACAATCTGAATCATCCTGCATTGCTTTCAGCAATCACTGTGCAAGCCTTTGCGCCTGCTCCACAGCATATGGCCAGTCTTTCTGCTCCACCCATACGGGTGAATGCAAATGAGTTTGTACGAACATGTTTTGCAGAGATGGGCCGCAAGTTGTAGTGTATCGTTGAATGTTGTGGTAGCTGCTGTATAACAGACTTGTAAGCATGTGTGTTGTATTTCTAGACCTGACAGTCAGCCATTTGCCAAGCTAAGCTGCATGACATGCAAAGACCAGCTTGTACATGCAGTAATCAGTGCATGACATGCACGTGGCTAAGTCTGTCATCGCCCTTCGAAGAGGGAACCCGGTACACAGAGTGAGATCGTGTGCAATTGGTCAGTCACGGCATTCGTCCCTGCAGCTGCATTGAAACAAGTACGAGCGCTGTAAAAGACGCCAACTTTGTGCGACCCGTCTGATCTGTGACTTGCAAGGCATGCTAGTACCGATCCAGTGAAATCGAGTTAGCCTGGTCTTGCGATGGCTCAACATACCGACAAGAAGCCTCGACTGACCTCTCACTCGAAGCAAGATGCTCCATGGGTTGAAAAGTTCAGGCCGAAGTCGCTAGATGAGGTTGCTGCTCACAAGGAGATCATTGATACAAGTAAGATATGGCCATTGATGTCACAGTTGCTGCTTTAAGATAGGCAGAACATCGCTCCATCGTGATGCAGTAAGACGTCTGGTCAATGAAAATCGGCTGCCTCATCTTCTGCTGTACGGACCTCCTGGAACTGGCAAGACCTCAACAATACTTGCGGTGGCAAGGCAAATGTACGGTGGGAGCATGGGTAGCATGGTGCTGGAGCTTAATGCATCTGATGACCGCGGCATTGGAATTGTCCGGCAGCAGATCCAGGATTTTGTCAGCACAAGGACCATCTTTAGGTATACCTACTACAGAAAGTGTCTTTGAAGCATACAGTATGTAACCTCATGACTGCTGACAAATGAATCTTTGTTTGCAGCACAAAATTCAAGCTGGTCATCTTGGATGAGTGTGATGCAATGACAAAGGATGCACAGTTCGCTCTGAGGCGAGGTGAGCTATTGATGCTACAACAAAGCAAGTGACCTGCTGTACAACATAGCTCTTGCAGCTTTTTGATACTGCAGTTATTGAAAAGTACACTCGGAATGCACGCTTTTGCCTCATCTGCAACTACGTCAGCAAGATCATCCCAGCGTTGCAGTCAAGGTGCACTAGATTTAGATTTCCACCCTTGGGTGAGCA
>JAABUK010006354.1_pt1 | contig 17695 bp, 24 predicted proteins | sample 5559141 | NCBI WGS metagenome assembly JAABUK01 (sample SAMN10711869, study PRJNA513367) | rock metagenome | isolation source: Antarctica rocks | place: Antarctica: Victoria Land, Pudding Butte nord | collected 2016-01-03 | reverse complement strand
AGTCAGGACATCCGAGAGATTGACAATTGCTTCCGACTTACGAGTCCGCCGTGTATCTCGATCTTCGCCATCCTCCATGTCGTTCTCGCCCGCGTCGTCATGTGATAGCTTAGGCACCTCTGAGGGGCATTTCAGCTCATCTCTCATTAAGGCCTCGGTACACGCACCCTGCATCTGGACACTCGGCGCCGCGTTCTTATCCCGCAGCACCTCAAACACCGCTTCTCGCAGCTTGTCTAGGTACTCTGGTGTATTGTGGTCGGTCATATTGGATGGTCGGACATCGAGCTCGTAGTCCGGGCCGTAATACTCGTAATACTCATTGTTCGGTATCGCTACTCTGTTCAGCGCTCTTTCCATTGATCCAGTGACAATCCGACTCACATCGCATGAGCTCGACGCCCGCGGCCAAGCCTGTCTCGTACGCCCACGTCCGAGAAACGGACTTGACGGTATATCCTCCTCCTCCCAACAGCAGTAATGGCAGATTGAATGATTTGACGAACTGGACACATGACGCGTGACCTCGCATAGATAGGTTGAAAGAGCCGAGTCGATCGCCGGAAAGGGAGTCAGAGCCACACTGCAGTACTATAGCGCCGGGTTGATACCAATCTATGATCCGTCTGATCACCTGTACTCATCCAGTCAGCCGCAGGATGACGAGCTTCGGCTACCCCACGCACAGGCTCAAAGATGCTCTTGTAGTTCTCATCGTTGATGCCATCCCGTAAAGGCACGTTTACTGCATAGCTGCAATGTATCAGAGACGCCCAAACTTTTGCTAATCTAACAGTAACTCACCCTTTCCCCTTGCTGATCCCGTTATCTCGCACCTCTCCGGTACCGGGGAAGAATTCGCCGTATTTGTGAAAGCTGGCGGTCATGACCCGGTCTGTAGTGTAGAAGGCTTCTTCGACCCCATCGCCGTGATGCACGTCGATGTCGATGTAAAGGACTCGAGGATGGTATCTGAAAGCACGGAATCCTTCAGCTACATACCGACTGAAGTCGGATGGCTGACCGCAAGAGTTCAAGAACACCGAGGACGATGTCTGATGGTGGATATAGTAAGCATCTGTGCCTCGGCAGTCTTGATGGATCTGCGTACCGTTCACATAGCAGAATCCGCTAGCCTCCGCCTTCTTCGCATGATGCAGCCCTCCAGCCCAGTTGACAGCGATATCGCACTTATCCCGTGACAGTCGCGCAGCACCCTCTGAGCAAGTGATCAGCCTCAACTCGCCGACGAGTGCAGAGGGATTCTGAGGCACACTCACCCATAGACCCGCCAGCGGAGATAGAGCAGTACTCGAATAAGCCGTCGAAAATAGGACAATCGTCTCCCACGTTATCTGCGAGCGGGTTCTTCTCAGCAGGACGGATGACTGCTGATGATGGTCGAACGCACATTTCACCTGCTCCTTCGCGAACTGATGTGCGTTTTCCGGCGTGATACGGTGTAGGAAGTCGACATACTCGTCAGTGTGGAACTGGGACATTTCGCGTTTCGTGGCCGGCTTCGCGCGCTACATGAGGAATTGCTTCAGCATAGGACTCGGAGCCAATGACAGCGAGAGCGACACCCACAAAGATCTCCATCTTCTTGTACAAGCCGTAGTTCATTACAAGCGAGTGGCACATCCTTATACGAGTTGGCTTCATCGGATGTCCTGCCTTGTCGTCAGCATGAGTTTCCGGAGGCCGTCAGCTGGGGACAAGCTAATGTGCGATCTGGCCCGCTGGACTGACCTGGTCCATAATGGTAATTCCCGATGTCCGAGTCGAAGAAGTAACACTGAACCGATGTGTCAACAATTGATCTAAAGCTGCGCAGGAGTCGTTCAGGACGCAGCAGGCCGAAGATGGAGAATGGTTCAGCAGGGAAGACTACTCTGCGAATCGGGCTCGGACTTGGAAGCCTGAAGAGAATTGCAGGGACGACTGTGCGAGCGAGAGATACTCACCACTCGCTTCTTGCTCTCGCCCATGATGGGCTCCATCTTGCCAGCAAAGACGATGAGCTCGTCAATGTGGCTTATGAGATCCGCTGCACGATAGCTGTCGGTTACGGGTGTAAAGTCAGGGCGTCTCCTACTTCTGCTCTATCCGGTTTTAAATCTGTAGGCGTGCGGCAGCTTCTCTGGCTCAAAGTGATCAATCACCCTTGACTTCCCATTTTCTCATTGCCTCGTAGAACCGGTACTGGCTCAGCTGACAATTTGGACTCTTGTCAATCACCCATACTTGATATACACATCATCCGATATGTCCTCCTCCAACATCGACGCCCTTCCATACTATGACAAGCAAGTCGATGACCCAGGTGAGCTTCTCGGTGGGCGAACAGTTCTCGTACTTCCCATCGGGGCCATCAATCCAGGATAAGCTGACATCACGAAAGCTGTTCGATCCGCAGCTCAAGTACTCATCGACGCCGAGCTCCGCCAGACCCCTCAACTAGAATTTGACGACCCCCGATTACCCCGCGACGTCCAGGTTTTCCCTGTAAGCCCGTCCTCTGTTGGTTCCATCTCACATAGCTGAGATCAGACCCTAGAAATCCACACATTTAGCAGAACTTCTTGCAAAGTACCCGGATGAGCCCATACGTGGGATTGATCCGGCGCGTTACGAGGTCCCGACTGTCTCGGGAGAGTCTAGTTTGGAGGAGATGAAAGATGCGGAGAGAAGAGGTCGGATAGGAGAAGGACATATGGCGCTTCGGTCAGTGGCATTCACCCTGCCCAACCATGCCACGCTGGACTCTCATTGGCGTTGCCGCTGACGTTCGCAGACTCGAAAATGTCTCCCTCCTCGCATCGCACGGCCCAAATGCCTGGCTGGTCCGGAATTACCAGCTCAACGCCGAGCTTACCGAGCTTCAGGCCACCCTCGCCGCTCTCAAGGAACGGGTCACAGAAGTCAACCGCTCCCGACGGGTTTTTCAGGAGGATGCGGGACAGCATTTGAGTCGATTGGAGGGGAGATGGCAGGATTTGATTGGGGGAACGGTGCAGTTGGAGATGGCGTGTACGGCTATGGAGGGGGAGGTGAAGGGGTTGAGACGGAGGGAGGACGAGCTGAGACTGGAGGTTGAAGAGCTCGAGGGGCAATGATATGCATAGTTCTGTACATCTCGTTTGGCGGTATCGGTTTGGTGGGGATTGTCTAATCTCCTCGTAACTTCTGCACACGTTTCAAGACAGAGTCCTTCGAGGGGTCTGCACAGGAGCCGTCAGTGGGCAGTCCTTTCGTGCAGCCAATAGCCGGCTGGAATGGGGATGCCCGCGATGACGCACCGTATGGATGCTCTTTGCTAGGGATCTCCAATAACGCAGGGAAAGCAGCCTGATACCGGTCCACCGCCGGTCGTATCCGCTCCGCAACCTGATCAATGGGTCAGACTCGTTACCAAGGGGTCTCGTGACACTTGAGGACACGAGGGAAGCACCCACATGCTGATTGATGAGCAATATCGCGATGTCTGTCCTCTCCGTGAAGTCCAGGAAGGCCGACTCGATCGTGCTCGTCTGAGTTTCTGAAGTGAATGAAACAGTATTAGCGATCCCGCCGCGTGATGACCAGCTTGACAAATGCTGCAGTCAAGCAGGTAAGGACGCACTCGAATCGACGATGAGGAAGTTTTTCTTCTGCTTTTGGTCGACATGCCCGATCCCAGCCAGCAGGAGACCCGTCACCGAATCCTGAGCGATCCAGCTCGTTCAGTAACGAACTCGGAGCCCACGCAGCGGATTTGGTGACACACCTCATCTCCTATGACTGCTAGTAGCGTCCGTTCTTTGAGGTTTGTCGCAGACAAAGCCATCACGCGGGCTCGAACATGCAAGCGAAATTGTCGTTGTAGAAAAGGAAACCAGACGGTTCGCGGAAGCAAATTTGGCAGTGGGGGACGGAGTTGTGGCTTGTACTACTCTCAATACCCTCAAACGACAGTCGTCGAACTCATCTTCACCTGTTTTCAAGTCTCGTTTCACTCTCTTGACCTGAATGCAAATCGAGGGGAGCCCAACAAAAGCTGGACCACAGGACATCAGGTATTAGCCCTTTGTATCTTGACTAGGCCAGATGCCAGGCAATCATCGGGAGTCTGTCGAGGAGGTTAAGGTAGAATGATGCTTCCCAGCTTTGCTAGACTGTCAAAGTCTATGCATATCGAGACCACTGTATACACTCCCAACACACTCAATATGGATACAAGAAGTCCAAAGAACGGATGAAGAAAATCTCCTGACCGCACCACCACTCAATGGCGCTCGGGACTCGCGAGCCACGCCTGGCTAGCGTAGTCCAGCGCAACCTCGGCACCAGTGACATCGGACGTCGACTCGAGGTCCCTCGGCTTAGATTCACCGTTGAAGTTGGTACCCCATGGGCTCTGGCGCGTACCCTACTTCTCAGCTTCGTCGGTAACAAATGGGATGTCAGACATACCTGGACAATGACCTCGGTCTCTACGTCCACCTGAATCTGAGTCTTCGGAGCCGCGCTTCGAGAGCTCAGGCCGTACACTTGAACGTGCTGATTCTATATCAGATACATTGTCACGAGGACAGTAAGGAAAGCAACGACTGACGTTGGATCGCTCGCTGTCGCCAACGTACTGCTGCAGGAAGGTGATGCGGGAGTTGAGGCCGTACATCAGGCCCATGCCGTAAAACTTGGATTGTATGCCTTGGAGTGTCGCGCCGAAGAGGGAGTTGGGCTGGTTGACTAAGCATACATCAGTATCTCACGGCATACACTCCCGCTTGACTCACCAAACTCCGCCATGAAGACAATAGCGATGATGGTCGGCGGAAATTGAGACTCGAGGGTTATCCCAATGAGCCTTGTGATCGTCTGTCAAGCCGTGAGCAAGCAGATCTCGGATGACGACGTGCCCAACCTTGTCGGTGTGAGCCCAGCCGGTCTTCGAGCGGATGAGGCCATACATGATACAGCCTGTAATGAGGATGTCGGCGCTCATGATGGACGAGAGCCAGACTGAAGAGGACCATTCAGCTAACATATCTCATCTCCGGACACTGGACTGACTTAGCTCGGGCACTTTGACCTTAGCGGCCTCTATTTCGGAGTTCAGGCGGGCGAAGATGACCCGTACTGCCACAGCAGCGCCGAAGGAGGTGAGGATGAGGGCCTTAGACGAATGGCATCAGTCGTTTGTGACAAGTGAGCTGGACAAAGACTGACTCCGATCATAACCGGGATGACGATCTTGCGGCCGCAGAGGAGATAGGCGCGGTAGGCGAAGAAGGTCTGGATGAGACCGCTATTGATGGAGTCGAGGAGCGGGAACCAGGCAAGCTTCCTGGTGACCATGTCATCAGCCCAGACTTCAGTCACGAGCTGCTAGGTCGTTATGACTAGACGGGGAATCAGAGCGATGAGACACACCCCGTTTGAAAGAAGGGGCTGAAGAGTCCCTGCAGACAGGTCAGCGAAACCCCACGAAACGGACAGGAGCTCACAAAATTCTGGACGAAAAGATACTGGATGAAGTACTGAATACAGTCAGCCCGGGTGCGAACACTCTGCTCAAAGGAGAGTCCTTACCCAAATATATACGGTGATGGCCGCGTTCACGACCGAAGCAGCGATCACGACGATCCTGGTCCACGTCCGATCATTGCTTTGATACATGAAGTAGGTATAGACTGTTCGGCACCCTCAGTCAAGTTGCTGCTTCGGATGACCTTGAGCACTGACCCTGAACGGTCATGACTCCGGCCATGAAGGTGTCGACGACGACCTGGGAGAACATGCTTCCGAGCGAGAAGATCTGTTCCAAAGTCAGCCTGTGGATTTGTTGAGGTGTGATAAGCAGACAGACCTTGTTAGAAGCGATAGCAGCTGCCGCTTCTGCTTCGGTTGGGATGGGAGTCATGTCGGCACGGCGAAGGAGTTCGAGCATGAGTGAAGCCATGTCGAAACGTCAATCCCAGGAAGGATGACCAGCACAGAAAGTCACCTAAATCCGAAAAGCGAGAAGAGCGAAGAGCTTGGAAGCTGAGTGACGAGTCGTGCGAATGGAAGTATGCGTCACATCGCGGTGTACCAGGGCGCAGAAATCTGGAACCGACCAGACGAGTTTGAAATCTCAGCCAAAGGATGGTCCCTCTTGTCTCGCATTTCCTTGATGATGCGGGCTAAACTGGCGAGGAATAGGGTTGGCTCAGCATGGTGTCGGCTCAGGCCCGATTTCATGATGTGCTATGACCACCAGGTCAGTCCGGAATGTTACATCCCGCCCAAGGTCTTGATTTGGATTTCAGGAACAGGTAACTTAGAATTTGGGAGTCAGGCCTCAGGTACCATCAATCTCTGTTTGCTTCCGGGAATTCAATTATCAGGAGTGATCTCACTTTGGCTGGTCATCAGTCCAGAAAAAGCTGGGTGGGTTTCGCTTCAGGTTTTTTGACGATCATCCTGGATTTCGATTTGAACTTTGCGATATATGTATCATCTACTTAGCCCTTTTATAACACTGTCCGGGACGTATACCCCAGGTCGTCTAAAACATCTCGCAAAAGTTGCCGAAAGAACGGAACATACAGCTAATGAGCGATTGTTCAGCGAGATCGACCTGGCGAGGTCAGACCCACCAATATAGGAGTTTTATCATGCATTGACTCTGCACTGACTTGGCTTAATTTCTCCCAGTCGTTCCGTTGAAGGACTGTGTCGTTCCGCTGAGCCCGTGTCTTATCAGCGAAACCCTTCCAAAAGGGCCATTGACGAACTACTGCGATATGCCGGTGTCCCAAGACCTCTGCCACTATTTGATAGTCTCGAAGGAATGCATTCGGCGGGAACAGCTGCCATTCAGCGTCGATGCATCTTTAACAACTCACCTCAATCAGTGTCGAGCCATCCGGCATCCACATCTCATGGGTGAGCCCGTTGCCATGGATGCCAATCATCACCTAGCAGCAAGTCAATGATGAGCAAAGGCTTGGGGATCTGTAAGAAATGCTGACCGATGCATCGGCAACCACCTCGACCTGCTCATGGATCGGCATATCCTCCAGCTTCAGATGACGGATCTCGACGCCCGTCTCGGCTTGTGTATCTTCGTACATGTTCAGCAACTCCTCATGAGTTTCGTCAGGTAGCCGTCGTTCGGTCGCTTGTCGATCGATATACACGACCTTTCGCTTCGGGACCAAGTGAGCTTTGATATTCAGACTCTCCAACAATCTTTCTCTCGCGAGTGCGAGGCAGTGATGCGATCGAGCTGGGACATGTTCGAAGATGGGAAGAGCCATCTTGTTCCAGAGGCCAGCGTCGGGATTATGGAGATGTGAAGCCCATCGGTCCACAATGATGACTTCACCGATTAGCCTATTCCATGGAGATTCGTACCCACTTCGATCGAAATGTATCCATTGATCACCTCTCCCGACCATTCGCTGCCATATCTCCTTGTTGACGAGGTCTATCTGTGGTCAGTGGGAAGGCGCCGTGATGTGGACTTACTTCCAGAAAAGACGCCATTGATGACCATCACATTCATGCCCCATACGTCTTCGTAGCCCTTATATCCTCCCCAGGGGATCATGACCCTTTCTGGAAGAGAGCACTTTGTCTCGCTCGCTGCATCGGTACCGAGGGCGACGAGACCTCCGAGCATATCTTCGGCGGCGAAATGGTAGTAGTGCCATAGTCCATCCCACCCTTCGACTCCACCCAATCCTTCAGACGCCCCCTCATTCACCCAGACTATCGAGGTATCACGTCAGCCATTCAGGGCGAGGCAATCGCCATGCGACTCACGACTGGTCCCCTCCAGCCACACATCTGGGACTTGGCCCAATCCAGGCTCCAAGTGATGTATCATATTGGTCCGACCGCTCAGCATCTCATCTCTGGCGGGAAGCGAGTCGGGCGAAGGGTCGAATAGATCTACCACGGTCAGGCCAATAATCAAGCGAGTCGACTTACGGAAGGTATCATTTCTAAACCAGACATTCTCAAGGACGTAAAATCCGGGCAAGCCTCCGATCAGACGTGTTGAGCCCTCGACGAAGCTTTGTAGGTGACGAAGATACCAAAACCACAAAGCATGGCCGCCCAGCAGACAGCAGCAGACTCCGAATACTGACGATAGTCAGTCAGATGACATAAGCAGAAGGAAGCGAGCCACTCACGGACGAGAAGTCGGTGCTGATTGAGCTGTTTCCACATGGTGCCTTAGTCTCAGACTCGGTTGCTGGTGCATTCGCTCGTGCGTAGTGGTAGATGACGAGTGAAGCATGTGTCATACTCGCTTCATAGCAGACCAGAAATGCAAGGCGATTGAGGGGAGAAAATCGGGAAACCCACTGCGCAGGGGGAGCCCCTTGCTTGGCAGCCGGTACCTTTTCAAAAGAAAACCGTAAAACGCGGATTGATGGGGCAGCTGATGTCAGTCAACAAGCTTAACAAGGTTTGATTGATCCCCTTGATTGCCTCAAAGCATGATCTCGATCTGAAAGCCTTTGACTAGTCGCAGCTTTGTGGATTTGACTTTGTGCATGATGACATACCGTCTCTTGGCTATGAGCCGAGCATACCTGGCTATGCTTTAGCTGAGTCCCCACTTTAGTGCAAGGCCAGCTCGTGTGAGTTGCGAGATGACAAAGTCCGCATATCTGCCGGGACGACTTGTACAATAGTCTTTCTCTAGCTCATGTCGTCGCCCGACAGCTAGACGCCAAGAATACGCTCGTATCGATGCATCACGAAAAGAGCTTCCGCTCGACCCGTTCGAAGAGCGCCGGAATGAGCGTGCAGGCAAGTAGACCGATGCCACAATAAACTCCGACTTTTGTCAAGACTGCGAAGTAAAGCATCAGTCCCGCTTTGATTGACCGTCATGTGAGGCTCACCTTCTGCGTCATATTCTGCTCTCTCCACTGGATCTTGCCGCCGCCTCCGTCTGGGCGCTAGATATGAATCGTCTGCCTCCTTGACCTTCCTTTCGGCTGATGGCTTCCGCTGCTTCATTGCGTGACCATCAGTCACCGGCGGAATGAGAGCTGGAGGAGAGATTCTTCGGTCACGGCCAGGAGGGAGACTGGAGGAGGTTGACTCGATCTCAGGCGTGACGTCGGTCGAGACATCGGTTGTCTGAAGATCTATGAAAGACGGGATGGTCCGGAGTGGCGTCGGCGGGACTTGGGAGTAGGCACTAACTTACGGCTCAGCTCAATGTCACTTGAATTCGGAAAAGGTGGATATACGTCGCAGCGGTATAGTGCTTACGAGTCGGCAGCTCCACGTCGAAGACGCGGGACGCTGCGCGGAAAATGGACGGCAGCACGGCCAGCAATGTAGCCTTCGCGAATAGTCGCCAAGCAAAAACGATACCGATGCCTGAAAGAAAAATGTAAGCTCGAAGCGGCAGGAATGCAGGACGGTGCTTACCCACAACAACTCGGACGACCGCCATTGTAGCGCCTACACTGTCATCATACCTCAACAGGTCGGGAGCCGGTAGGAGTTTCGATTGAGGCGTGGTACTCCGCCAGTGTCCAAGGTAGGAGCCGAGCAAGACGGAGAGTATTGCGATGGCGTCTTCAAAACAAGGGCAGTCGTCCACCGGTTCGGGATGGTAGTGCACCAGAGCGAGAGTGAGGGGAATAGCGATGATGGGAACTACAGATTGTTTCAGTCTGATCAGGTCGTACGTATCGTGAGGCGGCCTACCTGAAGCTGAGCTGGAGTCGACCCAAGCTTCCGATACGTCGCCGACGACCGCCCACAACGCCCAGCAGGCGACGCCCATGAGACTTCCACCGACGATATCCGCTGCGAAGAAGTCATCAGCCTCTGCTTATGCTTACCATCTCGTACTCCGTAGCTGACCTAAGGAATGCATGCCGCTATACAAGCGACCAAAAACAACGCTCGCAGCGTAAATTGCTAAGACTGCCGGCTGTTAGCTATTAGTCCTGCTCGGTCACGGAGACACTCACAACCCCATCCAAGCAGGAGGCCATTTGTCCCAACGCGATCCCGCACTTCAAAGAGCCACTCGCCGAGGAAGAGTGCCATGCTGACCGAGTTGGTGGAGTGAGATGAAGGGAAGCCTAGGTCTCGTCATTCCAGCCGAAGCATTTTTCGTGACCTAAACCTACCATACTCATGATGATGAGTGCTCATAGCTAATGCATGTGATCAGCTCGATCCATAGCAGATTTGAGGGTATCTTTACTGAGTCGCACCATTGGAGGACTGTACGGCCGGGGTGTGCAAACGAGGTCCTTCACGAAAGATGACGAGTAGATACCCAGTCCTACCACGTAAAGCAGCCTGAGGAATTATCAAGCGCTGACTACTCACTTGACAAGCTAGCTCACCCTCGACCTTTCAACGGATAGCCGAAAAAGAAGAACAGCGGTAAGAAAGTCATGAAGAAGGTATGCGCTACATTCCTCGCTATCAGCTCCAACGGAAACCCAAAATGTGAGACCCTCACTCCCAAATACAGCCGTCCAGTAGAAGTAAAGATCTCCCAATTCCGTCCGTATCCGTCCCTGCCACTCTGCCATCCACACCTTCTCGGACCTCAGCCGTCCAACGAGATACCGCCTCAACCAAGCTCGCCAACTGGGGAGGATTCGGTCGTACACCTCGTCAGGCTGACAGCCGGGCTCCCACTCTGTCCGAAGGCGAGAATCGGGAGTGGGTGAGTGTTGGAATATAGCTGATTCGGAGGGAACATCTAGGCTGATCATTTTCGGCATGATGAAGGAAAGTGCTGGGGGCGCAAAGCTACCCCTTTTTGATGCTAACAGGTGGAAGAAACGAAATCCAGTGCCATGACGGTGAGGAGCTCGAAGCCTATCTACGGTCGCAATGTTGTGTTGATGATCAGGATGAGAAGCAATCTCTCTCGAGTTGTTTCAACTGTTGAAAGGCGTGTAAATTACACCGCCTATCTAGCTAGCTTACAGGCCTAGTTGTCAGCTTCCCGGACATTCATACATGCATCAAATACACAAAGGCTGAAAATCCAAAATCAACGGGAAGCAGAAAGGCACATGCAGTCGGCGAGCCTATGATGAACTTAACCTCCACGTTTCGGGTCCAATGTCTCTGCGCCTCACCATCACAAAGGGAGCTTTGATTTCACCTTGTCTTCGACTAGCCGTGACAAGAGGATAGGCTATCAGATCTCGCTGAAGACAGCACTTTTGCCCAGGCTGCAAGCTTGTACCCGCTCGCCATGTCGCAATCATATGCCTCCATCAAAGTAAGCTTCACCACTCGCAGCTGAACATCCCATCACTATCAAGCATATCTGAGCTGAAGATCCGTCTCCTAGTCCTTGCATTCATCACTTCCCGCCTTCTCGCCATCCATCCCACCTTCAGCCTTACCACCCATAGCCCTCATCACCCTCACCGCCTTCTTCGTTCTCACTTTCACCTTCACGACGTAAGTGAGACTCCTTCCTTTTCTGCCCTATGCTCGGGCCCATCTTCATGGCCGGTCCTCGATTCGAACGGCGACCTGCTGAGATGGACTTCCCAGACTACCGAAATCTCGAAATCCTATCCCTGAACTCAGTGTCGGCCTCCTTGCGTCGATCCTCGCTGGCGGAGGGGTAGTAGCGCTATTCTGCACTGTTGGCGTGTATGTCTGAGACGCAGGCTGGGTGACATGCTCGGGAGATGCTAGTGGAAGGGATAAGATGTCGATGTCCAGCCTGTAAGATACCTGCATCAACTTGAATGAACTTTATCCCTTCAGCTGGCTTCTATGCTAAACGGGGAGCTGCTAATCGGGGAGCTGCGATGAAGCTTGATTAATTGCCCAACTTCCACGTTACAGCATGCGCAGGGTTGCTATGCCTGTACATCCTGTTCACTTACCTGGAAATAGAGGACAGCGGGGGCGTTCCACCGCATCAAGGACGTCGTGTCAAGCTTTCTGACACTGTATCACTGCTGCGATGGGGACCACCGGAGGCTTGCTCCTTTGTCTTCTACCGAACATAGGAAGAAGCGCTTTCCACGCGTTTCATCTTTCTCAGCTCAGCGCTCTTCGAACGCCAGGAAGGGAGAAGGATTTTCTGTTCTCTTTATCCCATACTGCACCCGTCTATTTCTATCGCTGACCGAGCTACAACCCAATCGACATGTCCACTTCACGCAGCACAGGCCATACGTTCGCCATCGACCCAGCCCTCGGCTCATATGCCAAGAGGTATCTCGAGAAAGAAGAGGTCTGTCGAAATGCAGGCAGGACACTCTGCTCCTGTAACAATTCGTTCAAGCAGACTTATCATTATCGCGCCGACAACTGCTCGATCTCGGAATTCCGAAAGCGAAGACAATACAGTGCCTTAAATGGAGTGATCTGAGACTACCGAAAGGCGGACGCAAACTGGTCAACGCTCGCATCCTCGTTGCATCCCAAAATGGCTCGATTCGAGCTGGAGCTCGATCACCACAGACGCATGCGTGCCTTGTGTGATTCGGTTCCACTGAAACTTGCATCGTCCAACGCGGCGGCGACTTGCAGAGCGGATTGCAGGAAGGCGATCGCTTCGGTGAATGGCTTGATACAGACCAGCGCAAGAGGACACAGCAACTTCACAGAGACCAGTGAGAAAATCCCGCCTTCCAAGACTTGTCAACGGGGTCTTCCCGATACCACCGAAGCGACTCCTACCGCTGGGCTGGGTGATGTTTTGGCTTTTGGCCTCGAGAGACTGCCAGTGGCCTCGAAGCGTACTGAGGAAGACATCACTAGGGAGAAACGACAGTTACAATCAGATCACTGATTCGGAAAGCGGATCGATCACCGACGACGAGGACGACAAACCAGGAGGGGTCCCTCTTCCTGAAGGTATCGGATGGACGACAATAGCTGTGAGCAGCTCTCAGATAGCGAGGAGTCGGATCACAGCGACACTTGAGTGTTACGAGAATGTCCCTCTACTGAAGACCGCTCTCATGCACGTTGGCCGAGAGACCAACTGCGCCCCGATTCTATCTTATACGCTCTACGCCTGTTATAATCTTGTCTCGGGCCACATTCAGATAAGCTGCTCATGCATGATCTCGGGGAGGACTCGGCCGATATAGATACCTTGAATATGATTCCTTTTGTCTACCTATTTTCGAGCGGGGCGCGTCAAGTGGTCTGTCCTGACTCTGATGTCCGTACAGCTTCGAAAAGGCAAGGTGAAACGGCTATGATATCATGGTGTATCCCGAGGCAGGCGATACGCGAAGTGACACGCTCAACCCCTTGATGTCCAGAAACGCATCGCCCAAATTTCGCCCTGAGCGCTGCGGAGCAATCTGATGCCCGGGGTCCCCGGCTGTCCCGTAAACCGTCTGGATCTACCAATTCTATACGGACTCTTGGTACCGAAAACGAGCTTTTCAGACTTTAATACCTTTGGTTTCCTCGTGAGCACATCGAATCGAGCGTCATGCTCGTCCATGCCACGAGCCGTCACGGCGAATCAGCCATAAAACTCCGCTATGCCCTGATCGTGTGCTCACCATCTACGCTAACCCGCGAGCATGCACGCTGAGCATACTTCAGAGCTTTCACATCCTCATATGGGCCGCCACGATGACCGCCGCCGGCATCGAGTATGGCACATTCATCCTGATCATCATCCAAGCCGCTGTTGGAGTCGCTCTGGTCATCTATATCCCCGGGGCGATCGCCCTCACTTCCGCGACGGTCGAAGTCTCGGTTCGATCAGGCTGGAGGCGAGGTCGCGTACTTGGTCGTCCAACAAGCGCTATCATCAGGTGAGCCTTGCGCTACGTCATTCTTCCTGAACCGTCTGGCCGCTAGCTGATGGGAGCCGCTGGGGAAATTCTAGCGATCCTCGCCGGCCAATGCGCCACCACGGAATATCTGACCGATGGCCAGCGATATAGCGGAAGACCCTCATGGTGTTCGACCGAACCCTTACTGGCGATCCCATGTTTCATGGAATTCGCCCTCCTCTGCGGCTGGATGATATGGATCATCGTCGTCGTCTATCGAGCCCCCGACCTAGGTCCCGACGAGGCTTTCCAGGTCTCGGTGCATCGACTGTTGAGGGGAAGGACCGGCAGGGAGGATACGGAGGTGGATCTGATGGAAGGGAGGGGGATGATCGACCGGTTCGAAGCCAGACAAGGGAGAGTGAACACGCAGGAAATGTCGGGGATACCTCTAATGGGCGGACCATCAGTTCAACGGGGACCGATAGGGCAGGACAAGTCGGTGATGCCCTGATGGGCGGGATGACGGAGTCGGGAGGGGTGAGGGGCCAGGAGATAGCCATGGCGAAGACTGGTTCTTACGCTGCGCTGTCTACGTGGAGAGAGGATGCCGTGCCTCCACCACCTTATGTATCCGCGGGAGAGGTATGATGAGTGATCATGATGAGATACCTAGGAATACCTGGACAATACATTTCATGCGCTATGACAGATAGAGCGTTGAGCATTGCTTGCCTTCTCAATCAGCAAGGACAACCCAGATTTCCTCGAGGGTGCCACTACCGGCGTATTGGTAGTATTTCCCAAGTCTCGCTCTCGTCCGCACTTTGTCGCAACTCTCAATCATCCCTCTCATCTCGCGGGCTTGAAAATCTCGCTTAGATCAACATCCTTCACGTACTGCATACGACTGGTGAGTTATCATCCCGGTTGGATCGTTCTCAGCTTTGTACGCGATAGATGATAGAGCTGACTGAAGTCCCGCGTTCCTTGCCACTCCTCGTATTTCACCAAATCCCGATAACTCTCTCCCCCGTCTCATAGGCACGACCATTTGATATACCTTCATCATGGCTTTGAAACGGATCAACAAGGTGAGTTATTGCTGTGTGACCTCAGCCTGTACTGGACGTCCGAATTTGGACAAGGCTCACGCGACTCAATCCGCCAGGAACTCATCGACCTAGGACGTGATCCTCCATCCTCCTGCTCGGCTGGACCAATCGGAGATAACCTCTTCCAATGGCAAGCTACCATCATGGGACCTGTGAGTGGTACCTCCATTCTGGACAGACCTGACAGACCTACGACATCCATGTCATGGTTTCCCGCTGATGCTTCTATTCTGGCAGAGTGATTCGCCGTACTCGGGTGGTGTCTTCTTCCTGTACGTCCTTTTCCTCGCCGTCGAGCATGTTCTGATTGATTACATAGCTCTCTTACCTTCCCCACCGGTATGTCTGGCCCAGCAATCCGACTGCATCACTTGACCAAACCCCAGACTACCCCTTCAAACCCCCGAAAGTCTCCTTCACCACCAAGATCTACCACCCAAACATCAACGCCAACGGATCCATCTGTCTCGATATCCTGAGAGACCAATGGAGTCCCGCCCTGACCATCTCAAAGGGTAAGCTGAGCGTTCATTTCGCCTCGGAGCCGTTTGACGAAGGTGCAGTCCTGCTATCCATCTGCTCGATGCTCACCGATCCCAACCCGGATGACCCACTCGTTCCCGAGATCGCCCACGTAAGCATACCCATCATCCAGGAGTCACTCTTTGATGACCGTACAGACATACAAGACTGACCGGCCGCGTTACGAAGCGACTGCGCGGGAGTGGACGAGGAAGTGAGTCGTGGCGATTTAAAAATGACGGATGCGAGCTGATGGTCCGCAGATATGCGACGTAGTTCGGTCTTCTAGCTCTCCGACTCCCTATACAGTATCCTATGTCTACACATCATGCCATGGTTCAGTCTCAATATACCGCTGCCGAAACTATTCGCAAAAAAGGCCGCCTCTTCAACAACTGCATTGACGACTAGCACTCACACTCCGCTTTCTGCGAGGTCTCTGATGCTGTGTTTGGTGAGCTGCCTGTCGCTCGGCATCTTGGAAGGACACCGTAATGATACCGTCTTCTGCGCTAGGCTGTAGGATCTCATCACAGGATGCGTGTCACACCGCTTAAGAAAGTCTCATCCTGTTCATGAGACTCAGCGGCTGTGTCGGCCTTTTCAGTACTGCATCCTTCGGAGCGAGTTAGAAATCGGACTGAGACTGATTATACAGCTATTGCCCGCGGTCTGATGAAGATAGATCAAGGCATGAGAGTCTCTCCTGACCATGGTACAATCTCTGAACTGTATGGCGCAAGAATGCATATGCTGAATTGTCTAAAGTGATGATCCTCCCTCACACCTCACATCGCCATATGTAGCATTCACCGGCAGCTCTGGTGTGTTGGCTCCCGAACGATCGTACCGTCTGTCCGAAGGTGCGGGTGAATTCCCCTTCGATCGGTTGTCGTACAACCGGGCGGTCAGGTCTGGCGAGCTCGCTCCTGATCGGTCAGAGTAATGTCGGACCACAGAGGGCGGGACGGGTGAGAGGTGGTTTTCCGAGATCTCGTGGTGCGAGAGTAGAGGTGCGCCCTTTGGCGAGGAGTTTTTCGATGCGTAAGGAGGAAGTGAGACGGCTTCGGGAGTGGACGCTTGGAATCGCTGGTATGATGCGAATGCGTTGACCATCCCCATCTCTGTTTCCGCCTCATGTGCGTCGAATGCACCATGTGCTGTGGGCTGGTATGCCATTGCCTCGGCGCTTCCCATCTCACCGGAGATGAGTCGGTGTGCTGGGACTTTGTATGCCTCCTTGGGTGTCATTCCTGGTGCGTTTCGTGCGAATCGAACGAGCATCACCAACCATACGATGAGGAGGATGGCGTCGATCAAAGAAAGAGCGGCGACGGCGGAGAGGACGTCGCACGCAGCGAGGTGATATTGGTAGACTACGCCATAGTTGTTGATGATCTCGCCACACGCCGAAGAGGTAATCCGGATGAGGATGGCGAGGATCGCACTAGCTAACCAAGCGGCGAGTTGGACGACGACGTAAGCGACTTCACCGCCGGCGGAATCGAATGTTGAGGGAGAGTCGCGGAGGGAGAGGACGATGGTGGCGGGTAGGTAAATTTGGAGGGCGAGGCCGGAGGCGCAGTGCGTGATTAGGAGAGTGAGGTTGCCGGTTAGGGCGAGGGAGACGGGGAAGATGACGAGCCAGAGGAGGATGTGGACGGTCTGGGCACGTCGTCAGCTAGGTCCTGGTTGGGTCGGGGAGGGAGGGACATACGATGAGGACATAGCGAAGCATCACTGCTCCTGATGTTCGATCCGATGAAGACATGTTGGCGATCATATTTAATTTATTGTGTCTAGATTGACTTGTTGATTGCTGGGATCGCTGGGACGAAATGTCGGATCGGATCAGCAGATTCTCAATTGTGTTATATCCATGCATGTTAGCACAGCACGTCTACAGCTCCAACATGACGAAACGTCATGTACGGGAAAACGGCCTCTCGACGGTGAGAGCGGTGCTGCATGGCTATGCCGGCGATAAGGGCGATACGCGCGGAATTATTATTTACACGTGACGGCTCCCACCCAGGATCAGATCGGTTTGAGGGATGCGTTTGGCGAAGTAGAATCAGGCGTTCTGTTATGTATCCTCTAGAGCACCAGGGAGTGATGCAGATAGTGCTCAGAGAAGCTTGGTGAGGCTCAGATTATAGTGTGCATCGCCAACTGCTTTTTCATCTTCTCTTCATTCTCTTTTCTGCTTCCTTCCCATCCTCTCCCTCACGCTTTGACGCTAAAGTCATAATGTCGCCCCCATTCAGGGTGGTTGATCGCTAGTGGAGCACGTATACCTTCCTATAAGGGGGG
>JAABUK010006353.1_pt1 | contig 17695 bp, 15 predicted proteins | sample 5559141 | NCBI WGS metagenome assembly JAABUK01 (sample SAMN10711869, study PRJNA513367) | rock metagenome | isolation source: Antarctica rocks | place: Antarctica: Victoria Land, Pudding Butte nord | collected 2016-01-03 | reverse complement strand
CTTTGCCTTCAACATCCTCAAGGCCAACCAAACCGACACGCTCAGTCAGGACCGCTATCGCGCCGGTCTCGCAGGCATCAAGAACCTGCTCTCACTCACCGTCATTCGTCAGCGTTGAACAGCCCTGCATCCGTCGCCGACGGGCATAGGAGAGTAGAGATGTTTTCCGAGAGCGTGACACTGACTGACCTCGTTACCAACCACCTGAGCAAGCCGGAAAAGTATCTGCGCATGGCGCTTGCCAACACGCTCTACGCCGGAAAATTTGGCACGGTATCGCTACGCATAGGGCGCAGTGGTACCGGAACTTGGCCGAACTATGTTCTAGAGGCCGTTCCAAGCGGAAGCATGATTGGTCGATATGATGGCCAGACCCATAAGGCGGGTTTCGGCGAATCTGGACATCACGAAAAGCACTGGAGCAAGACCAGGATGCTTGGCGAGGAGCTTCTTCAACTTTGGCATCAGGTTACGTCGGATGCCTAAAGGCCACCGAGGGGAAAGCCGCCCCGCTGACGTGATCGGCGCGGCTTGTAGGAGCCGCGCAAATGAGATTTCAAACTGAGACACTACCCAACCGTCGGGCAGTGGGTCAGTTTGAGGTTGGCCCGAAAATTCGAGTGGGTGGGCCGGTAGTAGGCGGGGATTGGGTCATGGCTGCGGTTAGCTTGTGGCTTTAGGTTGGAGCATGACGTTGTAGCCGAGCGCGTCGAGGCGCCGGACCAGGCGCTTGGCCGTGCTGTGCTTGTTGACGCGGTCGAGGTAGTCGCCGCCGAGATCGGCGAAGATGACGCCGCGCTGGAGCATGTGGAAGACGGCAACCAGGATCTTGTGTGCCATCGCCATGGCGGCCTTCGTTGTGCCCATTCGTGCCTTCAGGCGATGGAACTTGTCCCGTAGGTAGGTGCCCTTGGCCTGCGACGCGGACACTGCCGCCGTCACCAGCGTCGCTTTGAGGTATGTATTGCCTTTGCGGGTGCCGCGCTGCTTCTGCTTGCCCGCGCTCTCGTGGTTGGCTGGGCAAACGCCAGCCCACGCCGCGAGGCGCTGTGCTGTCCCAAACACCGACATGTCGACCCCGATCTCGGCGATGATGGAGGCGGCCGTCAGCTCATCCACGCCCGGGATCGTCGCGAGACAAGCCTGCTGGGCCGCGTAACGGGCGCATGGCGGCTTTGATTGCCGCCTCGATCTCAGCCAGGTCCCGGTCGATCTCGAAAAGGCGCCGGATATGCAAGCCGAGCAGCAGGCGCTGGTGCTCGGCCAAGTGTCCATCAAGGGCCAAGGCGAGTTGGTCGACCTTGCGCCGGAGGCAACGCCTGGCCAGGTCGGCCATCTCAGCAGGGGCTGCGCGACCTTCAGCCAAGGCCAGCAGCATCAACATGCCCGACACGCCGAACACGTCGCTCATGACGCTGGCCAGCTTGATGTTGGCGCTCTCGAGCAGCTGCAGCGTGCGGTTGCGCTCGGATGCCAGGGTGCCGACCACGGCCTTGCGATGACGGATCAGCTCGCGCAACACCCTGACCTTCGGCGCCGGCACGAAGCTGGCGCGCACCAGCCCGTGCCGGACCAAGTCGGCGATCCACTCGGCGTCCTTCACGTCCGTCTTGCGTCCGGGCACGTTGCGCATGTGCGAGGCATTGCCGACGATGACCGTGAAGGCATCCTCCAGGGCAGCATGCACCGGATGCCAGTAGATGCCGGTTGCCTCCATGCCGACATGGGTCACGCCCATCTCAAACAGCCAGTCACGCAGGACTGCCAGGTCCCGCCTCATGGTGCCGAAGGTGCGTGTTTCCCGTGATGTCCAGCGGCCTGCCGCGCCGATGATCACGCAGGCCACCACCGAGCCCTGATGCACGTCGAGCCCGGCGGCGCGTTCGATGATTGCTTCCATTCCCGCCTCCAACAGGGGTGGCGGGCGCAGCGCCGCAGGGGAGAAGACAGAGGTTGGCCCACGTGCTGGCCGGACGAGCCGGTCGCGACATTCGGTGATCCCTGGACACGGCGCGGACCGGTTTCTCCCACGGGGTAGAAGTCCACCTATCCAAACCCGGCCTCCACGCGTCCGCCAAACTCAGTATCGGCCCAAGTGCCTTGTCGTTGCAGCGTGGCCCCATTTTCATCCCAAGGCGGTGCGCAACATGCGCGGGGCGTTTGGCCCGAAAATTCGGGACTAACAATGACTTGGGTCCGAGCCCCGCGGTTTAGCCCTTCCCACCCTTTTAAGTTCCGTGGCGGACTACACGACGCCATAGGTAAGCGTGGTGCACGGATCGGGCGGTGGTGCTGAGGCGCTGGGTGACGTAGGGGGTCGCCCTCCCGAACGCCGGATGCCCATCGTGCCGTTCAAGCTGAACCAGGACCGCCGTCACCACATTCCGCGCTAGCGGCACAAGGTGACGAACTGGCCGGCTTATGACGCCAGCCTGCGTCAGCGCGGCAGTTTGACGGTGTGGTTTACCAACAGTGCGATCGTAGCGTGGGCGGCCGAACCACGCACGACCCGGGGTGGGCAGCCTTGGTATTCGCCTCTGGCCATCCTGACGGCGCTCACGATCCGTGCGGTGTTCCGCCTGGTATACCGGCAGGCCGAGGGGCTGCTCGGCTCCGTCATTGGCTTGCTTGGCCTCGGCTTGCGCGTGCCGGACCACACCACGCTGAGCCGGCATGCGGCGACGCTGGAGGTGCCGCGGCCGCGGCGGTCCGGCACCGATGCTGAGGCCGCCAGCGAGGCCATGCACCTGCTGGTGGACAGCACAGGCCTTAAGCTCTGCGGCAAAGGCGAAGCCGGTCAAGGTTCCGCGTGCGCAGCACGTGGAATGCCGGCGGAGGGGAGTGGCTGCTTGAAAAGCGTGGCACCAGGACACGCCGGTCATGGAGGACGCTGCATTTCGGCATGGACGCCGGCACTGGCCAGATCGTGGCCGCGACGCTGACCGCCAAAGACGCCGACGATGCGTCCCAGGTCGACCCCTTGCTTGACCAGGTGGCAGGACCGTTGGCGTCGTTCACGGGCGACGGCGCCTACGACCAGGACCGCGTTTACGCCAGCGTCGCCGAGCGCCATCCCACGGCGGCCGTGGTCGTGCCGCCGCGGGTGACGGCCGTGCCGAGCAATACGGCCAAGACCGCGCCGACACCGCGCGACCGCCACGTCCAGCACATCGCCGAGCACGGTCGAATGGCTTGGCAGAAAACGTCGGGCTACACGAAACGTGCCCGGATCGAAGCCACCATGGGCAGGTGGAAACAGGTGATCGGCGACGGGCGAAGCCGGTCAAGGTTCCGCGTGCGCAGCACATGGAATACCAGCGGAGGGTGCGCGCGCATACGGATAAGCGGCGGGCGGAAGCCGTCAAGGTTCCACCGGCCTCGCCGGTGGAATACGGCTGGAGGGGACCGAAGGGGCGGTCGCCGTCCACGCGCTCAACTGCATGCCGGAGCTTGGACGCCCGACCTACGTCCGCATCGCCCGAACCCGGACGGGGTTGGGGTCAATGCACCCGCATCCCCGATCCATGCACCACGCTAGCGCGCGCCGCATTGCGAAGTGGTCCGCCCTAAAGGCCTGGGGCGCCCGGCTGGCCAAGCGGACCGGCACCAAGAAGGCGACCGTCGCCATGGCCCGCAAGCTCGAACGAACCGCGGTGTTTCCAGCCTGTTATGCCGCGATCCGCGCGACTCGGTTGCCATTGAGATGCCGGTCCATCTGCTCGCAATACCACTCCACGAACTTGATGACGCCCGCCTCCAGCGCCGGCGAGTAGGGGCCCGGTCCGTAAGCGATGGAGTTGACGCCGGCCTGGTTGCGCTTCACCAGCGCGCCATCCTGCTCGTTGGTCACGGTCCAGACCTTGAGCAGGTTCTGCAGGTCATAGTGCTCACCCTCCACGGCATCGCGGTCCACCAGCCAGGTCGTGCTGACCATCGTCCGCTGCGTGTCCAACGGTAGCATGCGGACAGTCACGGCATAGTCGCCGAGCGCATGATTGAACACGGTGGGGTAGTGCACCCAGCGCAACGAGCCGATGTCGTGGTGCGGCGCGCCGCCCAGCAAGCGGGAGACGGCCGGCTTGCCGTCCATGGTGGTGGAAACGGCGCCGTTGGTGAACGGCAGCCGCGCTGCCCGGTATTCCGGCCCCTCCGCGACATGGCTGGGCAGCCCTTCCAGGTCGCGCTGGTCGCTGTAGGCCTTGATCTCGTCCACGGCGAGCGGGTTCGACCAATCGTAGATGTCGAGGAACGTCCGCATCAGTTCCCGGTGCTGGGTCGCGCAATGGTAGCACTCGCGCGAGTTCTCCATCATCAGCTTCCAGTTGCCCTCCACCAGCAAATGGTCCTTGTAGGCCACGCGGGCGCGGTCCAGCTGATGCGGCCCCAGCAGGGGTGCTACGGCGTCGGCGTAGGGCGCGAAGTCGGGCGGGCTGTCCGACAGGCAGATGTAGATGGTCCCAGCGAGCGTGCGAACCTGCACCGGCTTCAGCGAGTGCTGGGCGCGGTCGAAATCCTCCGGCATCCACGATGCGTAGGCCAGCGTGCCGTCCAGGCGGTAGGTCCAGCGATGGTACGGGCACACCAGCGCCTTCGCCTGGCCCTGTTCCGCGTCACAGATGCGCGAGCCGCGATGCCGGCACGTGTTGAAGAAGCCGCGCAGCTCCCCGTCGTTGCCGCGCACCACGACGATCGGAGATGACCCGATCGAGACCGTCAGGTATTGCCCCGGTTGCTCCACCTCGCAAGTGCAGCCCACGAAGAGCCATTGCTTGTGGAAGATCGCCTCCATATCGAGCGCGAAGAGCTCGGGATCGTTGTAGAATCGACCTGGCAGGGAGTGGTTGCGAGGCCGGGTTTGCAACAGCTGGACAACTTCGGAATCCCTGGACATTGTATCCCCTTCGGGCCGTGGCGACCGGCGATCGCAGCCTAGCCGATGGCGCCTATCTATGGAACGGCGGCGTGCTACCGTATCGTCGGGTTGGTCGGGCAAGAATTGGGGCGGATGACGCGCTTCCTGCTGAAGCACCTGTTGTTCCTCTGCATCACGCTCGTGGTGGTGTCCTTCCTCGTCTTCATTCTGACCGAGTTCACCCCCGGCGACGTCGCCCGCAAGATGCTCGGCGCCTATGCCACGCAGGAGCAGGTGGCGATCCTGACCAAGGAGATGGGCCTCGACCGGCCGGTCGTCGTCCGCTATGCCGAGTATGTCGGCAAGCTGATGTCCGGCGATCTCGGCTACTCCACCCGGTTCAAGGTGCCGGTCAGCGATATCGTGTTCGATCGGCTCGCCAACACCGGCATGCTGGCCGCTATCGCGTTCGCCATCATCGTGCCGTTGTCCATGCTGCTGGGGATTGCCGCGGGCATGCGGGAATCGTCGTGGCTGGACCGTGGGGTGCTGATGTTCAGCACGGTCACGGCCTCCATCCCGGAGTTCGCGACGGGCGTCTTCCTCGCCAGCATCTTCGTCGTCGGCCTCGGCTGGCTGCCTGGCGCCGCCACGCTGACCGCCAGCGGCAATTGGAGCATCGGTCAGCAACTCGTGCTGCCGGTGGCGACCATCGTGCTGTTCGACCTGGGATACCTGGTCAGCATGATCCGCGCCTCGATGGTGGAGGTCATGCAGCGGCCATTCATCCGCACTGCGGTGCTGAAAGGCCTGCCGTTCCGCCGGGTCATCGTGGGTCATGCGCTGCGCAACGCGATGATCAACCCGGTCACGGTCATGCTGCTGCAGATCAACTATCTCATTACCGGCGTGGTGGTGGTGGAGACCGTGTTCGCCTACCCGGGCTTCGGCCGCATGATGCTGGAGGCCGCGCTGTACAAGGACATCGCGCTGATCGAGGTCGGCGCGCTGGTCGCGGTGTTCGTGGCCGTGTTGACGCAGATCTTGGGTGACCTCGCCTACCTGACACTCGACCCCCGGATCCGCGCCTGATGGTGCCCGGTGCCGACACCGTGGCACTCGACGCGCTGGCCGTTTCGCCTGCCCGGCCGCGCGGCGCGGCGCCGGGCTGGATCAGCCGCCTGACGCCGCTTGCCGGGTCCGCGCCGGCCATGGCGGGCATCTTCCTGGTCGTGTTCTGGGCAGTAGTCGCGGTGCTCGCGCCCTGGATCGCGCCCTATGCCCCGAACGCGTCGGACCTGAAGGCGCTGGCCAACCCCACCCCATCGGCCCAGCACTGGCTCGGCACCGACCACCTGGGCCGCGATATCCTGTCCCGCCTGTTGTGGGGCGCACGCACCGTGCTGACCGTTGCGCCGGTTGCCGTGCTGGGCGCCACGGCGCTGGGCTGCATGGTCGGCCTGGTCGCGGGTTACTACCGGGGCTGGGTCGATATATTGGTCACGCGGATCAGCGACATTGTTTTATCTTTTCCAGTGATTATTCTATACATGATTATCCTGGCGATCTACGGATCTTCTGCCCTCAATATCATCCTCGTCATCACCGTCACCAAGGCGCCGATCATCGCACGCATCGTGCGCGGCATCACGCTGGAGCTGCGCGGGCGCGAGTACGTCGCAGCGGCGAAGATGCGGGGAGAGCGGCCGCTCGCGATCATGCTGCTGGAGATTCTGCCCAACGCCCGGGGGCCGCTGATCGTCGATGTGTGCCTGCGCATGGGATACACCATCATCACCATCGGCGTGCTCGGCTTCCTCGGCATCGGCCTGCCGCCGCCCGACCCGGACTGGGGCGGCATGGTGAAGGAAACCTATGGCATGATGTCCGTCTGGCCGCATATGTCGCTGATCCCCTGTGCCGCCATCTCGTCGCTGACGATCGGGTTCAACCTGCTGGCCGTCGGCCTGCGGGAGATCGGCTTGCGTGACTGAGCCCACCCCCGTCCTGCAGCTCGAAGGTGCGCGCATCTCGTTCTTCCTGCGCGCGGGCGAGGCGAACGTCATCCCCGGCCTGAGCTTCGCCATCCGCCCGCGGGAGGCGTTCGGCCTCGTGGGGGAGTCGGGCTCGGGCAAGTCCACCGTGGCGCTCGCCATCATGCGCTACCTGGGCCGCGCGGGGCGGCTGACGGCCGGACGCATCCTGTTCCAGGGACGCGATACCGCCACGCTCGACGACCCCGCGCTCCGCGCGCTGCGTGGCCGTCGCATCGCGATGGTCTATCAAGACCCGATGAGCAGCCTCAACCCGGTCATGACTATCGGCCGTCAGCTCATGGAGGTGCCGATCCTGCATGAGCGCGTCAGCGCTGCCGAGGCGCGCGCGCGGGCGCTGGCGACGATGCACGAGGTCAAGCTGCCGGACCCCAAGGACCTGTTCGACCGCTACCCCCACCAGCTCTCCGGCGGACAGCAGCAGCGCATCGTGATCGCCATGGCGCTGATCGCCCGGCCTGCGCTGCTGATCATGGATGAGCCGACGACCGGGCTGGACGTGACGGTGGAGGCCGCGATCCTGGACCTGGTGCGTGACCTTCGCCAACGCCACGACACCGCCATCCTGTTCATCAGCCACAACCTGGGCACTGTGGCGCAGATCTGCGACCGGGTCGGCGTGATGTACGGCGGGGAGCTGGTGGAGGAAGGACCGGTCCGCGCCGTGTTCGGCAGCCCCGCCCACCCCTACACCCGCGGGCTGCTGGACTGCCTACCGACGCCGGGGCGGGACAAGCACGGCGCGCCGCTGCGGCCAATCCCGGGCCAGGTCGGGTCGCCATTGGCGCGGCAGCCCGGCTGCGTGTTCGCCGCCCGCTGCGCCTATGTCGAGCCTGGCCGCTGCACCAACGGACGCATCCCGCACTCGATGGTCAGCGAGACGCATCAGGTACAATGCGTCCGCGCCGCGGAGCTTGCGCCGTGGCGCCGGCCACCGCTCCTGGCAGGCGCCGCCGCGACGGCCCCGGCCGCACCGATGCTGACCATCGAGGGCCTCGGCAAAACGTATCGGACGCAGGGCATCTTCGGCGGCAGCGGCCAGGGCGTGGTGGCCTTGCAGGATATCAGGCTGCAGGCTCAGCGCGGCCGCACGCTCGCCGTCGTGGGCGAGAGCGGCTGCGGCAAGTCCAGCCTGGCCCGCATCCTGGGCGGCCTGCAGACCGCGAGCAGCGGCGTCGCCACCCTGGACGGCAGCGAGATCGGCAGCCTGGCCGTCGAACGGCGCCCGGCGGCGCTGCGGCGGCGGATGCAGATGGTGTTCCAGAACCCCGACTCGACGCTGAACCCAAGCCATAGCGTGGGCTACGCCATGACACGCGCGCTGCGACGGCTCAAGGGAGTGTCTGCGGCCGAGGCGCGCCGCCGGGTCGGCCCTCTGCTGGAGGCCGTGGAGCTGCCGGCCGCCTTCGCGCGCCGCCTGCCGCACCAGCTCTCCGGCGGCCAGAAGCAGCGCGTCGCCATCGCGCGGGCGCTGGCCGGCGACCCGGAGATCCTGCTCGCGGACGAACCGGTGTCGGCGCTGGACGTCTCGGTCCAGGCGTCCATCATCAACCTGCTGTCCCGGCTGCAGGCGACGCGGGATGCCACCCTGGTGTTCATCTCCCACGACCTGGCGGTGGTGCGGCACCTGGCGGACAGCGTCGCGGTGATGTACCTCGGCCGCGTCGTGGAGTTCGGCCCGGCGGCACAGGTGTTCGCGGCGCCCTGGCATCCCTATACCGAGGCGCTGCTGTCCGCGGCGCCGGAGCCGGACCCTGACGCCCAGGTCCGCCGGATCGTCCTGGAAGGCCGGGTGCCCAGCGCGCTCGACCGGCCGAAAGGCTGCCCGTTCTGCACCCGCTGCCCGCGCCGCGTCGGCCCGGTGTGCGACGACAAGCCGCCGCCCGAGCAGGACATGGACGGGCTGCGCATCGCCTGCCACATTCCTCGCCCGGAGTTGCTGCGGGCGCAGACGCAGTAGAGACCCTCCCCTCGCGGGGAGGGTTGCGGTTATGCCGAGACCGCCAGCTCGCGCGCGTTGATGTAGGCGGTCGGGTGCATCTGGAAGCCCTGCACCTTCTTGTCCATGAAGGTGAGCGTGGCGCGCCAGACCGGCTGCACGATCGGGCCGTCGTCCAGCATGATCTGCTCCAGCTTCGCCATGACGGCGCGCCTCCGCTCGACGTCCAGCAGACCCTCCGCCTGGGCCAGCAGAGTGTCGAACTCGGGGTTGGAGTAGGCGGACTCGTTCCAGGTGCCGCCGGTGCGGTAGGCAAGGCTGTAGGTCATCACGCCCAGCGGGCGGTGCGCCCAGGTGGTGAAGCCGAACGGCACCTTGGTCCACACCTCCCAATATTGGGTGGACGGCAGCACGTTGATCTTAACGCGAATGCCGGCCTCCTTCCACTGCTCCACCATCGCCTGGATGGCGACCAGCTCCCACGCCGCGGAGTCGGATGCCCGCGCCGTGACCTCGGTGTCCAGCCCGTTGGGGTAGCCTGCATCCGCCAGCAGCTTCTTCGCCTTCGCCACGTCGCGCGGCTGCGCCGGCACCTTGGCGTATTCGGGATGGACCGGGCTGACGTGGTGGTCCTCGCCGGGCTGGCCGAAGCCGCGCTGGGAGATCTGCACGATGACCGCCGGGTCGATGGCGAGTCGCATGGCCTGGCGCACCCGCTTGTCATTGAACGGCTTCACCGGCTGCATGCGCGCGGTCGCGGTGTAAGCCGTCGGGACCTGGTACATCTGCAGGTGCGGGAACTGCTTCAGCGCGTCTACCTGCATCACGTCGGCGAAGTACAGCCCGTCCACCTGCTTGGACGCCAGCGCCCCGATGGCCGCCGCGGCGTCGTCGCCCAGGTCGATGAACTCGAGCTGGTCCAGATAGGGCGCGCCGCCCCAATAATTCTTGTTCGGCTTGAACATCTGCCGGCGGCTGACCTCGTTCTCCGTCAGGATGAACGGTCCGGTGCCGTTCGAGCCTACCTTGAACACGCCGTTATCGGCAGGGTCCAGGATCAGCAGCGGGTAATGATAGAGCTGCTCGGGGACGGCGAGGTTGGCCACGCGGCCGTTCAGCCGGACGGTGTAGTCATCGACCTTCTCGATGGCGTTGGCATTCCATAGGCGGGACGCCTTCTTCTTGGCGCCCTTGGCGTCCGTCTCCTCCGTCTCATAATCCTCCATCAGGAAAGACTTCATCAGGCCAAGCACGGACGACCCGGTCTTCGGATCCATGACGCGCTTGAGATTCCACACTACGTCGTCGGCGTTGAACTGCCGGCCGTTATGCCACTTCACGTCGCGGCGCAGGGACAAGGTCCAGACCTTGAGGTCCTCGGACGGGTCCCATTTCTCGACCAGCGACGGCCGGGTGATATTGTCCACCCCCGTGATGGTCAGGTAGTCGAAGTGCTGGCGGGCGGAGTTCGAGGACTCGACCCAGCTATAGGTATGCGGCGACGTCAGCTCCTGGCAGCGCATGCCGAGCCGCAGCGTGCCGCCGCGGGGCAGCGCCGGCTTTGCCTGGGCGTGGGCCACGCCTTCGCCCGTGACTTGGCCGGCGAATGCGTAGGCGGCGGCGGCCGACATGCCGAGAAGGGTGGCGCTGCGCAGGAAGTCGCGGCGATCGATCGCCTTCTCCCGAAGCTGCTGCTGCAGGACCGGGAGATATCCGTGTGGGGTTTCGTTTGTCATCGGGCTTACTCCTTGAAGCCGGGCGGAAGGCAGCCGGAGCAGTGTTTGTTATTGAGCTTCCAGAATATATCGGAGCTTCCACACGGGGCGGGGCCGATGTCAAGGGACTGGCGTTTGGGCGAGCGGCCTATCCGTCACGCGTAGAGCGATTCCTCGAACGGGTACGTCGAGAGCAACTGGTATCCGCTGGGCGTCACCAGCACCTGCTGCTCCAGCTTGATGCCGTCGCTGCCGCCCGCCTCGCCGATGTAGCTCTCGATGCAGATGGTCATGTTCTCCTCCAGCCTCCCATCGTAGCCGGAGCGTTCGAGATCCTGGAGATGCGCGACCTTAGGCCACTCGTCGCACAGGCCGATGCCGTGCGCGACGCAGGAATAGCGGTTCGCGGCATAGGCCTCGGGGATCGCCCAGGCCTTGCGGGAGAACTCGTCAAAGCTGATCCCGGGCTTCACCAGCTCCAGGTTGAAGTGGACCTGCTCCATCGCCAGCCCATACAGCTCCCGCTGCTTGGGCGTGGCGCGTCCGGGGCCGCAGCGGTAGGTGCGGGAGATGTCGGCGCAGTAGCCCATCGGCCCGATCATGTCCGTGTCGAAGCTGACCAGGTCGCCCGGCCGGATCAACCGGTCGCCCGCTTCCTGGAACCAGGGATTCGTCCGTCCGCCGGACGACAGCAGGCGGCACTCCATCCACTCCCCGCCCATGCGCAGGTTGGTGTCGCTCAGGATCGCGAACAGGTCGTTCTCCGTCACGCCCGGCCAGACCGCCGCCTGCATCCGCGCCATCCCGGCCTCGCACACGGCAACGGCGTGGTTCATGCAGGCGAGTTCGTCGGCGGACTTGATCGATCGGGCGATCTCGCACGGCTCCTGCGCATCGTGGATCTCGATCCCCGCCGCCTCCAGCAGCTTGGCGCCTTGCGGGTCCAGCCGGTCGAAGGCAATGCGATAGTTGCCGCCGCAGCGCTCCCGCACCAGGTCGATGATCTCGTCGGCCCAGCGCTTCGCCTTCTCCGGCATCCGGTTCCCGGCGGAGAAGAAGAACCAGGACCGGGCCGGGCGGACCTCGCCGATGGTCTCGAGCCCGTTGCTGAGGTGCTCGCAGCCATGGAAATCGAAGATCACCGCGCGGCCCTCGGCGGGTACGAAGGCGTAGCGGGCCGGGTTGTGCAACGTCCACACCGCCATGTTCCGGCTGCCGGTCGCGTAGCGGATGTTGATCGGGTCATACAGCACGGCGCCGGCGTAATCGTGACGCCTCAGCTCTGCCTGGAACCGCGCCATCCGATAGCCCCGCATCCGCGCCATGTCCGGCCCGGCGGTGTGGTCCGAGAAGCCCGGTCCGGCCGAGTTCTTCGCGAATTGCAGGGGCTCCGGCCGCGGCGCGACATGGATTGGACCATCAGGCACGGGCGGTGACTCCTGCTGACGCGCCGAGACCCGGCATCGTTGCTGCACCGGAGGGTCATGATGGGCGGAACCTCGAAACGAAGTCAATGCTGTGCGCCCTGGACGAAGCCTTCCCATTCGAACAGGATGCCGCATGCATCCCAGTCTCATGCATCCCAGTCTCATCGACGGTCTTTAGGCGCCAGCAGAAATGCGACACCAGTGAACGAATACCGCGCAGACCCACGATCCATCACCGGCAAGGCCCTGCACGTCGCGGAACACACGCAGTTGCTGGTGGTCGGCGCGGGGCCGGCGGGCCTCGCGGCGGCGATGGAGGGCGTGCGCCGTGGCCTCGCGGTCGTGCTGGCGGACGAGAACCCGGTGCCCGCCGAGACCATGGGCCTGGACATCCCCTTGCATTTCGGTGGCCGGGTCGGCGGCGCGGCGCGCAACCGCAACGCGATGACGGAAGCCGTGCTGGCCTCCGATCCCGGCATCGTGGCTGCGTTCGAGGCCGGGGTGGACGTGCGGCTCGGCACCGTCGTCTGGGGCCTGTTCGGCAACAACGCGAGCATGGGCTGGTTGCCGGGGCTGGTGGCGGGCTTGACCCAAAGCGGCCAGGAACACGGCCAGTCCATGATGCTGCGGGCGGACCGGGTAGTCGTGGCGGCGGGCCGCCGGGACATGGGCCTTGCGTTCCCCGGTTGGGAGCTGCCCGGCGTGCTCGGCATCGGCGCCGCGCTGCACCTGGCGCACCGATACGGCGCGCTGGACGTGCACCGCGCGGTCGTGCTGGGCACGACGGCCGAGACGCTCGCTGCCTGCGCCGCCTTGCGCGATGCGGGCGTCGAGATTGCCGCGATCATGGAGCAGGCTGCGACGCCGGCCCATCCCGGCGTATCGGCAGGGATCGAGGTGCTGAGCAGCCATGTCGTGCGGCGCGCCCTGGGCGGGGCCGGCGGCGTGGAGGCCGTGATCGTTGCCAGCATAGGCCCGGACGGGTCCGCCATCCCCGGCACGGATCGCACCATCGCCTGCGATGCCGTGCTGCTGGGCATCGGCGCCGTGCCGGCGATCGAGCTGCTGGACGCGCTCGGGTGCCGAATGGCGTTTCAGCCTGAGCGCGGCGGCTTCGCCCCGGTGCTCGATGCCGCGCAGCAGACCACGGTGCCCGGCGTCTATGCGGCCGGGGACTGCGCCGGGATATGGCCCTCCAAGACTGCCGCGCGCGCGGTGGCCGAGGCGGAAGGCCGCCGGGCGGTGGCGGCGGTCCCTGATTCCGCGGCAGCGCCCGACGCGCCGGCCTTCGATCTCTCCGCCTATCGCCTCGGTTGGGTCCGCGCCAGCGTCATCGGCGCCGGCGTGCCGGACGTCGAAGCCGAGCCGCACGTTTGCCAGTGCGAGGAGGTGACGGCGCGCGAGATCCTGGAGGTGCGCCCACCGCGTTATCTCGGCTGGCCGGACGACCGGCGTAATGCCCGCGACCTGCACCTGCTGCTCGGCGACGGGCCGCCCAACCCCGACCAGGTCAAGCGCCTGACCCGCGCCGGCATGGGCTTATGTCAGGGACGCCGCTGCCGGGAGCAGATTGCGGCCCTGCTGGCGCTGGGCGCGGGCGTGCCCTTATCCGACGTCCCGCTGGCGACCCACCGCGCCCCGGTCCGCCCCCTGCCGCTCGTCGCTGCGGCCGACACGGCGGAGCCGGCCGCCATGACGGAGCAGTGGGACACCTGGTTCGGCATGGTGTCGCAATACCTGCCGCCCTGGGAGGTGCCAACGCACTACACCGCGGCCGGGCGCGACGGGGACGTGGAGGTGGCCAGCGAATGAGCGGCGCCGAGGTGTCCGGCGCCTCGGTTGTCGTCGTGGGCGGCGGCGTCACTGGGCTCTCCGCCGCCTGGTGGCTCGCGCAGGACGGCCTGGACGTGCTGGTCGTGGACCGTGGCATCGTGGGGTGGGAGGCTTCGGGGCGCAACGGGGGCGGCTGCACGCACCATTTCAGCCCGCTATTCGCGGAAGAGCAGCGGCTCTGGCCCTTGATGGACGGACTGCTGGGCTATCCCACCGAGTTCCAGCCCAACCGCATCCGCATCGCCTTCGATGCGCACCAGATGGGACTGTATGGCCGCGCCGTACGCAACGCTGCGCGGGCCGGGTTCGCATCGGAAACGCTGGACCCGCAGCAACTCCGCGACCGGGTCCCGCTCGCCGGCAAGGCCTATGGCGGCTACTTCCACCGCTTCGGCGGCCACGCCAATCCGCAGCGCACCGTGCAGGCCTATGCCTGGTCCTTGCAGGACCATGGCGGGCGCGTGCTACAGCACACAGCCGTGCATGGCTTCCGCACTGAGGGAGGCCGGGTCATCGCAGTGCAGACTGACCGCGGGGAGCTGGGGTGCGACCACCTGGTCCTGGCCGCCGGCCCAGCGACCGGACGGCTGGCCGGCACGCTGGGCATCGACGTTCCCATGGTGACGGCACGCGCCGAGATGATCGTGACCGAGCCTCTGCCAATGATGCCCACGGGCGGGGTGGACGGCAACGGGCTGTACGGCCGCCAGACCTTGCGCGGCAATCTTGCCTATGGCGGCGGTCCGCACGAGTGGATCGAGTTCGGGGAGGGAGCCCCTCCATTGCGCCCGTCCTCGCCATTGATGCGCAACATCGCCGCCCGACTGGCAGAGCTGCTGCCCGGCGCCGCGCACGCCCACATCATCCGCAGTTGGGCCGGGCTGATCGAGAACACGCCCGACGGCCGCCCGGTCATCGAGCGCCTATCCGACCCGGGCAACCTGACCATCGCCACCCTGTCCAGCATCGGCTTCGGCCTGTCCCCCGCCAGCGGCCGCGCCATCCGCGACCTGGTGCAGGACGGCGTCTGCAGCTTTGCCGACCTGTCCACGTTTAAGCTATCGCGCTTCGCGGGGTTGGAGCCGAACTGGGCCGAGGTGCAGGGGTGGCGACCAGGGCAGGCCGCCTCCCCCCTTTAACCTACCTCTCGCCGTGCTCACTCGTCCGCCAGCGCCTGCCGCAGATCGTCCAGCAGGTCATCGACGTCCTCGAGCCCGATCGACAGGCGCAGCATGGCGTCGGCCACGCCGTCCGGCATCCGCGCGCCGGGCACCTTGCGGCGCCGGCCGCGCAGCAGGCTGCCGGGCCGCATGATGAGGGATTCCGTATCGCCCAGGCTGACGGCGCGGGTGATCAGCCGCAGCCGGTCCATCATGCGGTCCGCGCCGTCCTCGCCCGATCGCAGCACGAACGACATCATGGCGGACCCGCTCGCCATCTGCCGCTTTGCCGCTGGGAAGCCCGGGTCGGACGGCAGGAACGGGTAGCGCGCCCTTGCCACGGCCGGATGCGCCGCGAGCATTTCCGCCACGGCTTGCGCGTTCGCCGCGTGGCGCTCCATGCGGATCTGCAGCGTTTTCAGCCCGCGCAGCACCAGGAAGGCGGCCAGCGGGGAGAGCGTCGCGCCGGTGATGTAGCGCAGCCCATGGCCACGGATGTGCGCGATGGTCTCGCGGTCGCCCAGCACGGCGCCGCCCAGCATGTCGCCATGGCCATTGATGTACTTGGTCAGCGAATGCAGCACCAAATCCGCGCCATGCTCGATGGGGCGCTGCACCGCGGGCGACGCGAACGTGCTGTCCACCACCACGCGGGCGCCCCGCGCATGCGCCCGCCCGGCGACCGCGGCAATGTCGATTACCTCGGCGGTCGGGTTCACCGGCGTCTCAAAATACACCAGCCTGGTCCGATCGCTCAGCGCCGCGTCCAGGTTGCCCGGCTCCGTCAAATCTACCGGCACCACCCGGATGCCGAACCGCGGCAGCGCGTCCTGGGTCAGCAGGTAGGTGTTGGAATACAGCGTATGGTGCACGACCAGCTCGTCGCCGTGCGACAGCAGCGACAGCAGCAGGCCGCCCACCGCACCCATGCCGGACGCGAACACCACCCCCGCCTCGGCGCCCTCCAGGTTGGCCAGGCGCGCCTCCAGGATCGCCTGGGTCGGGTTGTTCTCCCGCCCGTATAGCGGGGCGTCGCTCTCGCCCGCCGCCACGGCCTCGCTGTCGGCAGTCGTCTCGAACGCGAAGGTCGAGGTCATGAACACCGGCGGCGCCAGCGCGCCCTTCGAGGTCATCGGGTCGTAGCCGTGATGGATGGCGCGGGTCTGGAAGCCCGGCGCACGGTTGGGCCGGCGCACGGTCATGCCGCCATCTCCGGCAGCCGTCCGGCCGCCCAGTCCGGGACGCCAGCAGCCGGGCGCTCCCCGGCGATGGCCTGCGCCACGCCCTCGCCCATCAGCGCGCCCAGCTTAAAGCCGTGCCCGGAGCACGCGCTGATCAACCAGCCTGCGGCGCCGACGGGCCTGACGAGGAAGCGCTCCTCCTCGACCACCGTGTAGAAGCACGCCTTCGGCTCCAGCACGGAATAGCGGTCGAAGTCCACGTATGCGGCGCGTAGGGCCGGCAGCAGCCGCTCCAAATCCGCCGCGGTCGCGACCCGGTCGTCGTCCGCGTCGCCGGTGCGGGAGAACACGTGGTCGCCGACCTTCAGCCGCGTGCCGCGCCGGGGCGGCAGGGTATACAGCCCGCCGTTCGGGCTATGATCCAGCATCACCGGCGCCGAAGCCCAGGCGCCCGCGAGGTCCGCCGGCGGGGCGAGATAGAGCATGGCCTGCCGCGACGGCACGGCGACGCCCCTCAGTTCCGGCAGCAGCCGGTCCGCCCACGCGCCGGCAGCCACCACCACGACATCGCCGGAATGCGCCTGCCCGTCCGCGACGAGCCGGCCTGCCTCCGGGTCCACCTCGGTCACGCGGATGCCGGCGTGGAGGCGCACTCCCATCCGGCTGAGCAGCACGACGAGGTCGGTCAGGATGCGGACTGGGAACAGCATGCCGGCGCCATCGGTCTCAACGACGCAGTGGAGCCCGCCCGCCTGCACCATCGGGAAGCGGCCCGGCACCTCGGCAAGCGGGATCTCGCGGTGCCCGATCCCCATGCCGTCCAGGGTGCGGGCGGTTGCCTCGTACCAGCCGTTGTCGTGGCGCAGGAAATAAACCGCGCCAGTCGGCTCGTAGTGCCGGGCGCCGATGTCGTGCCACAGCATCTCCCATACTCTGAACGCCTCGGGCATCAGCCGGGCGTAGCTCTCCATGGCGCCGTAGGAATGCCGGATGATGCGGTGCTCGTCGTAGGACGAGCATTTCGGGTTGGGCAGCGGCCCCTGCTCGAACAGGTGCACGTCGTAGCCGCGCCGGCTGAGCGCCCACGCGGTGGACAGCCCGGCGATGCCGCCGCCGACGATCAAAGCCCTGCTTCCCATCGTTCTCACTCCTCTAAAGCGGTTACTCACCCTGACCGAACGCACTCTCGCGCTCAATCAGGGTGAGTAACCGCGTGAAGCAAAGGCTAGAGCGGTTACACCCTTGGTGAAACCGCTCTAAATTCAGACTTGCTGCGCCGGTGTCAGTCAGGGCGAGCTGATGCGGCCGCCGCTCGAACAGCTGCACGCCCAGCAAGCCCTCCAGACTGATCACGTGGCGGCTGATGGTGCTCTGGGAGACGCTGAGCGTGCTGGCGGCGGCGGCGAAGCTAAGGCGACGCCCAACAATGCCTGAGTCGGAATGGCATGATGTTGCGGATGCATGACCATAGGGGATTCCGGCGCGGTTCGATGCGGGCGTAGGCTGCGCGGATGATTGATGCATCAGCGATAGG
>JAABUK010006351.1_pt1 | contig 17698 bp, 14 predicted proteins | sample 5559141 | NCBI WGS metagenome assembly JAABUK01 (sample SAMN10711869, study PRJNA513367) | rock metagenome | isolation source: Antarctica rocks | place: Antarctica: Victoria Land, Pudding Butte nord | collected 2016-01-03 | reverse complement strand
GTTTGGTTGTTTCATTGGAAAATCTAATACCTGTGGCTAAAACAGATTTCATTTTACCAATCTTATAGTTATTGAGCAGCCTTGCTTCTGTTGTAAAACCTGCATAATAATCCCTGTCCGCCTGACGCGGATTATAAGAACCTATTGAGGTATTTAAAGTATCTGAAACAGTCGGGGATGCTATAAATTGCACACTGTTTCGCTGACCAAATAATGCATTAGCTTTAATCTCCAAATGTGTGTTGGAAGAAATATCATACTTAAACAAAAGTGCAGGAATATTTATTTCAGGATTGAAGAAATTTCTGGAACGAAATGATTGTTTAGAATTTTGATGAAACTGTGCGTCCGTTAAACCTCCTGCAATCTGCTGAACATAATCCATTCTTGAAAACTGTACTCCAAGACTCATTTTTGCATTAAAGCGGTAATTTAAATTAAGGTAATATGCATGATAATTAAAAGCAGCATTAGAACGCCAGCCATCTCCATTCCGGTAGTCATAATAGGCATAGTAGTTCAATTTTCCTTTTGTACCTCCAATGGCATTATAAGAATTAAAAAAGTTATTTGAGCCGGTTGTTTGTTCACTTTCAATGGCAATTGGTTTTGTGCTGTCACCTTCTTTCATAACATAATTCATCATTCCGCCAAACTGACTTCCGAATTGTAAAGCTGCAGAACCTCTTACTAACTGTACCTGCTGAATTGCCTGAAAAGGCGGAGTATAATGATCTTCGGGATAACCAAATATATCTGAATTAATATTGTATCCGTTTTGCCTCATGTTCATCTCTATAGAACGATGGCTGTCTGTACCTCTTGAACCCACATTTACCTGTAAACCTGCTCCATCCATGTCCCACATAGTTACTCCCGGAATTTTAGCAAACGCAGTTCTTGTCATGTTTTGAGCGAGATTTACACGCGTGGGGTCGAGATAAATAATGTTTGTTTTTTTTCCTGCATAAATACTTGTTCCTGCAACATCAGGTAAATACTTAACTTTTGCATTGTTTATATAAGTACTTACAATGACACTGTCTGAAATTTTGTTTGTTAAAGTATCTTCCTGTTGATTATTGTCTTGAGCTATCGAATGAATTGAGGTTAATACAATTAGTAAAAGTATTTGAATTTTCATGTTACAAATCATTAAGGGGAATTGAGATAAATAACTAACCTTTTTGATTCTCATCAAAAAGATTTAATTTAGGTTGAATTAAATAAATGCATATTAAAATCTGAAAGCGACTCCGGCATTTATAGTATAGTTAGCAAAAGCAGCATCGCCCCGTACAAACTTGCCAGTTTTAATACTGTTTTCTTTATCTGTTACACTTTGCGTGCGGTTACGTACTATGGCAAACGGAACAGAAGCAAATAAATTGACTTTTTTGAAAGCATAATTAACAGAAGGCTCTATTGACCATACATAACCGGGACGGCGAAAATCACTGCTGCCGCCGATAAGATCGTGTACAGGTATTCCTTCAAGCCTTGCGCCTGCTGCTTATGATAAACCCTTTATTGTATTACAGGAATAATTAAAACCGCCACGTGCCATGTATTGATCCGGTACACTCATCATGGCTTCATTGCCTAATGCAGGCAACAACGTTTCACGGTAAGTTCTTACTCCGTTTTGTTCTCTCGGATTTACGAGGTAGTAGAAATTACCATAGACGCCGAAATCCTTTTTAAAATTATAGAAAGTATTTGCTTCTACGGTAAAGCCTGTGCCACCATCACCTAATTGAATGGATTGGTCTACTGTACGCAATTCTTTTGCGCCGTTCAGACCTACGTTGTACCAGTAATCCTGGTAATTGTAATCCCCGGTAGGCAGCTTAATGCTCAGGCCTAATTGTATGTTTCCTTTCATGTTTTTAACAGGATCGAGCAGCCAGCGGTACACAGCTACTCTTACGTCTCCCAAACCAAAAGAATGGGTTGAATGCCTTTCCTTTTTTATATATGCTCCGTTTACCAAGCCGTGTTCATAAAGAGAAGAACGGGCATTTGATATTATGGGTGCATCTATTATCAGAGACCAGCGATCGTTAAAAATACGTGTCAGGGCAAGGTCGAGCGTGGCAGAATGATTGATAACTTCTGAGCCTTGTACCAGCCGGTCTTTGTTTTCCACTGTTCCTGAGAAGTGGCGGAACGATTTAAAATAACGGGCGCTGGTGCTTAGCTGCCATTCCGCTTTATTAGTATGTTCCGGATGAGACAACATACAGGTTGAAGCGTTTCCTCTTATTGCAACGCAGCCTTGTGCATTAATTTTATTATTAAAAGTAAAAATGATCATTAATGCAGTTATTACAATTGATAAAAAATTTCTCATAATTATTTCATTTTTATTTTCAAATACGATGTGTTTCTGAAAACCTTTTGTTTGATTTTAATTTTTTAGTTCTTCATTTTCAAATGTTGTAAAACAAACGTTCCTACCTTGATGCCTTCGTCATGGCCAACGTCGCACGAGTGTTTGAAATGTATTCCACCGTAAACTCTTGATATAGCAGCCTCATTTGCAGCCTGGCGCACAGATGTAAACGAGCGGTTAGGAACACCAAATTCAAGCTCGGAAGAGTCTGTGTAATGAATATTATCACCAAAGTAATGAGTCATTACTTCGGCAGCCGCCGCAGATATAACCGCATGCCCGCTGGTATACTCGGGAAACGGCGGGGTCTGGATATAAGGTTGCCAATCCGGGTTTACATATTTGTTAATAGCCGTTTCAGGCCTTATATAGTTGCTCCTGAACTTCTCATCCCAGCAACTGATAAATGCTTCAAACATGGCGACAGATGTTTCTGCATAAGCAGCAACTGTGGTATTGAAGTCAGCTTTCTTATTCGCTGCAACGATACCTGTAATATTCATCCAATGTCCTGCAGGTGAAAACTTTTTGGTCGCATACATTACATGGCCGTTTACATTGAGCTTAAAAGAATTGTCATCCCAAAAATCCGCGATATGCTTTTGCTCCGGCGTTAAATTGTCTACGGAGTTCTTAACCAGCATCATCGCCTGGTAAAATGCGCTTGCCGTATTTTTTGGTTCGTACTTTGGAGGCCTGACCGGTTTAAACTGCGAGCAGGAGTCCATCACAAGCGTTCTTATTTCCATCCAGTGCGGTTCCACAGCCTGTGCATACATTGGCGGAGTGGGCACCCAACGGCCTTCTTCGTCAGTTACAGAAAACTTGCTGGCGCTGCGGATTTTTGCATAATTATCATTTTTACTCCAGCTCATAATGCTATCGGCCACCAGGTTCGCATACTTTATACTGCTATTAAATATATCAGAAGGCATACCGGCGTCTTCTGCCTGGTTTTTCAATTCATGCACATAAGCATCCATACTGCCTTCGGGAAAGGTGACGGCATTGCCAACCTTACAAAATGCTATTAATGCAGCGAAAGGAAAATCAATTTTATCCTTTTTTCCCGGCTGCGGAAGCGCATGTAGATCATGTAACTGGTCTGCCAGAGAGGTATATTTTTTATCGCCTGCAGCAATCACTTCATACGCTGCAATGCTGGCATACGCATAATTGCGTGCTGCGATCATAGGCGGAAAATTATTTTCAAGGATGATGTCATTCAACTTTTTTACTGTTGTGCTATACAGTAAAGGGTTATGTATTACTTTACCGTAATCACCCTTTTTACAGCCATCCAACAGTGCTATTATTACAATAGCAATTATTAATCTATACATAATATTATATATGAAAACAATGCTTTTTTTAAAGAAGATATTTTTGTTAACCAGCTAAGATTTTCATGGCATCAGCGTTGCGTCGCACTCTTCAGCTTTAATTTGTGGGTTGAGCTTTTGTTTCAGAGGTTTGATAAAGCGATCCGTCATTGGCAAGGACGAAGCAATTTGCTCTATAATTTTGTGACCTTATAATTTAATTGCATCAGATTGCTTTGTCGTTCCTGCGTACAATGACGAACAAAAATCGCAAGCGTACAACACTCTCCATCATTGCGGGGAACGAAGCAATCTGCTCTATAATGTGCTACCTCTTAATTTAAATGCATCCGATTGCTTCGTCGTTCCTCCTCGCAATGCCAGACAAAAAGTACGGGAGTGCGACGCAACAGAAGCTGCATAGGAGTATTAAAGCCCCGCCCAAAAAAACTTATTTAAGAAGATAAACCTGCCACAAAAGTCTTAGATGAGGCTAAACTATTTCAGGTGGCTGTTCAGGCAGGTTACAATGAGAAGAAGGTAAAAAATTTGATTGAGAAGTAATGTTATAAGTATGCACAATGCTTTTAAGAGAACGTGAATAGTCAGAAAAATTTACATTGTATTCTGACAACAGATTTTTAAATATTCCCGATTTTGTATTTCCCGGTTTCTTTGACTGGTTGTGTTGAACCAAATCATTGGCGTATTTAAAAAATTCATCTTTTGCAGATTCTATTTGCATTTTATTATGATCAGGAAGGCAAAGCAAAACCAAATTGCCATCAGAGATTTTGCGTTTAACGTATTTTAATATTTTACCGTTAACGGTTATTTCGCCATTTACGCGTTCAAAATTTTGCTGGTTATTCAAATAAGGTAAAGAAAGCGGAACTTTTATAGTAACGAGGTCTGCATCGTTATAATCCTGCTTGTCAAGCGAAGCTTCGAGGCGGATGTCTGATTGCTGCTGCTCATAATTGAAAAGTACCCTGTAACCAAAAAGGTTAAACAGGAACAGCGCAATCAATAATATGGCAGATAATTTTTTCACAAATCGAGGTGAAAATAATACTAAATTTAATTACAAAAAAAATATAAAAACGGTTTAAACTATTATCAGAGACAATTTTTTGTTTATAATGCTGCTTGCCTGTAAAAAAACGCAGGAAAGGGTTGAGCAGGCATTTAAATCTTTCAATTTTAAAACTGCATTAAAGGTTATGTTTTTTATTTTTAATAATTAAAGCAATAAAACAACATTAGGAAAGATATTTTTACTATTTGATACTACTATTAAGGCTATATGACGGAGAGTATGGGTAATTATGATTAAGCTGTATTTGCACGATCTTCAGGTTAATGTCATTTAGTTAAGGTGTTTGGCGCCTCGAAGAGGTGAAATGTTGGTAGAATAAAGACATTAAAAAATGATTTAACCGCGTAGTAGGTGCGGAATAAAAGGTAGCGTACCTACAGCCCGCTTATAATGTTTTGGTTAATTAATTCTACCAATATTTTGCTCCTCCGGAGTAAGAGAAACAGGATTCTTTAACTAAATTACATTGGCCTTCAGGTTGTGGCTATTTTAGCCACACAAATCGTCTTAGAACTACTATTTACCATAAGAAACCACTTATTTCACCGTATACGTTTTCTTTTCCACACCAATTCCTGTCAATTGTAAAGACTTCCACTGCGTGGGAAGCTTTGTTTTTAATTGTGTGATGCCATCCGGCGTTATTTCCAGGCCTCCGAAACCATTCAGCATGGCTTGAATCATTCCTCCGGCGCCGGTAGAAAAATAAGGATTATTGCCGGTGGCCGTTTCTGCGATCACGCCAAACGGAGGGCGCATATTGGGTGTATAGCCAACTTTAAAAGCTTTGTATGCTTTTTCAGGATTTCCTAAACGGGAATATAAAATGGAGAAAATAGCGTGTGTCATAGCGGGGCCTTCACCTACGCGAGGCTCATAATATTCGAGGTCTTTTCGTATAGCTGCAGCATCAGTAACTTCTTTTAAAGGATAGGCAAGCAAATTGACGTCACCCTGTTTTATCTTTTCGCCTTTGTACGCCGCATGCTCTTTGGTAACACCGTCGGCAAATTTCAGGATAGGAATATTGTTATATACATTCATCCAATCAGAGTCTGGGGCAATGCCCAACAGTTTCGCTGCATCTGTTGCATATTTCAGGTTAGCTTTTGCAGCAGCATTAGTGAATGCATTATTGTCTACATTTTCGGCCCACTCATCTGCTGCCACTACATTTTTAATATCATACTTTCCCGGGCCATTTCTTTCTACGCGGCTCGTCCAGAAATCGGCAGTTTCCTTTAAGACAGGAAAGCCTTTTTCTCTTAACCACTCTTTGTCTTTTGTAACTATATAGTAGTTCCATGCGGCAATGGCCACGTCAGCAGTTATATGATGCTCAAACGGGCCCGAAAGCGCCCAAACCGGTGTCTCCTCATTACCGCTTGCAGCGCTCTCCCAGGGATACATAGCGCCTTTGAAGCCATGAGAAAAAGCATTGTTTTTTGCAGCTTGCAAACGTTGAAAACGATATTCAACAAGTGACGCGGCAATTTTTGGCTGCAGCAGCAAAAGCGACGGATACATCCATATTTCTGTATCCCAGAAAGCATGACCGTTGTAGCCTAAACCGCTCAGGCCCATCGGAGATAAACTGTAAGCTGTGCCTTCACGGGCAAAAGAATAAAGATGATACATCATACTGTGCACTTCGCGCTGCGTAGCATCATCACCTCCGATCACAATATCGCTTTTCCAAAGTTCATCCCAGGCTTTGTTGTGAAACTGCAGCAGTCTGTTTCTTCCTTCCAGCGTTGCAAAAATGGTTAAGCGTTCAGCCTCATTTAAAGGGTCATCGTCGTGTGCTGAAGTGATGGCAGAACCAACAACAGCAAAATGATAAGTTTGTCCTGCTTTCAGTTTTTTTCTGAACTTGAGCAAATGCATATTATTATCCCACATTTCATGAATAACAGAAGGTTCAGAACCATGCGGCTCATCAAACAAAAAACTGTTTGAAGCAGCCATCAGCAATTTTCCTGTCGGGCTTTTAGCAGTGGAAGTAAGCAAAGAAATTCTTACATGCGGACGGTCAATCTCGTTGTAATAATTCTGAACATCTTTCAGCATATCCGGCGCTTCCATCACACTCGCCGGAGTGATTTCTATGTCTTTTTTTGCAGTTATAGTTACATCAACCAAAGCGGTGTAAGGCAAATGGCGCAAGGCATAATGCGTGTAAGTAACGGCAGCTTTATCACCGACATTAAAATTGGTGGTCATGCTGGCATGTTTCATATCCAACACCTGCTGTGCATTTTGAACCTGAGTAAAATTTTCAATTCTTGCTCCATCTACTTCGAGGTACATGTTTACAAAATTGAATGTCTTTAAAATATTGCTTACCCTGCCACGGCCGTATAAGTCGAAAGCGCCGTTAAGCACAACATCTTTAACTTTAAAAGGCTCGGGGGACGAAACAATGCCAATCATTCCGTTTGCAACTGTTTCACCGGAGTAATTGGATGGATTGAGGGAAGAGGCTTTTATAGTCCAGACGTCTTGTGAGAAGGAACAAACAAAAATTAAAAAGGTAAAAGGTAAACAAATAATTTTTCTCATATAGTTTAGCAAATGTTATTGGCAAAAATAGGAATTGCGGATTGATTGCGATGATTTGTGTTTATAGTGCGCAATTGATAATTTTTTAAACTTTTAAGTTTATACCATTTTTGCGCGCCAACATACGCGTAAAAATTAAAAAATGAAAACAGAGAGCTTCAGCCTGTTTGCAGCCACTGAAATCTAAGGCGCGACTCATTTGAATACTTATAGAATACGAATGTTTACATATAGCTCTCCCAGCCGTTTCTTCATTTTCTCCATTTATATTTTCGGTATGTTCTAAAGAAGTTAAGTAAACAGTATCAAATCTGTTTTTTGAAAAGTTTTTTTTTAAAATAAAATATAAGTAAACGCCGCCCGTCTTCCTTAATAAGCACAAAGGACTTTAAAAAAATAAACGTTGCTTGGTAAAAGACAATAACGGGCAAAAAAAATTTAAAATAAAAGACATCCTCAAACGTCTTCCTTAAAAAAGAATTTACAAAAACAAATAAAAACAACAACATGAAGAACAAACTTCGTTTCATTATGCCTCGCCTCGCTGGCGCAACAATAGCAGCAGGCCTCGGCGCTTTGGTTATTACGGCATTGTTTAAATTATTACTTGGCCTTACATTACTGGCCGGGGCAATAACCCTGATGGCACGCGCAATTGGCAGGCGCCGACAACTGTCAGGTCAATACGGGCAGAATGCGATGTCTGATTTTAGCAGATTGAATGCCTTTGGCAACAGCAGTGCAGGTGCGGCCCCTATTCAACCTGTTTCCGGTTACGCAACCCCGAAAGGAACATCTATTGTGCCGATCAATTAATAAAAGCAATATTCAGTTAAAGTAAAATGAACATTTTAAAAACAAATAAAAAACACAATTATGTTTAATAAACAAGAAACAGCAGAGAGGCAACAGCAGCAATTTAATGGGCACCATCGTGGCTGCGGACATTTTGGAAAAAGATTCGGCGGCATGTTTGGTGATGCTTTTGAAGGCAAAAACCAATGGAGGAATGCTTTCGAAGGAAATTTTGGTAACCGCAAAGCAGCCAATATCGAAGAGACTGAATCTGCATTTATACTCTCGCTTTATGCAGCAGGGCTTCGCAAAAGTGACTTTACGATATCAGTAACGGGGGATGTGCTGACAATTAAATATACGGCCCCTGCAACCGGTGAAAACAACCCGAATCAATATGCGTACCTGGAATACCAGCCCACCTCTTTTGAACGTTCGTTTCAACTGAATGGCAAGGCGATTACAGACAATATCAGTGCTACTTATATTGATGGTGTGCTGAAGGTGACCCTGCCTAAAAACCCGGAGACCAACAAGCCGGCACAACAGGTGAAGGTGGATTAAAACAATTATTATAATATGCAAGCCGCTGCGGAAATTCCGTGGCGTTTTTTATTTATAAGGCCCGGTTTTATAACCTTGGAAATTATGACTAGAAGGAGAGGAGTTTTAGAAGAGGAATAGGTTAAATGATGAGAGTTGGTACTTAACTGAAGTACTGATGGTTTCTTAACTCATCTTTTATTTCTGCATACAGCTATAATGGCACTTTATCTATTTTTAGCTCTACTTTTCCATCAACTTCTTTTGGTCCGGTATTTTGCCAGGTACCCTTGATACCGGCATTTTTCTCTAAATTTTCTAAGGCTAATTGTATAATGTCTCCTTCTGTCATGTTCACTAATTTTATATGTACACGTAACGTGAACAATACTTTTTTGTGAACATAAGCTTACATAATATTTTTAGAATTTCAATTAATAAGGATAAAAATATATACATCACTGGTTTCAATTCCGTATTTCACCTTTGATAGTTTGCTATTATGTAAATATGGCAGACAAAAGAAGCTGTTAACAAAAATGCAATAGCACGCCAAAAATAATTATTTCATTTTCAGTACTGCGTAGTTGGGGTGTTCGGGGTTTACAATTAATTCCTGGCGTTGCGGATGAATCATCACGTCCATTTCTTCCATAGGGATAGCTCCCAACAACGGTTCACTGTCACCTGGCAATACAAAAGCGTTACAAGCAGCCTTACGATTGGCAAAACGAACCTTAACAGGCCCGACAACCGCATATTCTGCAACCCGGCTATCGGCTAACTGTACTTTTCGCATTTCCACCAGTGGCAATTCCAGTTGCGATTGTATTGTTTCGTTTATAGCCATCATATACGCGCCGCTGTCAACCAGCATAGTCGTTTTGAGGCTGCGAATTTCATCTTCACCTATAATATTCCGACGTACCAAAGCTTCATCATCAGCATTAATCAGTTCAATATCTGCATATGTCAATCCCATTAGTTTATTTTATACCAAATTTACTTATTTCACTTTTTATAACACCTTTTATTCCTGTTCTTCCTTTGCAATTGCAGGTTTTATGGCTAAGATTTTTGCCGGCTTTTTCAAATCTCTGTAATGTTTGCTATAAACCCAGATAAACACTTGCGAAAAAGTTTTGTACTTTCATGGCATCTTTGCAGATCTTGGGCATGGCGACAGTAACCTATAAATGACTACGTGCATGAAAGCTATTCAAAACAGTAACATCGGGACAAAACAAAAAGCGCTTGATATTAATCTTAACCCTGAAATTTACGGCACCTTTGCCGAAATTGGGGCCGGCCAGGATGTGGCTGCCAATTTCTTCAAGGCGGGCGCCTCCTCGGGCACGATTGCCAAAACCATGTCGGCTTATGATATGCTCTTTTCTGACGCTATCTATGGTGCCGAGCAAAAGCGTCGTTACGTCAGCGAGAACAGGCTGATAGCCATGCTTGACCGGGAATATGGTCTGCTGATTGAGCGCCTTGCCGAGCAACGCAGTGCAACAACGACTTTCTTTGCTTTTTCTGATACGGTTTCAGCCCTCAATTATCACAAGACAAATGTGGGACATGGCTGGATGGGTGTGCGTTTTCAGCTAAAGCCAGGCGGTGAGTATAATGATGTGGTGCTTCATGTAAAACTATCAGATAACGATAATAACCTGCAGCAACAGGCAGTGGGCATTTTAGGAGTGAACCTCATCTATGCTTGTTTTTATCATCCCGGTAATTCTTTACTGTTTTTGCTTTCGCTTATGGATGACCTGTCGAAAGACCGCATCCAGGTAGACATGATACGTTTTGAAGGTCCTGATTTCAGAAAAGTGGATAACCGTCTAATGAGCCTTCACCTGGTTAAATATGGTTTTTCAGATGCAGCCGTTTTTGGCCCCGACGGCAAAAACCTGCAACCTTCTGAAGTCTTGTATAAAAAGCACATCGTTGTGGTACGCGGACGTTTCCGTCCCGTCATCAACGTGCATGTAGACATGCTTAATACGGGCGTGAAACAATTCCTGGACGAGCAGGATGTGGACAAGACAAATGTAGTGGTCCTGACAGAACTTACCTTGCAATCTCTTAAAGAAAGGAACGCCGATCTGACCGCGGATATAGATGAAAAAGACTTCCTCGACCGGGTGGATATTCTGTGTTCGCTGGGGCAAATGGTGATGATCTCTAACTTTCAGGAATATTATAAACTGGTGGCATACCTGTCAACCATCACTAAATTAAAGATGGGTGTGGTATTGGGTTATCCCAACTTAGAATATATTTTTTCTGAAGAGCATTATAAAGACCTGGCGGGCGGTATTTTGGAATCTTTTGCTGCGTTATTCAGCCGCAAGGTCAAGCTGTTCATTTATCCTACTTTGCGTGATGGAGTAATTTGGAATTGCCAGCGATTCAGCCTGCCGCCGCACCTGATAGACCTGTACCGTTACCTCATTGCCAATAACAAAATAGAAGACATCCTTGACTACAACAAGAATAACCTGAATGTGCAAACAGATAAAGTGTTACAACTTATAAAACAAGGCACAGAAGGTTGGGAAGAATACGTTCCGGCCGAAGTGGCTGCCATGATCAAAGAGCGTTGCCTGTTTGGATGTGCCGGTGAAAATACTTTTGTAAAGGAAGGCACAACGGCAACGGGAGATAGTGGTGAAAATGTACAATACACTGCTTAATGTGGGATTACTTACAAACTGATCCTGAATTTGTTTTTTCATATTTAAACATGAATTGGTATCGTGTTGTTCTTTACAAGTGTGCTCTTTTTATTAGTACTCTTTCTACTTTCAATCATTGCTGCAATATCCATCAGAGATTGATAAAAGCTCTTAGAAAAACAGTTTTTTTAAAAATAGTAATAATTGTTTAAAACAGGATACTCGTAATATTGCAAGTTATAGTACCAGGGCAGTTTAGACAGTACCTATAAAACTGCAAGCTTTTTCTGCCTGAATTTCAATTTTATATTATCTGTACCAGGCACGTTTTGAAAATAAATTAATACAAATTCGAATAATGTTTTATAAAAAAATTTTTGCTGGTGTGTTCTATTTTCAAATCTGAATATTAAATCGCTGCATAAATAAAGTAAAAATTATAATTGCAGGTAAACCCTATATAGAGCGAAAAATAAAGCACAGTACGATGAATTTCAATTAACAATTATAATATAACACTTTATTTATTTATTTATGAAAAAAAATATTTTATTCGCGGTTATTCTACTGGTTTTCTTAACTACTTTTTGTGAAGCTCAAAAAAGTAAGTGGATCACTTTATTCGATGGTGGCTCAACCGATAAGTTCAGAGGCTATAATATGCAATCTTTTCCTGACCAGGCCTGGAAGGTTGAGGACAGCGCCTTAGCTACACAAACCGGTGTTCCTAATATTGATCTTGTTTCCAGGAAAGCATACAAAAACTTTGAACTGCGTTTTGATTGGAAAGTTTCCGAAGGAGGTAACAGTGGTGTATTTTTTCACATGAAGGAATCACTGACCCATGAGTCAGGCAATGGCAATAGTCCTAACTGGTTAGATAATTATGAAATGCAGTTGTTGGATGATATAGGGTTTAACGACACCGCTGCTATACGTTCTGCCGGTTCTTTATACGATTTGATCGTTCCCCGCAATAAACACTTAAAACCTGTAGGTGAATACAACACCGCAAAATTGATTGTGAAAGGCAACCACGTGGAGCATTGGCTGAATGGAAATAAAGTGGTGAAGTATGAAATGGGGTCACCTGAAATGAACAAATTACTTAAAGAAAGTAAATTCAGCAACAATCCAAATTATGGCAAATCACCTGATGGTCTTATTATGTTGCAACATCATGGGCAAAAAGTTTGGTTCAGGAACATAATGGTAAGACGTTTAGAAATTTGATGCTTTGATTTTTACATTATTCCATTTTTTCTGTAATGCAGGCAACATCATGCAAAGGAGCACAACTAACTGAAATTATTAAGGTGGGAAATTACTTTATAAAAGTCAGAGATGTATCTGAAATAATTTGAACAACTAATATTCTTATTTTTTGGAGCCGGATACTACCATAACTTTTGTTACATCTAACTTGTAACTTCTTTAATTTATAAAACAGATGAACAAACAGACAAACCGGTTCTTTAAATCCAGCCTCCCGTTATTTATTCTTCTTATCGTCTCTGTATCGCATGCTCAGGATTGGACAATGAAGAAAGCTCCGTTGATGACAAAATGGGCAAATGACATTGATAAAAACCATCCTTTACCTGAATATCCAAGACCGCAGATGGTCAGATCTGAATGGATAAACTTAAATGGATTATGGGAGTTTGCAACCGGTGGTAAAGAAGATGCCGTACCTGCGGGAAAAACATTAACAGCGAAAATTCTTGTACCTTATCCTGCAGAGTCTGCACTTTCCGGGGTTATGGAACATCACGAGCGGCTTTGGTATCGCCGTATGTTCACTATTCCGGGTAAATGGAAAGGAAGGCGAATCATTATGCATTTTGGAGCCATTGATTACGAATCAGAAATATTTATTAACGGCCATAGTCTTGGTATACACCAGGGCGGTTATGACGAAATCAGTCTTGATGTCACTCCTTACCTGAACGGCACAAACGCTCAGGAAGTGATTGTAAGAGTGTATGATCCTACAGACTCAGGCGGTCAGCCACGGGGTAAACAGGAGATACCCCCTCATAAACTTCTTATTATGTACACGCCGGTTACCGGCATCTGGCAAACAGTATGGATGGAACCAGTGAAAAATTGCAGTATTAAGAATCTGAAAATTATTCCTGATGTGGATAATAGCCGTTTAAAACTCAGGGTCGACACTTTGGGTGTGGCGAAAAACGTGACGGTGAAAGTTATTGTAAAAGACGGGAAGACGATTGTTGGAGAAATTTCCGGAAAGGCAGGGGAAGAATTATCCATACCTGTTAAGAATGCTAAATTATGGTCTCCTGAAACGCCTTTTCTGTATGGCCTCAGCATTGAATTAAAAAGTGGCTCCAACTCACTGGATGCTGCAGACAGTTATTTTGGAATGAGAAAAATAAGCATAGAAAAAGCCGGTGAACATACAAAAATATTTCTCAACAATACATTCATCTATAGCCTGGGCTTTTTGGATCAGGGTTTCTGGCCGGATGGTATTTATACGGCACCAACCGATGAAGCCCTGAAAGCTGATATTCAGATTCAAAAAGATTTTGGATACAATATGGTGCGCAAGCATTTAAAAGTCGAACCTCAGCGCTGGTATTACTGGGCAGATAAATTAGGTATAATGGTCTGGCAGGATATGCCCTCCGCCAACTCCTACAAACATAACCCACCTCCTGTTGACACGGTCGAATATCGTAAAGAGCTGGAGCGTATGATAGACGGGCATTTTAATAGTCCTTCTATCGTTTCCTGGAATCTCTTTAACGAAACCCAGGGCCAAAAAACTGCTGATGGCACCAATCTTACCCAAAGAATGGTAAATGTAACGCGGTCAAAAGACCCGACCCGGTTAATAAATCCGGCGAGTGATAACATTTACAAAGATTACATAGGTGACATTTTAGATTATCATTCTTATCCGGGGCCTAAAGCAATTGAAAGTAAAACAATGGCCACCGTATGCGGGGAATTTGGCAGTATTGGTTTATCTGTTAAGCACCATGAATGGCTGCAGGACTCAGGAGTGAGTTCGATTATGGTTAAAACCCGGAAAGAATTAGAGGACACTTATGAAGGGTACATTGGTAAGCTTACCGAGTTTAAGTCAACCAGTGGAATGAGCGGAGCAGTCTTCACCCAGCTTACCGACGTGGAGCAGGAAGTAAACGGGTTTTTAACCTACGACAGAGTGCCTAAGGTGGATATTCCGAAAATAAAAGCAATAAATGAAAAATTAATAAAAGCATCCGTTACCGGAAAGTGAAGACCTGGTTTGAGCAGAAGAATTGCTGGCAGGCTGCAGCAGTAAAGATGTAAATTATTTGATTCCCTGATAGCTGCAAACATTTTAATTTCCAAATTAATATAGTATTATTGTCAATAACTATAATTGTTATAAATTATAAAAAATATGCTGAATAAATACTGCTGGCTATTCCTGCTTTTGCAACTGACTATAATAACATTGTTTGCTAAAGATAAAGAGCTGGTAGAATATGTAAATACTTTACAAGGCACAAATTCGAATTTCACCCTTACGAGAGGTAATACTTATCCAACAACGGCCTTACCATTTGGTATGCATACCTGGACTCCGCAAACAGGTAAGAATGGCGACGGCTGGAAGTACCAGTATGATAAAAAAACCATCCGTGGTTTTCAGCAAGCCCACCAGTGCAGCTCGTGGACTGAAGATTATTGTGTTTTTTCTTTAATGCCTGTAACAGGTCATCTTGTCGTAAATGAAAATGAGCGCGCAACAGGCTTTAGTCACGATAATGAAACGGCGAGACCAAATTATTACAGGGTTACATTAGATAATAACATTGTAACAGAGATTGCACCAACTGAAAGGGGAGCACACCTGAGATTTAGTTTCCCTGAAAAAAGCAGCAGTTATCTTGTGTTAGATGGTTATACAGGACTAAGCGGGCTTAAAATCTGGCCCGCGGAAAGAAAAATAACAGGTTATGTCAGCAACAATAAAAACAACAAAAGGGATTTAATTAAAAGTTACCTGGAAATTGTTTTTGATAAACCTTTTAAAAGTTATGGTACCTGGGAGAATCGTAAGAATACAATCCAGGAAGGCCAATTGCAGGGCGAAGGTGAGGGGATAGGCGTGTATCTGCAATTTAAAAATGGTGAAAAGGTGCAGGCCAAAGTGGCTTCATCATATATAAGCCAGGAACAGGCCGGGGTAACTTTGAACGCCGAATTGGGCAGGTTTAAAAACCTTGAAGACACAAAAGCAGCAGCAGCAAAAATATGGAATGAGCATCTTGGAAGAATACGGGTCGAAGGTGGTACGGAAGAAGAAAAAAAGACTTTTTATTCCTGTTTTTTCAGGGCAAGTCTTTTTTCGAGGCAGTTTTTTGAATATGACAAAGATGGCAAACCTTACTATTTCAGCCCTTATGATGAAAAAATCCATTATGGTTACATGTTCACCGATACTGGTTTTTGGGACACCTTCAGGGGACAATTTCCACTTAATGCGTTAATGTATCCTATGATGCATGGTCGTTACATGCAGGCATTGCTGGATGCACAGGATCAATGCGGCTGGCTGCCTTCCTGGTCTTTTCCGGGGGAAGGCGGAAGTATGATTGGTAATCATGCCATATCACTACTAACCGATGCATGGGTAAAAGGAATAAGAACATTTGACCCGGAAAAAGCGCTGAAAGCATATTTGCACGAAGCAACAAATAAAGGCCCGTGGGGACCATCAAACGGCAGGCACGGTTTCAAAGAGTATTACCAGTTAGGATATGTTCCTTATCCGGAGTACGGCGAAGCAACTGCCAAGACACTTGAATATGCTTACGACGATTTTTGCGGTTACCAGTTAGCCAGTGTTACCGGCAAAGCCTTTTACAAAAATATTTTTGGGAGGCAAATGTATAATTACAGGAATGTATTTGACTCAACTACAGGCTTTATGCGTGGCAGAAAAGCCAATGGTGAATGGAACCCTGATTTTGACCCTGTAGAATGGGGCGGCCCTTTTACAGAAGGCAATGCATGGCACTGGGAATGGTCTGTTTTTCATGATGTACAAGGTCTTATTAATTTAATGGGCGGTAATAAAAACTTCAACGCTAAACTTGATTCAGTCTTTTCTTCTCCCAATAAAGTTAACGTAGGCACTTACCGCAGCATGATACATGAAATGACAGAAATGGTAATGGCAAATATGGGACAATATGCTCACGGAAACCAGCCAATACAGCACATGATTTACTTATACAATTACAGCGGCGAGCCATGGAAAGCCCAGCAGCATGTAAGAGAAGTAATGAGCAAATTATACAACTCTACAGAGAATGGTTACCCAGGTGACGAAGACCAGGGGCAGACTTCATCGTGGTATGTATTAAGCGCAATGGGTTTTTATAGTGTCTGTCCGGGCACAGATCAGTATGTAATGGGCAGTCCTGTTTTTAACAAAATAACGATTACATCAGAAGCCGGGAAAAAATTTGTAATTGAAGCTAAGAATAATAGTAAGGATAATGTTTACATTCAATCAGCAACCCTTAATGGTAAAAATTATAGTCACAATTGGATACGAAACAGTGACATTGTAAACGGCGGAATATTACACATTGAAATGGGAAATCAACCGGCGGTCGGCAGAGGGCTTGCAGATGAAGACAAGCCTTTTTCTCTCACAAAAAAATAAACAGCGACCCAAATAGCAGCTAAGGCCGCGATACTTTTGTAAATGAGGGATATGGGATAAATTAGCATATATCATTTATTTCTTCAGGAGTTAAATAAATAGCATCTGATTCCTCTTGCGGTATTTTAAACCCTGTTGTATTCAAATCCGGTACTATTTTTTTTGTTTTCTATTTTTTAAAAAGAATTAATCGCTTAATATTCTTTCCGACTGTGTTTGTTTTAAATCCTTTAAGTAATTCCTTTTTATTTTGGCGAATGTGTTGAAAGAATAAGCAGTTTAAAAATTCTTCGTAGAAATTATAGTCAATTTCATCAAAAGCAAGGAACGGATAACATAGATTATTAATAATTATGAGGGAGTACATTTCATCTTCTTACCATAGTATTATTAAAAACAAGAATTGACTGATTATTTCTCGTAAGCAAACAACAGAAGCTGCGACTATTTTAATAGAAAAAACAGATAAGAAAGTAACTTTTAGCAATGGTTAAATAGGGTCTGCTGAAAAACTATAAAGTTCAATAGAGTTAATAGTTTTTCATAACTTTTGCCTTATAAAGTGCAAATATAAATGGCAAGAGCCCTCAAAACCCGTGC
>JAABUK010006349.1_pt1 | contig 17704 bp, 21 predicted proteins | sample 5559141 | NCBI WGS metagenome assembly JAABUK01 (sample SAMN10711869, study PRJNA513367) | rock metagenome | isolation source: Antarctica rocks | place: Antarctica: Victoria Land, Pudding Butte nord | collected 2016-01-03 | reverse complement strand
TGACCAAACCTCCCCAAAGTCGGCACCTTCCCTTCCCCTCCCGAATCCTGAACCCCCTACCTAATCCTGACATAGCCTACCGCTCCAGTCTTGCTCTCTCTCTCTCTCTCTCTCTGCTTCAACAGTTCGTCCAGACGATCCATTACCATTCAATGAATCCCATCCATGTACAGCTCAGGCTTGTGGTTACAACAACAGCAGCAGCAACAGAAGATGCTGGCCTAACTAGCGCGAGACGTTCGAGAACGAGAATGAGGATGAGGGAGATGGGGTGTCGGGGGGTGGCAACGGTTGTATGTATGTAATTACTCAATGTGTGTATTAAGAAGCCTCGTGTGGAAAGGGTGGAGCGGTGCAGTGAGGAACACCCGAGGGAAAACATTGGAGCGGCTTGGATAAAACAACGATGGGTAAACCGACTATGCTCGGCTAAGGTTAGGAGTTGGTCACGGCCATGATGAAACGAAGACTATGGCTACACGGAGGAATAGCTAGCTAGCTCTCCTTCTCAGTAAGTGGTATGAATGAGCCCTGATTTAACATACATCTGGGTAGTGCTATTTGAAGCAGAGAGAATACTTGATTGGCATCTCCTGGAGCTGTTCTAACCTCGTCTAGCACTGCCTCGTATGAATACGCTTTGATCCTTTGAATCCAGCTCTTGAGACGTAACGGCATCTAGCGCTGCCTGGTGTAGGTAACTGAGCGGGCTTTGATCATTCGAATCGAAGAGATGTTTTAGAAAAACCCCTTGCTTCGAACGGTATCCTCATGATATCGTACAGTAATGGCTGAAAATGATAACTCGATCCACCCGTCGCGCCATATTCCGAAGAATGCCGGGAGGGTATCTTGACTGTACGTGTGGAAAAAGCCGTGAAAAGACTTGAGGAAATGGTTAAGATTTAAGCAGTACAGATTGTCCGCCCCGTCCCACCAATGCTTGCAATGCAATTTATGAGAATGTGATGTCAGGAATGTGTGGCTAATTCATGTGGTGCATCTGCTGCATACTCATCGGCATGCTGCTCCACTCTGCGCCTCCTGGCAGATTGTTATTCATGTCGTGGTGGCTGCGAGGCTTGGTTTCGTATTGATCAGGTTCCGTGCTCTGTGGGCGTCGGATGTTGCTGCCCGGGTAGTAAAGAGGAGCTCCACCATAAGTCGGGTCTGGATATGAGTATGCATCCGTTGCGCTCGGACTGGGCATGTTTGGATTAGAAGGTGATCCCCACCCAATGCCAGTGAGATGTGGTGAGCCTCCTGCGCTACCAGGGTTTCGGTGATCGGTGTTAGCAGGCGGTTCCGGAGGTTGCGGAGGGCCATAGGCAGTTGGATGAGAGGTCATGGAGGGACGATGGTGCGGGATGTTGTTGAAATTCCCTGCCAATGACGGCGAAGGTAACCCAGGAGACGATCGTGGCGATCGTTGCTGAAAGTCATGTCGCAGGTGTGGAGGAAACGAACCGTTCGGTTGCAAGTAGCCCAGCTCGGATGGCCGTAGATGCAAGTTCGGAAGTGGTGGTAGCTCATTACTTGGTGAAATAGACGTTGGTCTTTGAGATGGTGAAGGTGTCGAATGTGTCGAGACTGTGTCGGAAAAGGCCCCCTCGAATGGACGGCTCGAGTAAGGCTTTGTCGTCGATAGCTTTGCGTTTGTCTCTGCTGCAGCCTCTTCAATCGTTCCGGTGTGGTGATTTTGATGACGAGTGAGGGTAGTACGACGCGTAAAGGTCTTCTGACAATTGGCGTAAGGGCATTTGTAGGGTCTCTTGCCCGAATGAATTCGTCTATGCCTCGCCAGAGAACTGGAGTCGCTGAATGGCTACAGATTTAATGTCAGCGGGATCAAGAATGACGAGCCAGTAGAAATGCTGCATACCTTGCCGCACCTCTCGCACATATGAGGCTTCTCACCCGTATGTACGCGCGCATGTACCGTCAAAGCTGATCGTTGAATAAATTGTTTGCCACAGCCAGGCCAATCGCAAACATGGGGTCTTACGCCACTGTGAATCCGTTCTAAGAGGTATCAGCACCAGAGCTGACACATGGAGAGGTCAAACTCACCATGGCGGGCCAAGTCGCTACGGCGAGCAAATCCCTTGTTGCAATGACTGCATGCAAATGACTTGGTGGTCTGATCGCTAGCCGGTCGTGAGGCATTCACATCGTCTGTTTGAGGGTATCCATTTTCTTGCAGATTATCTGCAAGAAAACCTGATGGCATCATCTGCATGGTTGGAGCTGTTGGAATCGGCGATGGATACTTGTTAGGTTGATTGTTCGATGGATGAAGTGGTTGAGGTCCACTCGAGGTTGACCCTTGCTCGGAGCCCATGTCTGAATTAGACCGATTGCTCATTGGAGTAGCTTGTGCGAGTTGTTGTCGCCTGCGGGCTTCTGCTGCAGCTGCCGCATTCCCCTTGGCATTAAGAATGTTGCCAATATCCATGGCAAGAATCTTGTCGTCTGCTGAGACAGCCCTGAGGGACTTGTCGGAATCGTGCGGTTCCGGCTTGGATGAATCTGCTGCTGGTCGACCTGCAGCACTGTCAGTAAGAACGAAGCTTAAGCTGAGAACTTTGTCCAAAGGATGATCCGATGCTTCAGCGACTGTGGTGTGAGAAAGGACTCGGGCCTCACGGAGGTCAGTGCAGGCAGGTAGTGGCCTCTCCACCTCGATCGCCCTTCACTTGTCAAAGAGACTCTTCTGAATTTGATCGAAAGTGGCCGCAGGATTTCGGTGATGTTGACCAGGCTTGACGTAGGAAAATGGTGCATACGGTTCAGCTTGGTAGTGATGTTGGATTAGCATTCGATGTGGTGCCTCGTTGGAGAGCAGGAGAGCACGAGATATTGGAATGCGCCGGACAGGCAAGGGCGGTTCGGTCTCAGTTTTGGACAAAGAATGTCCTCCACTGGAACAGGCTGTGACTCAAGAATCGAGGATTCTTCCCAGCATTCAGCCTGCCAATCTGGCCCTGTCTTTGACTTTGAGATCCTGACTCAATGTTTCCGGGCTGGCTTCACTACCCCACAGCTGCACCAAGTATCGGGACAGTAGCCAGCGTAAACGGCTCCTTCGGATGCGAAGAGCATGCAACTGGAATGGATGCAGATGCTTCAAGATCCGACAACAGGGGGTGAAGAAGTGTCGACGAGCGACGAGATGTCTCGGGTTGGCGGCAAAGAGCAGCCGCCGCCGGAAGCAGCAGTTTCTGCTCGATAGATGTCTCTTGAAGCCGTCGGACTCTGATAGCCACAAACCTGTCCCCAAGTATCAAGGTCGTCAACGGAGATGCTCCGGAGACAATCTGTCTTCGCACAGGGACGTTGCCGGCACGATCGAGGTGGAGGATGGTCTAGTATTGAACAAGGCCCCAGCAGCAAGACGCAGCAGAATCTGCAATTTAAGGCATGTTCAGCTCACGGTGTGTTCAGGGATGCGGAAGGACTTGGACGATGACGCCTTCGGAGGGAGCTCGGTCTGCAGGCAGGCGGAAGATTAGCGTTCGAGGCCGGAGCAATGTACCCTTCGAGGCAGAAGCACGAGAGTAGAGACACGAAAGACTTGCACGGCAGCGATGGGGACCGCACCAGCGCTGCATCGCAGGACTCACCTCAGGCTTCAGATCCGCACAGACCTCCAAGTACGATGACGCTGCGGCACGGCGGTCAACCTCAGCGCGGGTCTGCCAGATGTCGTCCTGCCTTCTTGTACTGCCAGAACTACAACAGTGTGCACGCGGCACGACACAGGAGGAGTATCGGACACGGATGGAGGGATTCAACAAAGAGGAAAGACGCCATGGATGCGCTGCCGCAGGAGAGCGATGGAATAGATCTGCCCCGTTTAGCGGCTAGAGAGCTGATCCACCCATGCTTCTCCATCCACCACGGCCCACGGGCCATCTCCGAGACTGTCTTGATGCTGCGTTGGGAACTACGACCTACCGAGACTAGCGACGAAATGGTGGTCTGACCACAGGAAGGTTCTGGAAGGTGATAGGTGGTAGGTACACTACATGGTAAAGGAGGTGAGATTGGGCATCTTGGGCAGCGCGCTGTTCCAGTCTGCTCCCAACACGACGCTCTATCTCTATGACTGGACCTCGCACCTTCGCCAGAGCCCACAGGCATCAGTTGTTTCCTCCCGTCTGGTCTGTCGATGAATACTCCGTGTCTAGGATATGAGCACATGCCGTGAGTGGAACCGGGAGCTCGTACAAGCTACGAAATGTCGATGAACAGCAACGTCGTGGAATCTCGTTTCCCGGCATAGCAGGTCCTCCACGGTTTCCTCGGATCACAGCACGGTTGGACCAGAGCCCGACCTCGGGAATCGATGCCATGCTCCACCACATCGACCACTTCGCGGCCTTCTAGAAGGAGCTACTGAATCTTGGACGAAACAGTCTTAGAAGCTGGGATCACTTCCGCTGTCTATCTCGGCGTCGAGAGCGTGGAGGGATAGGTTTATCCAAAATAGCGGACTGCCCGGGAGAGCTTTCTCCGGCCCGCTGTCCCCAACTGTACAACCGCGGCGTTGGCCCGTCTCTCGTGTACTCCTGACGATGAAGAAAGACATCGACAAGGAACCTGGGACATGCTTCTGACGTTGGAGAGGAGCGTATCATCCAGAAGCTGTAGGACCTGCGAGAGGCAAAGACATCTCTGGCTCCCTACTTCTAGCGGCAAATCAGCCGCGACGCAGGAAACGAATCGCTAAAGATTATCGCTGATGGAAGTATTGCAAAAGTGTAGATGCTCTCAAGCTTCCAACGCTGTCTTTCAATAGACTTTTCCGCCGCTCCAAGAAGAAGGTTTGACACTCATAAGGAGCGCCACCAAGATCGTTGTTTACCAAATAGGCGATTGAACCCTAGGATGAAGCAGAGGCTAGGCAGCGGGATGTATTCCCCGAGAGTAAGTACACGACTATCGTAGTACGATGGGCCAGGATTGGTAATGGGTAGTTAAGCCGTGACTCTTTGAGGGCTTGTGCCGAAGGAGCAAGGTGTGCTCGGAGGTCCTCAGACTCGCTGTATGGTATGCGAGTGCGGCCACCGACAGTCTATCGTATATTCAACAGTGAGATAGCTCGTGTGTTGGAGCAGCGAGCGCGAGATGAAGCTGCAACAAGTACCTTTCACTGCTACTGTCCTGGTGGTTCCTGAAGCGCAGCCACAACCACGCGGTTTCGGGGGGAAACTCAGGCTTCCAGTAGTGTGGCCCAGGGGCACGGCTGCTGGAATCTGACCTCATCGTCGCCCCGACCTTTTCCACCACGTCGAAGACGGTTTGACCCGATCATGCCCAGACGAGGAGGACAATCCATCCGAACTTGGATGCACATCGACCTCTCGCTCTGAGGGCCTGTTCTGGTTTAATGAACGAGGCCTTGCTCGCAATGTCAAAGCGATTTCGCCTCGGACCCCTGAGGGAGTATTTGAATGCGGAGCGAGGCCGCTCGCTGACCAGTAATCCTCTATTGATTCCTGCCCTCCTCGAATCCAACCGGATACATAGCCGAGCCAGTGGTATGGCAGCCTGTTCCACGTAAGAGGTTCTACGTCGACTCGTGGAGCTTGTGCAGAGGTGCTTCACGAAAACTGCTGATGAGGCGATATGGACGCCTTCCTTGGATCATGCTTACCGACAAAAGCACCATGGCTTCTAGAGCTGGTGGCAAAAGTTCCGCTTTGCTGGAAAGTTTCTCCGATTTCCCCGAGGATGTGGAGCTATGTTGTGGCATATTGACCAAGCTGCCCCCATACTTGGTGTCGAGTTTCTGTGCATTCCACCTTACATCCATGTATATACGTGTGTCTCAGAGCTTCTGCCAAGGCAAGGCGGCTTCCGGGTCTTGACGCGGCACCTGGAAGATCGAATCACTTGGGATGAGCATCCCTAGAAAGTCAACATCATGCACAGCCCTCACATCTCTGGTCCAGGCATCACTTCTAGAGAAGGTCCTCTCTTCCTCACAATGGGCCCCTAATATTGTTTTCGCTGGAGCCATGAACAATTTCTCCCGTGCCTGCTAAGACAACAAAGCCGCGAAAATATACTGTTGCGACCTCTGCCGTCCTTGGATTCTCTCTACAGTACCTGATGGATTCTCGCTATTTCTTGGGTATATTTCTCGGGTATATTTCTCGGGTTTGTCCGAGTACTCATCGATGTCGAAGCGATAAAGACCCGTTGGGCTAAAGTCTGGGTGGCACTCGGCCTCCATCACTGCATAGAATTGCTCGCTGAGGAATCGGAGTCAACCTCCCATTCTTCATACGGCTTGCTGACGGCCGCGTATGCTATTTCTTCCATGCGGCGCCCGACATGCCTGCCGTGATCATCTTTCCTCCAGCCTGTTTCTTCTCCGCAAAACAGACATGCTATCTGTGCGGAGGACGGAGGAGAATGGTGACGGCAAGGGCCTTCTCAACATGCGGCCAAGCCACTATTCCCGATAAGGCATGTTGCCCATTCAGTGACACAAGGCATATCCCGATATAGCCAGTCACTCTTTTTCAGATCATTCTATAGCTTCTGGTAAGCTCTCATTTCTCTGTCTGAAGCTAAGATCGAAAGCGTGGAAGGCCTTGATATGATACTCGGGACCGTAAGCAGTCCACGTCCCGCGAGCAGATGGGACAGTAGATGGGTTGGCGCTGTGGGTCGGTCTGATATATTGAAGGATAGCTCTCGATGCTCTGTTTCACCCTCCGATTGCTCCGTGGCCGTGTCGATTTCCACGTGTCTGACAGCTCTTGACCTCCGTTCAAGAGAGCGCGTTAAAGCTCTCTTGAATAACAGATGTGATGCAAAGAAGATGATTGTTACATACCTTCGACGTCTCAATGTGGGAGTTCGTGGTAAGCCGCCCCCAACAGCCTCACCATCATGCACTATGCCCCAAATAGGTATATGTAGCGCTCGCAACATTCAACGTCATCTCCTTTTCTGTCTTATCGATGGTCTTCATTTCTTTCGCTCAGCTCATTGCAGCTCAATTGAAGGCTATTTAACGAGGGCAGTGCTCGCCTTTAGTTCAGAACATCCATCCTCTCCATTCCTCAACGGCCCAACCTCTTCCTCACACTCACGACCACATTGAAGCTTGCCATGCGCGTCCTGATCAGTGGAGCGGGCATCGCTGGGCCCACGCTGGCGTGGTTCCTGGCAAAGGCCGGCGCCCGTATCACCATCGTCGAGAAGAGCCACTCTCTCCTCCCCCATGGGCAGAACGTTGATATTCAAGGCAGCGCAATCACAGTCATCAAGAAGATGGGGCTCATGGATCAAATTCGACGTTTCAACACGACGGAAAAGGGTACACAATTCATCGACCCAAAGGGACGGCCATTTGCACCCTTCCCCGTCAAGGAGGGTTCCACTGCTAGCTTCACCTCGGAATTTGAGATCCTTCGTGGAGACTTGGCAGCGCTCCTCTATGAGGCTACGAAAGACCATCCGAATGTCAACTACTTGTTCGGTACCACAAGCAAGGAAATCGTCTCAAATGACGATGACACCGTCAAGGTCGAATTGAGCAATGGGGAGGTGCAGGGGTTCGACCTCTTGGTCGCCGCAGCAGACGGCCAGTGGTCAAAGGTGCGAAAGCAGTTCTTCCCTCCAGAGTATGTCACTGTGGTCGATCTGGGTATGTACGTCGCCTACTGGACCATTCCGCGCCTGCCCAGCGACAATGACTGGTGGAACATCTACCAGGCTCTTGAGTCAAGGCTCATCAGCCTTAGGCCCGACCCACACGGCACTACCAGGGCAATGTTCACTCGCATGCCCTGCAATGACGCTCAGAAAAAGGCGTGGCTGGAGGCATCCAAGAGTGACAGACAGACGCAGAAAGAGCTCCTGAGAAGGGAGTTCGCAGATGCACGATGGCAGGCGCAGAGGCTCTTGGATGCCATGGATCAAGCGCCCGATTTCTACTTCCAGGCGATCCAACAGATAAAGACGTCCAAATGGTCCAACTCTCGCGTCGTCTGCCTAGGAGACGCCGCCCATGCCCCGACGCCGCTCACAGGGTTGGGCACTTCGCTGGCCATCCCTGGGGCCAACATCCTTGCGGCCGAATTGAGCAAGCTCAATGACGGTGAACATCCTTCAAAGGCGCTTGAGGCTTACGAAAGCACCTTTCGCCCATTTGTCGAGGAGACGCAGAAGATCCCCTTCTTTGTTCCAGCCAGTGCGCATCCCGAGACGGCATGGAAGAGATGGCTGTTCCAAGCCTCTGCGTGGGCACTCTCCAAGGTCGTGGCAATTCAATGGTTGGCGAACAGATTCGACCAGAACAACGAGAGCAACGACGACGGTTTTCCATTGCCAAAATACCCGAGCTTCGATGACGAGGGCTCTAAGTGAGGCAGGGATGTATCGTCGGGTGTCGGCAGGACACACAGAAAAGCTCGAGGTCGGAGGTCTAGAGGGGTCTCATTTCCCCCTACTTTGCAGACAAGTATCACCGCTCGGCGAAGAAGAATCGATGCAACGAAATGGTTTGGCCTGAAGGTCGATTGCCTCGCTCGGCGTCTCGTTCTGGTAACGTCCGTTCAAATTATAGGGCGTTAGCAGTCGGCTGGCTCACTTCCAACAATGCTCAAAGCTAGCTTTGCGCAGGCACAGTCCGACATCGGACTCGTTTGCCCGTCATTGCCTCCTCCACCGCCGTGCAGGACTGTCATCGGAGCTTCGGACTGATGCCAGCCACGCCCAGTGCCTCCCTTTCGGATGACGCCCCGACGGCACCAACGGGCATTGGCCTTAGAGCTCCGACAAAAGCAGGCGAGCATGATGATCTGAGCTATTTGTACTCGAGGGGATGGAAGTCGTCTGCTTTGCCTCACTTCTTTCCTTCCGTCTCTGCTACATCTCCTCGCTCATTTTGGTCTTCCCTCCGTTCAAAATGGCACCGACTGGCTACGATGTGAACTCGTTTGATGTACGGGCGTATCTAGAGTGCGGTGATCGTGCTAGTGGGGAGATTGAGCGCGTAGGTCTGCGAAGCTAGGGCCGTGTCGTGCGATGGTGCTTTACATTCTGGTGCGTTTTCGTGGGAGGTGCTGACGGAGCAGGTACAGTGGGAACTGCCGTCGAGGTGTCTGAAGGGGGCTTAACTTCCTTTGTTGTGCTTGCAGGTGGGCGAGGCTCAGCAGAGAGAATCTTGTGGCTTCCTCCCGATTTCCGGCCTGGACATTCGGCAAGTAACGGCAACATGGTTGTCATAGGGAGTGGTACTGATCGAGTCACCTTTATGCATCGCGCTACGACACGCTTCTTGCCCTCATAGAGGCCGCTTTTCGGCTGGAGAATATCGTTGGGAACAAGTTCCTGCGACTAAATCGATGGAGAGGTCCTGTAAAGCTGATCTCTTTCCTGGAAGCTCAACAGGACGTTGTTTTATTATCTTGGCTGTATCGTGTGTACGAGGGCGGCTTCACTCTGTTGTTCTCGGGTTCGGAATGACATTTATGGAGGCTACATTGCCACTTTTGTCCAGGGGGTCGCACAGTAGTATGATTGCAAGGATTTCGAAGGCGGAGGGTGTCTCATGCGCGATCACAAGGGCGACAGAATGCAAGTGATGACATAGGAAGGATATCCACGTTTGGACATGCGCAGTGTGAAGGATTGAGGCTCTGTCGTACAGCCGTCTTGTCTCTCGAAGAAGGCTTGTCATGAGCTCCAAGCCATGACGTGGAGCTGCTGGATTCTGTCTGTAAGGCTGCAGTCTAGTGCTCCGTTCTCACGTGTAGTTGTGAGAAGGTTCATTGAGTTTATGATTGGTATGATCGGTTGACCAGGCTCATATCCCCTAGGACGCAGAAGAACATGCAGGCACGCAACAGAAGAGCGCAAACGCCGCAGGCAAACATTGCCCCCACTTTCATTATGAGTGTGATTTACCCATGGGCTTCAACTGCAGGTCGTCAGCACTTCACGACTATCCTCATCGCGGTGCAGGATAGGCTGACAACCCGTTCAGGGTCTGGTTGTTCACGCCAGTCGATGCGCGACCTCTGAGGCATCTGCAATACTGTACTTCGTATGGAGGACGGGGAATGGTAGCTCCGTGAATATTGATGAACGAGGAGATGCAGGAAGAAGCTCTCTACGCCAACGAGCAAGGAAGAAGAGAGGTCGGCCTCTGCTGAGTAAGCCGCCAAGGAGGGCCTACCACAAATCTCCCTGCCGTCACAATCCTGCCAGAAGAGGAGACGGTTAACATTGAAAGTTCTCAAGCATAGACATCGGCAACAGGACTCCCACCCGCATCGCCCCCCGGTCGAGCACCTCTGATACACAACAGCTGACGCAGAGGGGAAGCTGGTTGATACAATGGTCAATATTTCAAAGCGCATGCGGGTACTGAAACCTGTACGTCGTCTCCCCTGCCCACTTCTGCAATCGCTTCACCCCATACTGACTCTCATTCTCACAGAAAGTAAGCTGACCTCCGCGCGGATCCCTCAACATTGAGACCCAATGCGTCAATGACTTATCCTCGTCCCCGCACAGCTCCTCTCTCTCCGCCACGGCCCTGGCGCAGCCGTTCTCCCTCAATACCAGACGCAACCAGAAACCACTCCCTCGCCGTCCTCTCAACCCACCCTCCTCCGCATCCGCCTCGACTTTCCCCCCGGCATCGGCCCCGCCAGCAAAGGCGCCCGCGCCTTCTGGCGCAACCACCTCCGCCGCCTCAAATACCACAACCCCGCCCTCCCCATAACCGTGAACCAAAACGCCAAACAGGGAACAGAAGGCAATCCTGGCCCGGCGTGGAGGTTATTCTTGGATTTTGAGGGCGAGGAGAAAGTGTTGAGGGAGCTGGCTACGGAACCGAAGAATGAAGAATTCAAGCAGCTCATGGAGGCCGAGTTGAGACCGAGACCAAGGGTTGCACTGGAGGGCGACACAGCCGGAGGGAAATCACAGTCACGATCAAGATCTGCCCAAACTACACCTATACCACCACCATCATCATCACCAGACCAACTCACCCCCCTAACATCTTCCCGCACAATCTCCCTGCCCATTCTCAACCGCCCAGCCGGCGCCCTCTGGTTCTGGTTCCAACAACGCACGAAATGCATCGACGTGCCCGAATCGAATGCCGATCGACAACTCGCACAAGAATTGGCGGAAGAGGCCGTGAAGGGAGAGGAGGATCGGCAGAGGGTCAAGAAGAGGATTGATCAGATCAAGGCGAGGGAGGAGATGCTGAAGTTGGCTAGGAGGGAGGTCGATAGGATGAAGGCGGAGCAGTGAGGGGGGCCCGAGATCGAGATTGAGATGATGAGGACAAGGAGGAGGACAGGGCTGTGCGTTGACGAGGCTCCTTCGGGTTGCATCGAGTTCGGGACAGATTCAATTGCATGTGGTGCATACGAGTATCAATCCAGAAGCGAGGAGAATCTGTACATCATAGGAGGGGAAGAACACCGAAGAGGACTTCCATCCCGTCACCATCACCAAAGACGCTACAGTTACTACCCCTCTCCACTCAACATAGAGATCCTCGGGTCTGCAAGCCGCACACACACACACACACACACACACACACACACACACACACACACACACACAACCCAAAAGCAGGCATTTTCACCTCGTGGGCTATCCCTCCGATTCCATTCTGGAGTGTCATGCTTCGAGCCTAAGTCACTCGTTTCTACTTCCTCGATCCAGAGAGGTAGGGAGGGCTATGCAAGCGAGCCACAAAACGCCAGGTTGATGACAGAAAATCCATCAAGGAATCGATGGAATCGTGATCGAAACCCTTGGGCATGATATTCTACAGCGAGCGAAAAAGAATCTCTGAATCTTTACATTAGACACAATACAATACAGGACCACAAAGCCCAAGTCCCCCTTCTAACTGCTTGGTTAATCCACAGGATCCTCCTCTAACAGCAATTTAAACGAGAAAGGCTCAAACGGAATTCCATCCCCAATAAAATGCTTACTCATAGCCTCCACCCAATGCAATCTTAGACTGTGCAGCATAGCGCTCGTGCCTTCCATCACACACTGTGAAGGGATAAAACAGTCAGCAAGATTCATCGTGAGAGTGTCGGGAGAAGGATGCTTACCAAAATAGCAATACTCAAGAAAAACCACATGAAGAACGTAACGACGATCATGAGAACACGCAATCCGAATGGCTCCATGGAAAAGGCTCCACCGAGAGTCATGGTCCACAGCACGATCGACAACTGTTGATGAGCGAGCGACAAGGCCCATAGTCGTAGGTATGATGCTGTGTGAGAAACGCAGTTGAGACAGAATTCGATGGTATGGATGGTTTGGTGGATCTGAACTTCCGAGTACTCGAATTCTTCGTGCTCGTCGTCATCGGCTGTCCCTCCGATGTTTTGGGTTACGATAGCTCCTCCCTCGTCATCGCCGAAGCTGTCACGGCCATTGGTTTGTTGGTCTGGATGCTCCTCGTCTTCGTCGTCGTCAAGGGCGTGAGTGACGCGACTAGTATCGCCTATGCCACGATATCCCTGCTTGGCAGTCTTGTTGTGCTCATAGCGAAGGTAGAGTGGCTTGAGAAGCAGCAATATTGGGACTTGAACCACCGCCAATAGCAGTAGAGTCACTTGTACGCCAGCCTGCCCCGGGTAAAGCTGTTCCTTTGGATCGACTTTCCCAGGTTGCAGGAACATATAGATAAGCATGTTCAAGAGTCCTGGTGGGTTCTTTCCGATGGCGTACCAATCAACGCTCCATTTGTAGACGATGCAAAAGACTAGGTAGCCGAAGATAGATTGAAAGAAGATCATGCCAGGCACGAAATTGCCCCAGATATCAATCTTCGACTTGAAGAATCTAGCATTGACCAGTGCCCACATCAGACTGTACGTCATGTGCTGTAGAAGTTAGCAGACACTCCTCCAGAAGACAGTTCTACTTACCACCCAACCCATCAAAATCGCCAGTTTCATCTTGTAGCTGTTGGAGAACAGTAATTCGTTACCGGAATCATGCCATGCCCAGTCCAGGCCAAATGGATATCGATAGCCGCCTTTAAGATGCGCAGTGACCATTTGCCCAGGCTGCTCAACTTTCTCCCATTCCCACTGCGACTCGAAGAAAGAGAAAGATTGTGAGAACACGTCATTGTATATCAGGCCAGTGAACATGGAATAGACGCCCATCATCATCATGATGTAGCGACCGTAGAATGCCATGGCAAACAATTCATCTTGCTTGGACCGTTGCAACGGTCTTTCCCAATATATCATTGCAGCGGCAGCGAGTGTCATGAGCATACCATGTCCGAAGTCTCCAAACATTACAGCGAACAGGAAGGGAAAGGTAACAATGGTGGGAAGACCAGGATTGACTTCTTGATACTTAGCAGTCCCATATGCGTTGATGATAGTTTGAAAGCCTTCGGTGAACTTGTTTGTCTTGTTGTATGTTGGTGGGGTCTTATTGGTCTTGATCTGATTGACAATGGTCGGAACGGACAATCCAGCGCGGTCGTTGACGTCCTGCAAGGTTGCTTTGATTCGGGGGATATCCTGGGTAGGACACCAGGTCTCGGCAATAAGGGTCTTCCTTGCTTGGTCATATGAGCATTTGTTGAGCGCCGAATAAACAGCCTTTTCCTTCCTAATGACAATCATCCAAGCGGCCAGTGACCTTGCTATCTGAGTCAACTCAGCATCCAAAGTGTTCTTCGTATTCCGAAGAACGCTTGCAAGGTCGCTCAGACGGGTGTTGACTTCGTGAATTTGATCTCGTCTCAGATCGCTGTTCTCATCCACACTGTAAAGGTCGGCTCCCAGGGACTCCGAGATCTTCCTTATCTTTGCAATAATCTCTTTTCCATGCGCGAAGATCACAAAGACGTTTTTGTGGATTTCTTCGTTGTTCGTCGGGTCGATGGTGGGGTCTGGAATCTCTGATTGATTCATGTATAAGTTGCCTCGCAATGTACGCCACAAAATCCTCTCGAAGGCAGCCAATCGTTCACGGGGGATGACGCCTGCAACGAAGCCAATGTTCATGACAGCAAAAGACTGTTGACCTTGAGCATCTCCATTAGGGCGACCACTCTCCCCCTCAACGTCTCGTAGCAATGGCGCATCATCATCGTCAATTGATTGTCGAATGTCGTCTGTGTGGCCGTGGGCCTGGGCAGAAATTAGTACTGGTCAACGATCTAGTGTAGGTAGTCATACTCGATCAAAGAAGCCTCCTGCCTCTTTCAAAACCCATCTCCACTCCGTCAATTCCACTTCTCTCTTCTTCAACGTCTCGTAGCTTTCGTTCAACCCCGAGATCCTCTGTTCCAAGCCCTCGCTTCTCTCAGCCAGCTCATCAATCTCCCCAGCATTCGGCGCCGCCAGCATATTTTCCTCAAACTCATAGCTGCTTCTCATAGGAATGCTGCTCTTGTCCATCTGAGCCTTGAAGTAGTTGAGTTGACGCTCGACATTGTCCAGGCGGCGGATCTCCTTGGTGAAAGTTCGCTGGAAAGCGGTCGTTTCTGGATTCAAGTCTCGGAATTGGACGCAGCCCAATTCTCCGAGGGCAGAAACTACCTCGCGGCCGATTTCGTTGGAGATGTACAGTTGGGTAAGGGACATGGGGCTCGAGCGGAAGAGGGACTCATTCTGAGCCATGGTGGCGGTGGACTGGCCCACTGGCCAAGGAGGAGAGGCCTCTGCTTCTCTGTCCGGACACAAAGTGAATCACTGAGAGAACAGATGTATAGTTGATGATGAAGGTGGTTCACGAATGTAGACTTCTTTGCCTGCGAGTAATGATCGATGATCGTGCTGTTGGAAAGAGCTAAGCTCGAAACCCAAGCTATCCCTGATCTGGTTAGCATCATGCCTCCCGTTAATTACTGATAACTACTGCATAGTCCCTTTGTGGACGCGAATGCTCTCGAGTCACAATTTACTCTGGCCCTTGCCTTGCTGTAGGCTTGGGAGAGCATCGGTAGGGATACAAAGATGGCCGTACGGGCTCTAGAGGATGATTGCTCGCAGCCTCTACTCGTACCAAGCTGGTCCCATTCCACCACTACCACAGCGCCTTGAAAAATCATTCCCAGACTAACAACCCTCTTCTTCACTATTGTGTCCGTCCAAAGCGTCTCACGCTCCCGATCCCACAACTTCAGCAAACCTCCAACCCCCTCCATAACCCTACTCAAAGACCTAGGTGGCGAAGGAGATTGCCACAACGGCCACACCTTCCAACACCGTTCTCGTCTGCACCTCAAACCACCGCCCTTGAATCTCCGGCAGGTCTACTTCATGCAGAATGAGATCCTAGAGGACTTTGGCGTCAAGCCGGCAGAGCTGGGTGACAATATCACCACGAAGCGTATCGATTTGTTGGGACTGGGAAGGGGGACTGGGATACATCTTCTCCCGGCGTTGTTGGTGGAAGAGGATCAAGGTGCAGATGGGCTCCAGACGGACCCGTTTGTACGTATTACTGGGCTACGGAATCCTTGTCCGCAGATTGAAAAATTCAAGGTTGGATTGCAAGAGAAGTTCAACGTGAGAGATGAGGAGAGGCAAATCGTGGACCGTAAGGCTAGTGTTATGGACGTGGTTGGGGTGGGTGGAGATCTTGAACCAGGAACGCGGATGGAGATAGAGGAGCCGTCGCAGTTCGAGCCTCTTGAGTGCGTCTAGATGAGATGATTGGTCTCGAAGCGTGTTTTGTGAGAAGTGAGGCATCTTACAGCTCGGTTCTAGAAGGATTACTGGTCCACCAAACGACAAACAAAGTCTTCGATATGGATGAGACCAGAACGAAGGATACTATCACATAAACCTTGGCTGATACACCAGTCGTCTGGGATAGTATCATTGATTTCTGGTTACAGAGGGCCGTGTATGACTGGCCAATAGAAGTAAAGGCCGAGAACCTGATTGACGTAGGTCGCGGACATTTGAACGCCCAGTCATGCAACAAGCGCAACGCTGAAGCGGTGGAATAGGCGTACACATTTGTGCCTGACCATTTCCGAAGATGAAGAAGAATAATGGAAATAGAAACGCAACTCAATGCTACGCAAGCCATACACTTCTCATGCGAAATAGCTTTTCCACAACACGCCAGAAAGGTCTTCAAGTTGATCTGGCCGGAACACCTAGTGCTGATTAGCATTTTTAGAAACCTGTTTTGTATCACAAACGTACCTGCATGTCTATATGCCAAGTATCCTGCCGAGTCTTCTTAAAGTCACTGATGATGCTTTTCACGCTTGAGCCAACATTGCCCGGATCATTCGCAGCTTTGTTGCTCAGCGTTATCAGCACAGCTGGCATCCAGCCTGGTGGCGGACTCGAGTAAGGGAAGGCTTGAATCAAGGAGCCCAAACCCAACACCGCAGCGTGTCGGACGATGACCAGTCTCTGTTGTTCTGGAGTCGGGGTGTTGGTGCCGGTGGTGCGGGCAGAGGAGAGGCCAGATGTGAGAGCCTTTGGCTTCTTGGGCAGAGGATGGTCAACAAGCATTTTCGTAAATCGATCCCGTAACTGGAAAACCATCCGCTCACGCAAGTCTATCGGTGAACAGCGAATCATGCCCGATAGAGTTGCAGAGGCTCCAGCACGGACTTCATGCTGTGTGTCTTCGAGCATACCTGCGACGCAACCAAAGAGCTTCTGTCTATTCTCCTCGGACAGCAAGAAAAGCCGTCTGAAGAAAATGATCTGCATGTTGATCATTACTCGAAGACGCTGATGCCACGAAGGGGATGTCCGACCGATCTTAATGAGTACATCGATCAAGTCGGTGTCCTCACCAAGACGATGCGGGATATTAGGCAGATGGCGGAAAACGTGGTAAGCCAAGCTAGCCAGCTCAGGATCTTCCTTCACATCCATCATATGCAGCAGCTCCTCAGTAAATAAGTTGGGAAAGAATGAGAGAAGTTGGATACACTCATAAGAAGAGAGCATAGAATCAAGTAGCAGCAAAACTGTTTTGCTGCCTGAAGTATAGGAAGAAGGAGACTGTTGCCCAGGTGATCGCTCATGACGCCATCTTTCAATTCTCGAGAAGGTGCCTTTCATCATGGTTGTGAATTCCTTGGTAGGTCTGTAGGGTTGTGCACCAATAGACGAAGCTGATCTTTGGGTCTCTATCAACTCATCGACGCTTCGAAAGGACTCGTGATATCTTGTCCGGAAAATTGATGCCAAAGTCTGACCCATAGCTTCTCGGACACCTTTGTAGGGATGGTCGATATTGCCAACGAAGTCTTGGGTGATGGTTTTGTCGAGTTGGAAGTGCCACCCTGCATCGATGATACATTGGTGGAGAAGATGTATCTTCGAGCTCTCTTTGAAAGCCGCATTGGAATTCATATCGAGCTTAAAACTGGCAAGCCAGTCTACCAGAGGCCAAGCACGTCTGGGATCTCGTCCTTGCAGGATCATGTGCAGGAAGGTTGTCCAATAGCCAGAATTCTCTGGTGTCAGTCCGTCAGAGAAAACCTTTCGAATGATTGGAAATGCGAACTCCCACACAAGCTTTCTCAGCTCAATACTGCTGTCCATGACGGAGCTAATGAGGCCACCAAGAATCTCAGCTGTTGCTCGATGTTGATGCTTATCGCTGCCATCCTCGAACACGGCTAACGTCTCCTCCTTGATATCATCAAATGTTGCAACGGTCAACTCGTCTCGAAGCATGA
>JAABUK010006346.1_pt1 | contig 17709 bp, 18 predicted proteins | sample 5559141 | NCBI WGS metagenome assembly JAABUK01 (sample SAMN10711869, study PRJNA513367) | rock metagenome | isolation source: Antarctica rocks | place: Antarctica: Victoria Land, Pudding Butte nord | collected 2016-01-03 | reverse complement strand
ATTCGTCCCCATGCTCTGGGGCGCGCCCTCCTCCCCCACCTCGACAGACACCACCTTCCTCACCTCCATAACCTCCCAACTCCAATCCGGCTCCAACATCACCCACATCCTCACCTACAACGAGCCCGACGGCTCCGCCTCAACCGGCGGCTCCAACCTCCACGCCGACGCCGCAGCAAACACCTGGCTCCGCAACATCAAACCCCTCCGCGGCGAACACGGGATCAAAGTCGGCTTACCCGCCGTGACCGGCTCCCCATCCGGCATCACCTGGCTGCAGGATTTCAATACCTCGTGCCTCGCCCTCGACCCCGCCGGCTGCCCCGTAGATTTCATCCCTATACACTGGTATGGCAACTTCGAAGGTCTGGCCTCCCACATGGGCCAGATGCGCGCCCTTTACCCAACTATCCCAATGTGGATCACCGAGTACGCGCTCCCTGGCGCCAGTCTGGACGAGACTCAAAAGTTCTCCAACATGAGCTCTGAGTACTTTGACCGCACCGACTATGTGGAGCGGTATAGTTATTTCGGTGCGTTTAGAAGTGACAGGAGTAATGTGGGGCCGAATGCGGCGTTTCTGACTCAAAATGGCGATTTGACGGATATTGGGAGTTTGTATCTTGGTGGGGGGAAGACGGGGAAGGTTCCTAAGGGGGGAGCGGCTGGCAGGATGGACGGGAAGATGGGGCGGGTGATGGGCTTGGTGGCCATTTTGGCGGCTTGGGTTTGCTGCTAGAAAGAGAGTGGGATGGATGTCTGCGACATATGGATTGTAGGTGTCTATTATTCCGGGGGCGGGTGTTATTTCGTGTCTTTGCGTTCGCTGTCTCGTAGCTTTTTCCGTTGGGTGAGGAGACTGGGATGGGACGTGATTTTGGGAGTATATCAAACCACGGCGAATATCCTCATTCAAAAGGTTGTCTCTATGGTGTGTTTTATGAAGGCAAGGTCTTGTTCTCCATGTCGCATTCCGCTAATGTCTAATTTGACAAGTTGAAGCAAGGCGTTTGTTTGGGGGTTTAAAGAGAGAGCCGGGTAGATGGGCAGATATATATACAGATATATATAATTGACCTACGTTAGAAAACGGCCCTCAATGCCGCACCTCTCCCATTCAAATCTAGCCCGCTTGGAAGTGAATTCGAACGGAATGTTGAACTGGTTCTCGTTCTTCCACTTCATTTGCAGCTTCAGTCAGTTCTTGATACGGCTCTTCTGTCCCTGCCTCAATAATTTGCTCTCCAATGCCGCTGATCTGGCTCTGCAAAGGCTCAATGGAACGCTGCAACAATTGATTTGGTGCGTAACGAGAACCCTCTCCTGGATCTATGAAAACGCAGACTCGTCTGAGTCCTTTGATCGTTCGAAATCTCGAAAACAGGTTTGGTAACAACCCAGATCTTTCGCGAGGAGCTGCAACTAACCAACCATTTTGGGTGATAACATTTGCACAGTAGAATTTCAGGCAAACAACCATAATCATATTGCCATCACCAAGCTAAAGTTAGAAAGCGAGCAGACTTTGTCATGCAGCACTTCGCAGTCTGTTGCCACAAAATATGACAAACAGCAGCTAGCGTATCGTAAGTATTTGCTGCTTGTCGCTTGCTACCCACCGTCCTTGTAGCAGCTGCTCAATATCAAACAGCACAGTTTTTCGTGAAGTCTTTTTTGGCAAGGAAACCAATTTCATGCAGATAACGCGAGGCCAACAAGTCGCAGGACGAAGAAGATCACGAGCACAGTCCAGTACATCTCGTTTTCACAGCCATTGAGATTCCTTTGCACAATCCATCTTCTGGACCCAGTATTGACATGTACCCATCTTTGGGACCATTTGCAACATTCATCTCACTGAAACCCCGGCCCCAGAGTATCCGCTTACAGTTTCCAAACTTGTGCAAATCGTCTCCAGGATGAGAGATCAAAAAAAGCCCTCCTGGATGAACTCAGAAGTCAAGTTGGGATATCATATCTGTGGCCAACCCAACCACGCAGAGACTCAGGTTGCTTGTTCATCCACCCAAATCAAATAATTAAGCTCAAATAAGGTTGTTCGGAGAAACTCTTGCAATGCTCTCTTAGGCACACGTAGCTAGATTTGCTTCCGGTTTTTCTCAATCAAGACCACATCACCGTGGCTGCATGCGTCAGGGAACGCTAGAGTGAAAGTCATCGAGACCATGAGAGCAACGAGATCATATCTCCTGCTTGCAATAGAGCTCTTCTGGATCACTCCAATCTTGGCATCTACATCTTGAGAAAGAGTAAACATCCCAGCTCATACATCCCAGCATCGGTTTTACTCATCCGTCCATCTTCCAGATGTCAGCGGCAGCCCAAACGTCCAACCAGATTTCAGGGCAGTTCTGCTTTCTGGGCCCTTGGTCCCGATAGCGCTACATATATACCAATGGCCCAACCCCTTGGGGAGGGTTCTCGGCGGCTGCCCGGATCATTCTCTCGGTGCTGACGATGGTTGGAGCCAGGGGGCGTGAGCTCAGCGTTCGCTATCAATTCGACACGAGATTGGACCTCCACCTTGAACGTAAATAGATCTCGGCATTATGACAGCGTTCGCGTACACCTCGGTCAGCGATTCTCAAGGATGGATCCGGTCCATTACCTTTTTTTTGACACTGGTCTGTGCATTGGCTCTGGTATCGATCCTTTGCAGCCCATACAGTCATTCATTCATTCAAGCGAACGCTTAAGCCAGAAAAGGGAAGACCTCTGTCCGGCTTTGCCTGGCACACAATCGTATTCTTCCCATAGCCTTCTGCGACAAGCATTGATTATTCCAACTGTACCTATGGTCTGGGGCCTAATTACAGCACTATTTTGTAGATGTAGGTGCACGATGCTAATCAGGGCAGGGCCATCCGGCCGAAAAAACCGATCCGGGTCTTGGGATTTCCAGCCCACGATCAATTTCAGAGAATTTACTGCTCAAAGACGGAGGCGAGGATGAATCCTGCGCCGCCTCACAGACAGACCGCGGGCAGCTACGGTGGGGAATCAAAGGGGGGGGCAAGCCACTTCAACTTCACCTGAACTCCCACACTTCACCTGACCTTCTTCATGGAGTTTGAGCCCGAGAACGGACGCTTCTCACGAGAGCTGCTGCCAGAAGTACTGATTAGTAAGTCAGGTATTCTTGGACAAAAACTGGGCCGGCTGCAAAAGTGTAGTGGGTCCTTGGCATCACGTTGAGATCCCTCGACTCAATCCCGCCCCTGGTAAGTCCCCCACCCGTCTACTGCGCCAGCCCGCCTAGCTGCAGCTCTACAAGAGCCAACAGGCCCTTCAAATCCCTCATTTCACGTTATGAAGACAAAGTACGGAATTTCGCGCGATACTTTTTAACATTACCTTAATAAAGAAATTTCACGACAAATTGCGCGTTAATCATCGCAGCTTTTATCAATTGAACAAGAAAATAGCTTGATTTAATGAATACTTTCTCTTAAGATAAAAGAACAGACTCTCACACATAAAACTGTTCGCGAGATAGCAGCTTAAATATCAATAGAATCAGGCGACTCAAAAATAGTGAGCAAGAAATGACTTATATGCTTCTTAACACGTTATTCTGAAATTCATTCAAAGATAGATCAAAAGATAGATATTTTACAAATTCAGAATATCAATTCTATTAATCTACAAATATAATATTTGCTATTTTAACGCATTTTTCTTATAAATAAGATCGCTCTTGAAGATATATGAAATATAAATAAATTAGATATTGCTTTAAACTGCTGTATATATTAATAAGTTATAAACATCTTCTTCATTTCTTGAATATATAAGAAGACTTCTAAGAATCGCGAATAAATTACAATTATAAAGACAGTATTAGCTGCAGAAAGTTATATTTAATATCTTATTATTTTTAAGAGCAAAAACATATAAAGTTTATAATTTAAGTATATAGAGATTTCAAATTAACTATATTCTTACTTCGAAAATGACTGAATATCAAATAATATTAGTATACAATAATTGAAAGAGATATTTATATTCGAAACTTAATCTAAACTTATTAATATCTATTAAATTCTACTTCTTGATAATTATAGAAATTATATTATATCTGAATTTATATAAATATACTTTCAGAATAAAATTCAGCTAATCTACTTATCTCTCTATTCAAGTCATGTTTTTCAGTCTTTTAATCTCTCGATATTCTCACAAATTAAACAAAGCTATTAAGCTGAGATTGAGAGTCTAGCTTAATTTGAGAATTTAACAGCTATTAAGAAGATTTACTTTATTAAATATTACAATAAGATAAGAGAATATGCTCTAAATAAAGTCTATATCAAAGCTAAATAATATGAAGCTGATCTATTTTCTTGAAATCTCAAAAAGATTCTTCAATCAAAGTAAATTCTGTTCAGCTATTCTATCTCAAAAACATCTTAAAAATGACAAAATAGCAATTTAATAGTTTTTCAGATTTTACAAAATAAGCGACAGCTTTTAGAGACTCAAAACTCTCTTCTTGATATCGCAAACTTATCTTAAGATGTACAAATTCTATTTAACAAGATAGCAAAGATATTTAACAAGCTACACTTTGAAAAAGCTCATAATATACAGTAAATCAACATTCAGATCTCAAAGATAGAGAAGATTAACGCAAAGAAATAAAAAAAGATCCTAATTAACTTAAATAGACTATTTGTGAACATTAAAAGTATACAGGCTACAAAAGAAGAGTAACAGTGATGTCTAGCCCTGTCAAAATCAAAGAATTTGACCGCGGAGGCCCGTAAAACAGCGAATAGGATGGCAAGCCTATCTATTGCAGATATGAGCTTCGAATTCAGCATGTTTGCTGACGTAGAATAGTGGAGATAGAAATACGATATTTCGCTTTTTCTAGAATAATGGCGCATTAGGCGGGCTGGCGCAGTAGACGGGTGGGGGACTTATGTCAAACTGGGTGTCACAACGTTTGCATAAATAGTATATCGTAGGGAAATTTGTTGCTCCTTGAACCGCTGCATGCAATCATTTCGCTTGATGCTCACCTTGTTGTTTTACTTTCAGTGGCAGTGCCGGTGCAGAGATTGGATGAAGTCAACGAATTGATTGGAGTCTCTATCTGGGTATATCAATCTTCGTACAATCGCAAGTCGGGAAATGGTAATCGTCACAGAAAAAAACAAATGCTCGCTTGCAGTCACGCCTTCGATGCTGTAGAGAACCTTCAACGCACTGTGCACGTTGTCAACGTTGAAGAATACAAAATCGAACAAAGATCATCGACCAATTGCCGAATATCTTCGACCATTCAGGTCCAGCGTCGGTAATGTAGGTTGTCTACCCATCGAAGGGGGCGGTGGGCTCCCATTACTGCCAAAACTTCGAGTGCGACTGTGTTCAAGGCCCATGGGGGCTGCTCCTCGTACTAGATTTTCGTTGGAGACTTCACGAGGAAAACCATGTTCCCTGTACGGTTCATAGGCACCAGGCCCGACTTGCTGGGACATCCGCTTCTGGGTTGGCCCTTTATAGCCAGTCGGTTGCATGAGGATGGAGGTCCTTCCATCAAGAGGTGTGAGGTCGTCAAGATCGCGGAGTTTTTCTGCCTCCTTCCTGCGTCTTCGGTGAGGGTTCTCCCTCACGCATGTAATGATGGCATTGACTGCAATGAGAATTGCAAGAATGGCTGTCAGCGTGGATTGAACGGCAATCAAGACGACTCCAGTGACGGTCTTTGTTGATTTTGCAATGCCAAGTTCGGTAGCGAAGACCAGAATGCACACGACGGAGAGCACTCGTACAACCTGAATGACGATATTGATCCAGTTGCCAGACTTCCGATCATAAGGTCTGCTCCACAGTAATAGTGCAAGCATCACTGCTTCAATGACAAGCTGACCAGCGGTTTGAACAAGACCATGCCCGTCTGCAGACGCCAAAACGCAGCCTTTCGCGAACATGTAGATGATGGTTGGTATAAAGAGCCACCAATACCCTCGCTTGTAGTTTTCGTAGAAGATTTTGTACTTCTTCCACGTTTCTTTATTTTCGTACAAAGCGCCCGAGTCTCCCTCAAGTTTCTTGAATCTTCTTGCGACTTGCCAGATGCGGAAAGTCCAGAATCCCAGGATTGCAGTGAAGACGCCTAGGGTGACACCGGCCAAGGTTTTAGCAGCCCACGAGTCTCCATGTGTGAATTGGAAGATGCTGTACAGGGTCCATATGCCATAAAGCAGGAGGATCAAGTTAGTAATGGTCTGAGCCATGATTCTCCAATATTCTTTGCGGAAGGTGGTGAGAGTTTTCGGGAGTTTTCCAAACAATGCCCATGCCTCGAGGATGACCTTGAACAGAAGGATTCCAACCGCAACCGCAGCGATAACAATTGCGAATACCAGTAGCACCGTCATGAAGGTGTTTGCTGCGGGAACGGTATATTGCTCAACGTAGCTTTGAATGCCCTTGACGAAATGAGGGGTGCTGCCAGAAGATGTAGAATTCTTTGAATTATCTGTCCCGTTCACGCTCGTCGAGACTTGACGGACTAAAAGCTCCAGTCCTCGTCTCGCAAGATTTTTGGTTGTATTGGCTGAGGATCCATCGGTGTAGACGAGTGTCGCATTCTGCAGATAGGCATAACTGTCTTCGGTAAGATTGCCACCCGTAGATTTCCGGAAATTGTCAATCGAACTCTGCATTGAGCCCCACGAGATTAACCCGGTGCTGAAACCAAAGTTCTTTGCGAACTTGCGGTAAATTGGTGGATAGTCAACTGAGTGCATTCCATTCATGGCCATTCCTTGGAACCAAAACATGACTTCTGTAAAACTGGGACTCGGTGTGGAAGCTCCTGGTTGACCAGATGCGGATAAGGCACCCAAGGCTGAGAGTCCAAGTGCTGCTACAGCGATACCAGCGGCGACGTATGAGACCGCAGGGACATCCACCGACTTTCCATTGCCTACCGAAGACTCGATGCAAGCAAGATTTTCGCCACCATCCTTAGCCTTGAGTTGCAGCTTTCCTTGACCTTCAAGATCCGGAACGGAGAACGCAATCGAGGGAACCTTGTCAGAGAAGCTGCTCGGTATTGATTGGTCGCCTTTGGCAGAGAACGAACCGGCGGGCACTATAGGACAAGTTATTAGCAAGGCACGGAGGTGCGACTTTCACCGTCATGGCTTACCTGGGCATAACTGATCCACTTTGGAGGCTTCGTCACAAGGATCGAATTCCTTTTTGTATACCTCCTTTCCATATGCAGACACAATCAATGTAGCTATGACCTCCTGCTTTTTTTGACTGGTTCCAGACACGTCGAAGGTAACCTTGCTCGATGCCTTATCATATTGAATATCCATAGTGTTGACTTTGATCTGCGAATTGTCCATACAACTGCTGAAGCCTTCGGTCTTGAGAATATCTGCTGCTAGTGCTGCGGGCAGCAGAAGTAGGCTCGAAGCCTGTAATAGACGCATGGTGGGAGATTTAAGACCGCAAAATCGAGTGTGCAAGGGAGAAGGCCTTGAGAGCCACCGAGCCCATATGTAGGAAGTGTCCGGACTGTCAAGCTTGAACAACTCTCGAAAAGGCTGTGCTCGGTTCGATTGAGGATGATCCGGTTGTGTTCCTAGATATTGAAGAACAGAGCGAAGGAATGAAAAGAAAAGGAAAAATGGATAGAGTGAGCCGCGGTAGAGAATGAGCGGCAGTGAGGTCTGAGGTGGCTTCTGAATGACGATAAGGCAGTGGTTTGCAAAGCAGAAGTCGGCCAAGGAAGTCAGGAGCCCGCCTCGGCCAAGTGCTGTTTCAGGGCAGCGCGTAAGAACTTTGATAGGAGTGGTGGGGACAAGTAACTCGGCTAGGTAAAGCTTCAGGGGTCTCGGCCACTGTCGGATTGAAGCCGGGTGTCCAAGATCCTTGACAATCCGGAGCTCTCCTGTTGAGCATCCGATTTCGTGAACGGGACAGCAGGGAGAGGAAATCGAGAGGTGGTTACTCGGGGGGAAAGCTTTGTATTTGTTAGTAGCTGCATGCGTCCATTTGCCGGCGCGGTGCAACATGCACTGCTACTATCCATGGCCGTGGGGTGGCCTGTTGTCAGACATGGCAGCAATGGTTCGGCACTGAGTGAGGACGAGTGGAGCCCAATGACTGGCTGTTGGGAGATGGTGGCGGAAGACAGAGCCCTTGGCCACGATGCTATCGACGTCTAAGCCACATTCGACTCTGTCCACCTTTGTCACGGTGGTAGCTGAACTTGACACTAACTTACTACGAACAGCGGTACACACCTCGGATAAGATGCAGTGATTGTTTGGCCGAGAACAGGCACGTCTGGCCAGGACTAGAAGTTATACATGATCATTGCCGAATGGCGGGTAAGAGCCAGAACGGTTACCAGTCATGGTTTTCCGGCAAAAGAGCGATCATCATATCTGGCTTGGTGGACACAACAGCGGTAGGCGCCCGTACAGATATAAAGGGCTCTCACACAGGAAAAGTGTCCTGTGAACGGGCTCTCTAGGATAGAGGATGGCGCGGGAGATCTTCCTGGCGATGTCTCGCAGCAAAAATAGAACAAGTGGCGACGCGAGCGCAATAATGACACGTCTTGGCATCCCTCCCAAGCCACCCTTTCAATATTCTCTCCTGCAGTCTCATCACAGTCATGGTGGTTCAAGGGAAGATGTGTTCAGGGTCCAAGTCCCACTGTCACTCTAGCTTATCAACCACCAGCTTTACTATCTCCTCTGTCCTCCGATGTGCATTCTTGGGATCTTTAGCAACGCTTTGCCAAACCTCTCCATGTTTTGGTGCGCTCACCACACACTTGGCGATCACGTCTTCTCGTTTCTCCTGTAGCAGTGTCAGATGTGAAGATGATCCGGGTGGAAGGGCAGCTGGACTTACTTCTGTTCCGTGCTGCAAAAGGAATTTGTAGTACCAGCCCCAAGTATCTCCCAAATCGCTGTCCAGCACAATCGCTTTCTCAAACCACGACATGGCCTTGTCCAGCTTTCTCTCACCCCAGAAAATCCTCGCAACGGTGACGAACAATATTGGATCGTTGTCAACCTTCTTGATCGCCTCCAGGCTTCTTGGCTTCCTCTGCGTCCTGGGCTCTAGATTCCAGATGTTTTCACTCCATAGCAAGCCCGAGTCGGGTACATCTTGAAGCGCCTTGGCCATCAACACTCTCGCCTGGGTGATGTTATTAGCGCGTCTTTCGACTCGTACACTTTCGGTCCAAAGTTCGGCATTCTTGGGCACGGCGAGGCGTCCTTGATCTAGTATGGATCTTGCTTTCACGATAACTCCAGATGTTTCCTCGAGTCGAGCTGCTAACAATCGAAGCGGAACTGATCTGGGAGATGCTCGTAATCCGGTGCTATAAGTTTGACGAGCTTGTGGCACTATGCCTCCGCTTTCATAGATCTGTCCTTTCATCATCCACAGCTTCGCCGCTTTAGGATACATCTGTAAGCCTTGATTGACGAGAGCTAGCGCGCGTTCATCTGTACCATATTGCCTTTCAAAGGCCACACTCTTGATCCATATTCGATCGGTGCCGGCTTCTTCTCGCGCTGTCGATAGCACTTGTCGCGCTGCTTCGAACTGTTCCGCATCCGTCTCCAGTTTGGCTGCAGCAAGGAAAATATTCTCATTGTCGACGTTTTGTTTGAAAGCTTGAGCGAGGATTCTGCGGGCACTATCAATCTCTCCAGCTTGCCACTTCTCCTTGGCCAGCTGCATCCACAGTATTTCACTCTGAGGGCACGCCTCAACTGCCTTCCCCAGCAGCTGCCACAGTGCTTCTTTGTTCCCATGGTTTTGCTCCAGGTCGGCAGCAGCCAGCCATATGTCTTTTTTGGTAGGAAACACCCGTAATGCATATGCATACATTGCTCTTGCTGTTTCGTATTTGCCATGACCAATGCTCTGTTTTGCGTCGTCCATCCAGATCTTCACTCGATCATCATCTTCGTCCAGTGTCCAGCCTAAAGTTTCCCGAATAATGGCGCCACACGTCAGTACTGCTCCCTCTTCTTCGCACTTTTCAGCTTCGGCTATCCATTCTTCACGCTTGAGCATAGCTGACTCTTTGGCCAGCGCCTGCACCGCACGTTTCATGACGTTGATCTTATCATTGCCCATTTGTTCCTGCAATCGAGCGGCTGCGATCCAAATTTCGTGGCTAGTGGGTACCGCTTTTCGCGCCTTGTTGAGAACCGCTTGGGCCTTCTCTGGGGTCTCCAGTCGTGCCAGTGCGAGCCAAAGCTCGACTGACAGGGGTATTATTTCTGTTGCTTTTGCAAGTAACAAGCGTGCATCTGCTGGGTCTTCTTCGAGGTTGACAGCTTCTTTCCAAATCAAAACCGACTGCGGAACGTGATCGATTGCCTGCCGCAGGACTCTTTTTTTGGCCCTGGCGTCTGACTCGAGCTTCATAGCCTCAATCCATAATCGAGTCGATCGGTCGTTGTTCTTGATGGCGTTTGCGGCGATGATCTTTGCATTGTGATTGTCGTTGAGCCTGATATTTTCCAACCAAGCGTCTTCGCTCTTCGGACATTGCTCGCAGCCTTGTACAATGAACTTTCGTGCTGATACAATCTTGCCGGCTATCTCATCCAAACGGGCGATTGCAATCCATCCTGGTGCATGCTTCGGATTGGTCTTGATGACTGATTCGAGCAATGCCCTTACTCGCTTAATGTCCCCAATTTCAACCTCACCTGCTTTCAATTCTGTTTGGGAAAGACTTGTAAGGTAGCCTTTCGGATCAATGTTTGTCGCACTCCCAGTACCTGCGTCACTAGAAGCTCCTTGCGCCGCTTGATCCAACCTGACCCGTAGCACCTTATCACGAGCGGCTCCAATGTCTGCAAAATTGGTCATTATTCCGTCCGCTTGATCATTGCTTGTGCCATTTGTCTGACTGCCATCATCCTGTATGCTTGTCTCAAATTGTGTTGCATCTCTTGCGCCTGCGATAACAGAGTCTGGAATAGCGTAGAACCTCTGTCGTAGATTCGCCTTTGCTCTTCGATTCTTTCCTGTTAGGTCTCCTACTTCTGGTATATTGGCCCAATCCTCATCTGACACTGTCGCTAATGATCGTTTAAGGTCTGCAAATTGTTGTTGTATCTTTGGATTGTTCCGCTCGTATTCTTCTCGTTCTTGGCTTTCTCGTTCTTCCCTATGGGCATCGAGCAGGTTCAAGTCGGCAATCTGTTCTTCAAAGGAGGGGAAAGATAAACCATTGGTTTTCTTAAAGGGGTTGAGAGTGGTGAAGGGGACAGGGAAGACAAACCTTCTCATCTTGCGCCGCCTATCCATCTTCTCGTCCACGTCTTGGTATATCCTGTCTGCCTCATCGTCATCCCTATCATATGTACCATAGGCAAATAATCCGACTTCATTTTCAGGATCTTGAAACCGCTCATCGTCGTCATCGTGCTCGTCTTCCTTCTTCTTTTCAGGAGCACCGTATACTGTTGGAGGAGCGGCGCCTAGTTGTTGCGCTCGTTTGGCGAGTGCTTCCTGTATCTGTTCCGGTGTAGGACCTTCTCTCGCTGGTCCAAGATCCGAACGTGTGGTGAAGCCTGTTGCGCCACGACCAAGGCCGGCTACGTAATTTTCAGGCGCCTGTTGATTCAGAAAATCTCTACGGGAGGCCATGATATGGTTCGAAGGCGGTAGCGATGACAGGCCAGGTGGACTGTTCGTCGCGAACGTTTACTTCAGCGAAGACTGGAATCAGAGATACATGGTGTGTCAGCCGCGGCTCTGCTAAACATGCTGATCGAATTAGGCGCAGAAAGCTTAAGTGGCGCCAAAAACTTTCTCCGTAATGACCGAGATCAGCTATTTTTGAACGCCCAAAATACTATATATATTGGTAGAGTGCGCTTCGATCTCTCTATGAATCCTAGTGGATAGCCTGAGCTTTGCGGAACGTCAATAGATGGACTCAGCTCTGCGACACTTCAATCAAGTACGAAGAACCCAGACTTTATACAATGCCGAAGACAACGCCCAAGAAGCGCTCCAGCGCAGCCACGTCTAGCCCCTACGCCCTTCCACCATCGCGGCCGAAAATCGCGAACAGCATCTTCAAAATGAATACGGATATAGGCCAGCACGTCCTTAAGAACCCTGGCGTAGCACAAGCAATCGTTGACAAAGCCGGTCTCAAACAGTCAGACACCGTCCTCGAAGTCGGACCCGGGTCAGGCAACTTGACGGTCAAAATCCTTTCCGCCGCAAAACGAGTTATAGCAGTGGAGCTGGACCCCAGAATGGCTGCTGAGGTGACTAAACGTGTGCAAGGGACACCGTCTCAGAAGAGGTTGGATGTAATATTGGGGGATGTCATCAAGACGGAGTTACCATACTTTGATGTCTGCATATCAAATACACCGTACCAGATTTCCTCTCCATTGGTCTTCAAGTTACTAGCTACAATTCCAGCACCGCGAACGTGCATACTAATGTTTCAGAGGGAGTTCGCAATGCGACTCTTTGCAAAGCCGGGAGATAAACTGTACTCGAGACTTAGCGTGAACGCACAGATGTGGGCGAAAATAGATCACATCATGAAGGTTGGGAGGAACAATTTCAAGCCACCTCCAGCCGTGGAATCGAGTGTGGTGCGATTGGTGCCAAAGAACCCTAGACCGCAAATCAGCTATGAAGAATGGGATGGTTTGCTCAGAGTATGCTTTGTGAGGAAGAACAAGACCCTCAGAGCAAGCTTTCTTGGAACAACAAGTGTGTTGAACTTGTTAGAGAGCAACTATCGGACTTGGTGCGCCCAGAACGATGTAGCACTCGAAGATGGTCCACCAGAAGAAGGTTTAATGGAGGTCGGAAATGTACCTTGTGAAGCCATGAAGGATGGGGAAGAAGAATGGGCCGGAATAATGGACATTGACGACGAAGAAGATCTTCCGGATTTTCTCATAGAGCACGCTGTGGCGAAAGTGAACAAGATCAACGGCCAGGGAAGAAAGAGAAGAGGAAAAGTGACAGAGCTGGTCAGGGAGAAGGTCCGCACCGTGCTCGAAGACAAGACCGGTCTAGCTGATAAACGCGCACGAATGTGTGACGAGGGTGACTTCTTGAAATTGCTCTGGACCCTTAATAAAGAAGGCATACACTTTAGCTGACGCCACGTCTGTCAGCAATCGAGTAACGCAGGTTTTGTGCACTTCGGTCAAATGGTAGTATTAGGATGCCCCTAGGGAGCCATAGAATGGTGAGGCACTCCTTGAGTTCTTCAAGTGAGCGCTGCTACCGCGGAACAAGCTTTGCCAAATGAAAGCCTCACTAAGCAGCAGCTCAAGATCTTTCTCGGTCCATTCACGAGTCGGTAACGCTTGCAAGAACATCATGACTTCTTGAAAATCCATTCTCAGGAGTTGCTCCGACCATTTCACTAGAAATGCGGCACAAACATAAAGGTGGAATTGAGAAAAACCTTGCTCTTCCGACTATGGAGGAGTCAGCAACGAATGTCTTGGTCAGAGTTCATGAACTGGGACTTGCCAGGTATGTATCCCACATTCGAATGGTGTTCCTGATGCTGAGCTCCCTCATCAACAGACAATTCATCCATCGAAAACTGAACTGCATAAATTCGACGCCCTCAGATTCCAGATGCTTGGCCAGTCCAGCATCAATACGCGCTGTTAAATTGTGCAGTGCGCTTACTTGCCGGTGAATGCCAGGCTGCGCATGAATATAGTTATCTTGAATGCCATCAAGAAGCTTAGTCAGACACCAGAATGAATCTGCCTCAGCTGCATCAAGCACCGTCTTGGGTAGCTGACCGGGATCCATTCCGTCTTCGATATTCAGATCTGTGATGTATGTGCCCAGGAATACTTGCCAAAATGGTGTGACTAGATCATTGATACCTTGTACATAACCGCTGGCTGGATGTCGAATTGCCCAAACGTACAAGATCCTCTCCAAAGACCGTTGCGTTGCTTCAAATCCATAAAGAGGAATGTGCGGATTTGTGCGAGGTACGTCAATACTGATTTGATGCCACACGGCCTCATCAAGACCTCTTCCTCTACCAGTATTTATTGGTGGATTCGAGGCGAGTCCGACGAGACCTGTGGAAGAAGACTGCCGGCTGTTGATTGTACCAGCGTCGAAAGCCTGACGTACGCCATCTAAGTACTCTTTTCGCTTTCTCTCTAGAGCCGATATCCTGCGCTCGCTATTCGTCGGAAGGTAGCCCAGCAGAAGCTGCCAAGTCATGGCTCGTACTTCTTCTGGAACCCCTGACCAAGCTAGGGCTCGCAAGTCTGGTAGTGAAATGGAGCTCGCCTGTAAGATGCGCTTGAACTTGTTGATTCGTGATATTCTAGTGGAATGAGCCTCGGCTTCTTTTGGAGATGCTTTCGATGATAGTGGTGGATGTTGAATCAGATGTAAGGAATTTGCCGGGTCTCTTAGAATTTCCTTATATTGCGGTCTGAGTATCTTCCCGTCGCCCTTTTTGGTGATTGGATAAGCCAAAGTATTTCTCTCCTCAGCAATATCGAAGCTGTTCGAGCGTAGATGTGGTGGTAGAGGGGTAACACCAAGACCAGATGCTGTTTTTACCCGCCGATTGAGATCTCGACCACCTCCAGGATCTTTTGTCTTCCCTGGTCTGGCTTTTGTAGTTCGTTTCTCCCTGATACTGGCTATGCTGGGCAAGCCAAACTCATCTTCGTCCTCGTCAAATTCGACGTCATCATCCTCATATTCGTCTAGGTTTTCATTCGTAGCCTGGCTATTTCGCGTTTGGAGAGCATCATTCGAGTAAGTCTGGCGATGCGGCGAAAGTATTTGACCAGCACTTAACGGTGGAGTATGGGAGCCTGTTGTGGATGCTGTTGGAGGGGTTCGGGGCCTGGAATTAGACCCAAGCGACCTGACTTGTCTTCAGCTGATGTCTCGTGAGGCAACGCTATCACCTTACAAAGAATCTAATTTGAGCATATCGGCATGCGAATAAGATGCTCCAATTACGGTATTGGACTTTGTGGACGCTTGCCGCGCAGGAGAGGGCTTACTACGCCAGAATGGCGAGGACGACCTCCTTCAGAGTTGTCAGCTTCAGGCCTTGAGGTCGAGCATGCAGGGGCTGATCGACGTACTCGGTCCGGTCTATAAAGCTCGAGTCAGTAGAGTCCAATGCGGCAGAGCGTAACGCAAGACATTGGGCATCGCTTTAAGAAGGTTGATCTGAGTGTTGGTAACAAGAGGTACGGACCGACCTGAACCATCTCCTGAATAGATTTATGTCAGCTTTACGGTCCTCCAAGCATCTCCGGAAGACTGTAAATACCTGTTGAGGGAGCTTCTTGCCTGCCATGGCTCGAGTACCATATATTACCACTGGAAGAACATTGGCGGGGAGATCACCAGCATTTTTCAGCTGTATGAAAAATTGCTCGTTACCCTTAAACGAAACCGTTTCCAGATTCCGCGCAACTTTGTTGGGCACAGTTAGAACCGCAACATAAGAATACCATTGCTTTCTCATGATGCGAATGCTGCGCAAGCCCGAAAAGTGCTAGCGCCAAGCAGGTGCTCCGACGTGGAGCCTCCGCAACCTCATTTCAAGCAACACCTTGTTCAACGCTTTCACTATTATGCAGTTGAGAACCTCATCTTCAAGTACCAACGACTTTTCATCAATCAAAGTTTGAGCTTTCTTCAGGACGCGACCACTGGCCTCGCACAAAGGGTGCTCTTTGGCAAGCTCTCTCTTCTCTTCGTTTGAGTCGACGCCCAACTTCGTTCTTACTCTAACCTTTCATTCCCTTACTTTTGACGTATTATGATGACAGAACCAGAGGATCTCGAAGAAGACCTCTTCGCTGATCTGTAAGCACTCTTCCGCCAGTGCGCGCGTCCAACACCCACTAACAGCTCCTGATCTAGCTACGATGGCGATGATGCTACAGCTCCAAACACTGGAGTTTCGATGCAACCTATTCCACCTAATCAATCTACAACTCAACAAATATTCTCAGCTCCTCAAGACGAAGAACCTGACACCACATATGTGCCTCCTGCATTTGAAGCTGTTGATAGCCACCAATCAAATGGTAATGATAGGCAAAATGGCTCAGCGGGATTTAGAGGTGGCCGTGGACAAGATCGTGACGATGTTAGTATGAATAATGAGCCTTTTGGTTCTGGGATTAAAGAAGATGGGTAAGCGAAATTTCTGCGTTGCTTTATGTCTCTAGTAGCGTTTTCATTTTCTGCATATTTGTCCCTGTAGCCCGAGGACTCCCCCCACTCATTGGTTTAATCGCCAATTCGTCGCTCATGTGGATTGCGACTTCGTGAAATGGGTATTGAAGATATATCGACAGTCGCATTGCCAGCATTGGTTCGGTTCATGCCAGGACGACCTGCTGCTTAATGGCAACCTCGTGATGAAAGCGCACGGCAACAGCAACACAGATTCATCCAAAATTCAGATCACATGTTTTGAATGTGGGACTGAAGATGAGGAAGAGTTCACGACCATTCTTTGCGCGCAGATGGCTTATGACGAGAGTTGGTGGCGTGAGGAGAGGTTGTGTGGAAAGGTGTTCTGTCCAGAGACAAAATTTGTCCCCTCAGCTTGGAAGGGAAAAGCCTTTTCGACATGGAAAAATGCGTGCTTCAACATCATAGGTTGCCCTTGAGATTTGGCCTTATGGGATCTGGCAAGCGAACCTCAAAGTCAGATCTGAACTTGGCTCGCCTATGTGGCTCATGAGCAGGAGTGACGCAATGTTCAGACAATTGAGGTGCTTCAATGACACAACGGTCTGAGGGTCAGCAGCTGAATATGGACTTGGAATCGGTCTCTTCACGGGAAGCTTTCGAGAACAAATTTCCCAGGAAACTGGCCAAGGCCGCATTAGCAAGCGAGCATAGTATTGCTGATACATCCTAGCTTATGTCGAAATACAGAGAATGGCAGAATGGCAGAGGCAGGCCCAAGCAGACAGAAGCAGAGCAGAAGATAGATGCTATTAGTGTCTCATATATCTGGACCGAACACAATCGCAAATCTCTGCTAGAAGACAGCCTAGGACATGTTGCAAGCTCGTCTTCCGCCTTGAATATCTGAGACCACGTATACTCGCAATTCAAGCGTCGTGGCGGGATCTGCATGCACAACCACAACAACCCAAAAACACCTGTGGTAACGGCTTGCTGCTTCTACCAATGTATCCTGCCAGCCAAAACGGATGAGATGAAGCTTGCAGAGGCGATGTTGGCCACGTACACAGATCGAGCTAAGCCTACAATAATGCATATATTCAACAGCGGGAATGCTGCGATCCGGCGACACTATCAACACTATGCTGGCAAATGTGGCGTTCAAAGCGTGTCGGCTGGCACTCTGGATCTCTGCATCTTCGTCGCGATTTCACTTGCGTATCGATCTGTTTTCTGGGCTAAGAAGACCTCTGCAAGATTCTTCCTTTGATTTGTTTCTCATTATGCCGTTTGCTCGAACTTTGTAGAGCTAGACTGACATTATTTGGATAGAAAAATGTTCATTGGAGGGCTCAATTGGGAGACAACAGATCGTGAGTCTTACCATTCCTGCCATTTTTCAACCAATATGCGTCTGGAGTTGCACCTGTTATGCCTCATCCTGATACCAAGGTCCCTCACCTTTGATTGTGG
>JAABUK010006345.1_pt1 | contig 17711 bp, 13 predicted proteins | sample 5559141 | NCBI WGS metagenome assembly JAABUK01 (sample SAMN10711869, study PRJNA513367) | rock metagenome | isolation source: Antarctica rocks | place: Antarctica: Victoria Land, Pudding Butte nord | collected 2016-01-03 | reverse complement strand
GCAAGGGCCTGCAAAGCCCTGTACGCGGGTTCGATTCCCGCCTCCGCCTCGGGCGATTGGCGCAGTCTGGTAGCGCGCTTCCTTGACACGGAAGAGGTCACAGGTTCAAGTCCTGTATCGCCCACTCACATTTGCCGGAGGGACGTCATGAAGCCGTGGCCTGGCACGGCCTACCCGCTGGGCGCCACCTACGACGGCACCGGGACCAACTTCACGCTCTTCTCCGAGGTCGCCCAGCGCGTCGAGCTGTGCCTCTTCGACCCCGGCGGCGTCGAGACCCGCTACGACCTGCCGGAGGTCGACGGCTACGTGTGGCACGGCTACCTGCCCGGCGTTGGTCCTGGCCAGCGCTACGGCTACCGCGTGCACGGCCCGTACGACCCGGCCAGGGGCCACCGCTGCAACCCCAGCAAGCTGCTGTTGGACCCCTACGTCAAGGCCGTCGACGGCGACCTCGACTGGGACGAGTCGCTGTTCGGCTACCGCTTCGACGACCACGCGACGCGCAACGATGCCGACTCCGGGCCGCACATGATGAAGTCGGTAGTCATCAACCCGTTCTTCGACTGGGACAACGACCGCCATCCCCGCATCCCCTACAACGAAAGCGTCATCTACGAAGCGCACGTGCGCGGGCTGACGATGACCCACCCCGCCATCCCCGAAGACATGCGCGGGACGTACGCCGGGCTTTCCCACCCAGCGGTGATCGACCACCTCCACAAGCTCGGGGTGACCGCGATCGAGCTGATGCCCGTGCACCAGTTCGTCAAGGACTACCGCCTCGTGCAGAGCGGGCTGACCAACTACTGGGGCTACAACACGATCGGTTTCCTCGCCCCGCACAACGGTTACTCGATGCGCCCGGCGGCCGGTGACCAGGTGCCGGAGTTCAAGGGCATGGTCCGCACCATGCACCAGGCCGGCATCGAGGTGATCCTCGACGTCGTCTACAACCACACGGCGGAGGGCAACCACCTGGGTCCGACCCTGTCGATGCGCGGCATCGACAATGCCGCTTATTACCGGCTTATGGACGAGCAGCCGGAGTTCTACATGGACTACACCGGCACCGGCAACTCCCTCAACGTGCGACACCCGCACTCGTTGCAGCTGATCATGGACTCGCTGCGCTACTGGGTGCTCGACATGCACGTCGACGGGTTCCGCTTCGACCTGGCCTCGGCCCTGGCCCGCGAGCTGCATGACGTAGACCGGCTGGCGGCATTCTTCGACCTGGTGCAGCAGGACCCGGTGGTCAGCCAGGTCAAGCTGATCGCCGAACCGTGGGACGTCGGCGACGGTGGCTACCAGGTGGGCAATTTCCCGCCGCTGTGGTCGGAGTGGAACGGCAAGTTCCGCGACACTGTCAGGGACTTCTGGCGCGGACAGCCGGCGACGCTCGGCGAGTTCGCCTCCCGGCTGACCGGCTCCAGCGACCTGTACGAGCAGTCGGGCCGGCGACCGTTCGCCAGCATTAATTTCGTCACCGCCCACGACGGCTTCACGGTGGCCGACCTGGTCTCATACAACGACAAGCACAACGAGGCCAACGGCGAAGGCAGTCGGGACGGCGAGAACCACAACCGCTCCTGGAACTGCGGGGTGGAGGGCCCCACCGACGACCTAGAGGTGATTGCTCTGCGCGAGCAGCAGAAGCGCAATTTCATCGCCACGTTGTTCGTGTCGCAGGGCGTGCCGATGCTGCTGCACGGCGACGAGCTCGGTCGCACGCAACGCGGCAACAACAACGCCTACTGCCAGGACGGCGAGCTGTCCTGGATCGACTGGGCAGACGCCCACGAGCAGTGGGCACTGCAGGAGTTCACCGCGCGGGTGAGCAAGCTGCGCCACGACCACCCGGTACTGCGCCGGCGCCGGTTCTTCGGCGGCCGCCCGATCCGCAGCGGCGACGAGCTGCGCGACATCGCCTGGTTCACCACAGCCGGCGAGGAGATGACCGGCCGCGACTGGGGGTCGAGCTTCGGCCTGGCCCTTGCCGTGTTCCTCAACGGCGACGGCATCCCCGATCTCGACCAGCGCGGCCAGCAGGTCACCGACGACTCGTTCCTGCTGTGCTTCAACGCCCACGACACCGCGCTGGACTTCACCATGCCGGTCACCGGATACGGCGCCACGTGGGAGGCGGCCTTGGACACGGCCGCCCCGTTGGAGCCCCTTGCCGAGGGGACACGGACCGTCAAGGCCGGCGAGGAGATCACCGTCGAGTCGCGTTCACTGCTGGTGCTGCGCCGCGCCATCCGGCTGTGACTGCACCGCCGGCGTCGACCTACCGACTGCAGCTGCACGCAGGCTTCCCGTTCGCAGCGGCCGTCGAGGTCGCCGACTACCTGGCCACGCTGGGCAGCACCGCCGCCTACACCTCGCCGGTATTGCAGGCCGCACCCGGGTCGACGTCGGGCTACGACGTCGTGGACCACTCCCAGGTCAGCGACGACCTCGGTGGCGAGGCCGGCCGCAAAGAGTTCGTGGAGCGGCTGGGCGAGCTGGGCCTTGGCTGGGTGCTCGACATCGTGCCCAATCACATGAGCGTCGCTGTGCCGGAGGTCAACCGCTGGTGGTGGGATGTCCTCTTTCGCGGCGCCACCTCTGCGTATGCCGGCCATTTCGACATCGACTGGTCCCGCGGCAGGCTGCTCCTGCCAGTGCTGGGCGACCCTTCCGACGAGTCCGACCGGCTAGCTGTGGTCGACGGGATGCTCGGCTATGACGACCACAGGTTTCCGATCGCACGGGGGACCGGAGACGGATCGCCCCGCGAGGTGCACGACCGGCAGCACTACGAGCTGGTCTCGTGGCGACGTGGGGACGCGGAGCTGAACTACCGCCGCTTTTTCGACGTCAGCGGCCTCGCCGGCCTGCGGGTCGAGGAGCGGCGGGTGTTCGACGACACGCACCGCGAGGTGTTGCGCTGGCTAGCCGCCGGCGAACTGGTTGGGCTGCGCGTCGACCACCCGGACGGCCTGGCCGACCCCGCCGGCTACCTCGACACGCTGGCCGATGCGGCGCCCGGCGCCTGGGTGCTGGTGGAGAAGATCCTGCAGGCCGGCGAGCACCTGCCGGTGGCCTGGCGGTGCGCCGGCACGACCGGCTACGACGCGCTGCGGGAGATCTCGGCCGTGCTCGTCGACCCGGCCGGTGCGGAGCCACTGACCCGGCTCTACGCCGAGTTGACCGGCGACCCGACCGACTTCGCCGAGGTGGCCAACGCCGGCAAGCTGCTCGTCGCCACGACCATCCTCGCCGCCGAGACCCGTCGGCTGGCCCGGCTGCTGCCCGACGTGGCCAACGTGACCGATGCGGTGGCGGAGGTGCTGGCCGGCTTCGACGTCTACCGCAGCTACCTCCCTGACTCCGGCGCCGAGCACGTGGCCGCCGCCGTTGCCGAGGCCCGGCGCCGGCGGCCGGACCTCGCGGCCGCCATCACCGCCGTGGACGCAGCGGCGCGCGCGACCGGGTCGGAGTTCGCCGTCCGCCTGCAGCAGACGACCGGCATGGTCATGGCCAAGGGCGTGGAGGACACCGCGTTCTACCGCTACTCCCGGCTCATCGCCCTCAACGAGGTCGGCGGCGACCCGGCGACTTTCGGCGCGCCGGTCGCCGAGTTCCACGCGGCGTGCGCCGAGCGGGCGCGGAATCAGCCGTACGCCATGACCACGCTGTCAACCCACGACACCAAGCGCAGCGAGGACGTACGCGCGCGGTTGCTTGTGCTGGCCGAGATGGCGCACGATTGGGGCCAGGCGGCGCGGCGCTTTTCGGCGCGGCAGTCCGGCCCCGACCCCGCCATCACCTACCTCACCTGGCAGACCCTGGTCGGCGCCTGGCCGCTTTCCCGGGAGCGGGCCGCGGCCTACCTGAACAAGGCGGCGCGCGAGGCGAGACAGCACACGTCCTGGACCGACCCCCACCCGGCCTACGACGCGGCGCTGGCGGAGTTCGTCGCGGCCGTCTACACCGACGATGCCCTGCGCAGCGATATCGCCGGCTTCGCCGCCCGGCTCGGCCCGGACGGGTGGACGAACTCGCTGTCGCAGAAGGCAGTCCAGCTGACGATGCCGGGAGTGCCGGACGTCTACCAGGGCTCGGAGCTGTGGGACTTCTCCCTCGTCGACCCCGACAACCGCCGGCCGGTGGACTACGACCGGCGCCGAGACCTGCTGTCTCGGCTGGACGCCGGCGAGGTGCCGGCTGTAGATGAGTCCGGCTCGGCCAAGCTGCACCTGGTGGCGCAGGTTCTGCGGCTGCGCCGGGAACGCCTCGACACCTTCGCCGGCGCCTACACACCGCTGTACGCCGTCGGGCCGGCCGCCGACCATGTGCTGGCATTCGGCCGGGGCACTGACGTGGTCTCGGTGGCGACCCGCCTGCCCCTGGGGCTGCGCGCGGCCGGCGGCTGGGCGGGGACGACGCTGGCGCTGCCGGCGGGGACGTGGACCGACCGGCTGACCGGCGCCGAAGCCTCGGGGCACGCACCGCTGGACCGGGTGCTCGAGCGCTTCCCGGTCGCCCTGCTCGTGCGCACCGATGGACCGGGAGACTGAGCCGATGGCGACATTCGAGGTGTGGGCTCCGTACGCCGGAGCGCTGCAGGTGGAGATCGCGGGCGCGGTCTACCCCATGACCGCTCGCGGCGGCGGCTGGTGGCAGGTCAGCGCACCGGCGCCGAGCGGCACCGACTACGCCTACCGGATCGACGACGGACCGGCCCGGCCGGATCCCCGCTCGCGCTGGCAGCCGGCCGGAGTGCACGGACAGAGCCGGAGCTACGACGACGCGGACTTCGCCTGGACCGACCAGCGCTGGACGGGACGGCAGCTAGGCGGCAGCGTGCTCTACGAGCTTCATGTCGGGACGTTCACCGACAAGGGCACGTTCGACGCGGCGATCGGCCGGCTGGACCACCTGGTCGATCTCGGCGTGGACCTGGTCGAGCTGATGCCAGTCAATGCCTTCGACGGCGAGCGGGGCTGGGGCTACGACGGCGCCTGCTGGTACGCCGTGCACGCGCCCTACGGCGGTCCCGACGGCCTCAAGCGCTTCGTCGACGCCTGCCACAGCCGAGGACTCGGCGTCGTGCTGGACGTCGTCTACAACCACCTAGGCCCGTCCGGGGCCTACCTGCCGGAATTCGGGCCGTACCTCACCGACCGGCATGTCACGCCGTGGGGGGCGGCGGTGAACCTCGACCGCGCCGGCTCGGACGAGGTACGCCGCTTCGTCGTCGACAGCGCGTTGATGTGGCTGAGGGAGTTCCACGTGGACGGCCTGCGGCTGGACGCGGTGCACGCTCTGGTCGACGACCGGGCGACGCCGCTACTCGCGGAGCTGGCCGTCGCGGTGGAAGGCTTGTCCGCCCACCTCGGTCGGCCACTGTGCCTGATCGCGGAGTCCGACCTCAACGACCCCCGCCTAGTCACCGGACCGGCCGCCGGCGGCCTCGGCCTGACGGCGCAGTGGTGCGACGACATCCACCACGCGCTGCACGGCGCCCTCACCGGCGAGCGGCAGGGCTACTACGCCGACTTCGGCTCACTCGCCGCCTTGGCCAAGACACTCACCGGCGCCTACTTCTACGACGGCACCTGGTCGTCGTTCCGCGAACGGCACCACGGCCGGCCGGTCGACACCGCCAGCACGCCGGGCTTCCGGTTCGTGGCGTTCTTGCAGGACCACGACCAGGTCGGCAACCGCGCCACCGGCGACCGACTCTGCGCCACTGTCTCGGCCGACCGGTGCAAGGTCGGCGCCGGCCTGCTGCTCACCGGTCCGTTCACGCCCATGCTTTTCATGGGCGAGGAGTGGGCCGCGGCGACGCCGTGGAAGTTCTTCACCGGCTATCCCGACTCCGCGCTGGCCGCAGCCGTCGCCGAGGGTCGGCGCGCGGAGTTCGCGGCCCACGGCTGGCCGGCGCTGGCGATGCCCGACCCACAGGACCCGGCGACGTTTGTCCAGTCGACGCTGCAGTGGGCGGAGCTGGGCGAGCCGGCGCACGCCGACATGCTCGACTTCTACCGCAAGGCGCTGACCCTGCGCCGCTCCCGCCCCGAGCTCACTGACCCCCGGCTGGACCACGTAGTCGTCGACTTCAGTGAGGACGCCCGGTGGCTGGTGATGACCCGCGGCGGCCTGCGCGTCGTCGCCAACCTCGCCGCGGACCGGCAGACGGTCCCGCTGGACGGGGCACCGAGGGCTGTCCTGCTGGCCTCGAAGGGCGGTTTCGTCTACGCCGACGGCAAGGTGGAGCTCGACGGCGACTCGCTGCTCGTGGTCGAGCTGGCGTAGTGCGCCAGCTGCTGCCTCCGGCCGGCGAGGTTGATCTGCTGAGCCTGTATGAGCACCCGCGCTCGACGCTGCGGATGAACTTCGTGACCAGCGCCGACGGCGCGGCAACCCTTGACGGCCACTCGGCCGGTCTGTCCGGGCGAGGTGACCGGCGCATCTTTCGCGTGCTCCGGGCGCTCGCCGACGTGGTCCTGGTCGGCGCCGGCACCGTCCGCGCGGAGGGCTATGGCTCGGTGCTCCCGCCGCCGGACCTGCAGAAATGGCGGCAGGACCGGGGGCGGTCGCCGGGGCCGGCGCTGGCCGTGGTCAGCGGGTCCCTGGCGCTGGACCCGGCCAGCGAGGTGTTCGCTGCCGAACCGCTCATCCTGACCGGCTCCCACCCGCCGGCCGAGCGGGTCGCTGCCCTCGGCCCCGGCGTCGACGTCGTCCGTGCCGACTCCCCCGCCGGCTGGCTGGCCCTGCTAGTTGAGCGTGGCCTCAGCCGGGTGCTCTGCGAGGGCGGGCCGGCGTTGTTCGGCTCGCTGCTGCAGGCCGACCTCGTCGACGAGCTGTGCCTGACCGTAGCTCCGCTCCTGGTAGCCGAGGGCGGCCCCGGCCTCACCCGGGGCGCCTCCGATGGTCCGCGCCGGCTGGCCCTGCGCCACGTGCTGGAGGAGGACGGCTCGCTGTTCCTGCGCTACGCGCGCTCCGCACCGGTGATCCAGCCGGCGATCAATCCGCCCGCAGCCGGTGCAGACCCGGCTAGATCACGGCTCGGCGGCACCAACCTGCCTCTTGGGTGACCGCCCCGCCCGGCGGGACACCGCCACCGCCCACCAGACCAGCGGCACCTGCAGCGGCAAGCGGCCCCAGGCGATCAGCCGGTGCGCCGGCGACCCCCCCGTCGCCGCCATCGCCATCTGCACGTTGGCCGGAAAGACAACCACGAACAGCACGGCGCTGGCCCAGCCGGCCAGCCGCCGGGTTGGGCGACAGGCCAAGCCGGCGGCACAGGCCAGCTCGGCAACCCCGCTGGCGTACACCAGGGCCCGCGGAAACGGCAGCGCCGGTGGGATGATCCGCTCATAGGTCGCCGGCGCGACGAAGTGGGCGGTGCCGCCGGCGGCCAGCACACCGGCCAGCAGCCAAGGCGCGGCCCGGGTCCAGCGCGAGGGCGTCACCTGCCGATCCTGTCAGCACGGCAGGATGGCGCCATGGACCTTCCGGTCATGCCGCCCGTCGCTCCCATGCTGGCCAAGGCCGCCAAGTCGCTGCCGGCCGGCGACGGCATGGTCTACGAGCCGAAGTGGGACGGATTCCGCTGCATCATCTTCCGCGACGGCGACGAGGTGGAGCTCGGTAGCCGCAACGAGCGGCCGCTGACCCGCTACTTCCCGGAGGTCGTTGACGCGGCGCGCGCCCACCTGCCACCGCGGTGCGTCGTGGACGGCGAGATCATCATCGCCCGCGACGACCGGCTCGACTTCGAGGCTCTGTTGCAGCGCATCCACCCGGCCGTTTCCCGGGTGACCAAGTTGGCCGTCGAGAGGCCGGCCTCCTTCGTCGCCTTCGACCTGCTCGCGGTCGGCGACACGTCGCACCTCGACGACGGCTTCGGCGTACGCCGCAGCCGGCTGGAAGAGGCGCTGGCCGGCGCGGGCGCCCCCATCCACCTGACCGCGGCGACCACCGACCTGGCGACCGGCAGGGCGTGGTTCGACACGTTCGAGGGCGCTGGCCTGGACGGCGTCGTCGCCAAGCCGGCTGACATCCGCTACGTCCCCGACAAGCGGCTGATGTTCAAGGTCAAGCACGAGCGGACCGCCGACTGCGTGGTCGCCGGCTTCCGGTGGCACAAGACCGGCCCGATCGTCGGCTCCCTGCTGCTCGGCCTGTACGACGACGACGGCCACCTACAGCACGTCGGCGTCTCCGCCTCCTTCACCGCCGCCCGCCGTAAGGAGCTGCTGGATGAGCTGGCGCCGTACCGCACCGACGCCCTGACCGACCACCCCTGGCGGGACTGGGCCGAGGCGGAGGCGCAGGCCGGCGGTCGTTTACCGGGCGCCACGTCGCGATGGAACGCCGGCAAGGACCTGACCTGGGAGCCGCTGCGGCCACAGCTGGTTGTGGAGGTCGCCTACGACCACATGGAGGGAACCCGGTTCCGGCACACCGCGCAGTTCCGCCGCTGGCGGCCCGACCGTGAGGCCGCCAGCGCAACGTTCGCCCAGCTCGAGGTGCCCGTCCGCTACGACCTCGCCGAGGTGCTCGCCCGCTGAGCCGACATCCGGCAGTGTGCGAGCGGCGGCCGACCGGAAGCAAGAGCCCTCCGTAGTCGGCGCGCCCGTGTCAGGGTTCCGCTCGAGATGTCGCAGCACCGAAGGGCGGCTCGGGTCAGCCCGCGAGCCGATAGCGGATGTCGAGCACTCGAGCAGGGTCGCCGTCATGAATGCGGGCCCAGCGAAGCGGTTCCCCTCCTGAGCACTCGAAGACGCGCACGCCGTCGCCGAGCATGACCGGCGCGAGGTGGACATAGAGCTCGTCGACCAGGCCGCGCGTCGCGCACTGCCTGGCGATGTTGGCGCCGAGCAGCTCCACGTTCTTCCCGCCAGCGGCGGCGAGCGCCTTTTCGACGGCATCGCCGATGTCGCAGCTCAAGAATGTGACATCCGGGCTGGGCGGGGCGTCCCCGGGGTGGGAAGTGAGGACGAAAATCGGGCCGCTCCAGGCGCCGCCATACGGCCTGGCGTCAGGGTCGGCGTCGTAGCCGCGACGGCCACCCAGCACGGCGCCGGTGCTGGCAATCATCTCGTCAACGACGCCCGGTGCGATGACAGGCCGCTCAGCCAGTCCATCGAGTGCTCGGGGCCAGCCACGAAGCCGTCCAGTGACATGGTGAAGTGCCAAAGCACCTTGCCTCGCCCTGCAGACGATGGCGGCACCGCGTCGGTCATGGCGTTGCTCCTCTGGGTCGGAACAGGGTGGCACAGGCCCACCCCGACGGGACGCACGTGGGTCGGGCCGTCCCGCTTGCGGGCAGCGGTCGGACCCGACAGGCTGGTGCCCCTTGACACCGCAGGCAGGAGCCCGCACATGCCGCGACCCCGCGTCCCGTCCGCCCTGATCGCCATCGCAGTCGTGGCGCCGGTAGCTCTCGCCACCTTGACTGCGACCACCGCCTCAGCCGCGCCGGCGAACCCCTCGCTCGCCCGGTCCCCCGAACTGACGGCGACCACGCGCCTGGCCGACCGCCGCTCCATCGTCATCGGCGACCGTATGTACGAGGTCGGCACCGAGGACGGCAGCTATCCGGCCGAGGGCTTCCACACCCGCGGGGAGATGGGTGGCTTCTGGACGCCGCCGATCAAGCTGCTCGACGGGGTGTGGTTCAAGGTCGGCAGCCAGTGGCTGCACGCCAGCAGCTACACCAACGGCTGGGGCTATTCGAGGATGGACCTCGGCTCGCACGACGGCGTTTCGATCACCCGCACGGACTTCGCCCCCGACGGCCTGCGCGCCGGCCTGATCGGGCTGCACATGCAGGCGTCGGCGAACCGCACAGTCAACCTCGCCGTCGACGCGCACTCCGAGCTGATGAAGGCCTACCCGTGGGGAGAGACCGCTCCGAGCCAGCTCACCTACAACCAGCCCGACACCGGCTCCTACAGCAAGGGCAGCCTGCTGTTCCGCGAGCGCGGCCGCAGCCCGGGCAACGTCGAAGCCCACGACTGGGCCGCAATGGTCGGCTCCAGCCTGCGGCCGGTGCAGCACCGGCTCGGCCCGAACTTCCGCGGCCCGCAGGACCCGGCCGTGATTTGCGGTCCGTCGGGGCCGACCGCCCCGGAGACCCCGCCCCGCTGCGACGACACGGCCTACGGCAAGGGCACCGGCGGGCAGCTGCAGTACCGCGTCCAGGTCCCCGCCGGCGGGACGACGGTGTGGTTCGCCGTCACCGGCTCCGACCAGGGGCCGGCCGCGGCCCAGGCCCAGCAGCGTGCGGCGCTGGCCCGTCCCGCCGCCCTGCTGGCCGCGAAGGTGGCGGACCGGCGCGTGGTCGCCGGGCACACCTCGGTCAACCTGCCCGGTGACCGGCTGCTCGAGCGCAGCGTCGCCTGGAGCAAGCAGAACCTCGCCGAGTCCGTGCAGGAGGCGCGCAACCTCAAGGTGCGCGTCACCCACGCCGGCACCGTGTTCCCCGCACCAGCCGGCACCGTCGGCGCCGCGCGCTGGATCGGCGCCGGCTGGCCCGACTACCCGTGGATCTTTGCCACCGACGCCGAGTACTCCTCGTTCGCCGCCGTCGCGTCCGGACAGTTCCGGGCCATCACCGACCACCTTCGTACGCTCAAGGCCGTCAGCCTGGTGGCCAACGGCCGCAGCGGCAAGGTGGTGCACGAGGTCACCCCGGACGGCTCCGTCTACTTCGGCGCCAACGCTGACGCCGGCAACACTGATGAGACCGCGAAGTTCGCCAGCACCGTTGCGCTGGTCTGGCGCTGGACCGGCGACAATGGCTTCCGCGACGAGATGTATCCCTTTGCGGTTTCCAACCTGCGCTACATCTACCGCGTCCTGGACGCCGACAACGACGGCTGGCCGGAGGGCCTAGGCAACGTCGAGCGGACCGGGATGGGGGAGGAGAAGCTCGACAACACCGTCTACACCATTCGCGCCCTGCGCGACCTGGCCGACCTCGCAGCGAGCAAGGGCGACGCGACCGTGCGCTCGTGGGCAACGTCGCGCGCCGACAACCTGCAGCGCCGCTTCGAGGCCGCCTGGTGGTTCGGTCCCACCGCCAACTCCTACGCCGACTCGATCGACATTCCGAACAACGGCATCAACGACAATCGCCAGATTTTCCAGCGGCACTGGATCGGGCTGACCCCGGTGGAGGCCGAACTCGTCCGTACGGGGCGACCGGCCGGCCCGTTGGCCTCATCGCCCCACGCCCGTCTGGCCGTGGCCCAGCGGGAGAAGCCGTGTTACTCAGGGAGATTCGGCCTCTATCACACAGGCACGGGTGCCACCACGGACCCCGCGGGCAACCCAGGACCGACCTGCGACTCGGCTGTGTCGTCAGTGGTCAGCGAGCGCAGCATTTTCACGCTCAACACCTCCATCATGGCTGTGGCCGAGGCGGCGCTCGGCCGGCTGGGTCAGTCCCAGCTGCAGCGCTACACCACCGCCAACGCCCGGGTGCAGCTCGACCCGTCGGTGTGGGAAGTGCCCGGGGACATGCCGGAGATCGCCCCGTCGCCGGACTTTGGCGCCAACATTGACCTCAAGCTCACCGAACGATCCATGGCGCTACAGGCGTGGGGGACGTACGGCATCCTGTGGCCGGTCGTGCACTTCGAGCTCGGCGTGGCACCGGATCTCGGCCGCGGCTCGGTCGACGTCATCCCGCAGGTCCCGTTGGGTCAGCAGCGCATAGCCGGCAGCGACATCCGCCTCGGCGCCGGCGCGGTTGACGTCTCGGCGAGCCGCACCTCAGTCGCGCTGACCACGGTCGTCACGCGGCACGGCGCAGTGCGCTTGACCGTGGGCGCTGTGCTGCCGGCCGGCGCAAGCGCCGGCACCGTGACGCTCAACGGATTGCCGGTCACCTATCAGCTGATTACTACGGCGCGTGGCCACGAGGTCCGGGTCGCCGCCGGCCGGGGCAGCGGTGCCGCCCGGCTGGTGGTGACGCTGGCCTGAACGCTTCGGGGCGGCTGAGGCGGCGCGACGATGCGCGGTCAGGCCTCCTCGGCCCGCCGGCGGCGTGACAGCAGCGTCTGGACCAGGGCAGTTCCGGCGAAGACCAGGATGCCCAGGCTGGTCAGCACCGTGACCCGGAATCCCATCGAGGACTCCGACAGCGCGCGCAGGACGCTGCGCTGCTGCTTGCCGGCCGCCTCGATCAGGTTGCCGACGGCCCGCTCGGTGTTGTGCAGCGCCTCCTGGGGATTGGCTGCCGCACGCACAACTCCGCCCAAGGCGTGAGCGGCGCTGCTGGTGACCGAGGACAACTTCTTTACAGCCTGCTTCGCCACCGAGGGCGAGGACGAACGGGTGGCCGGCTGGCTGGGAAAGATACCCCCGGCCGGCGGGGCGGGCACCAGCGACCGCGGCACCGACGGCCGCGTGGTCGGGCGATGCGTGGGCGGAGGCGCCTGCGTCGGAGCCACGGTGGGTGACGGGGCAACGGTGGGGGCGACCGTCGGACTCGGCGCCACGGTCGGGGTCGGGGCCACCGTCGGCGTCGGCGCCACCGTCGGCGTCGGCGCGACCGTGGGCGTCGGCGCCACCGTGGGCGTGGGCGCCACCGTCGGGCTGGGGTCCGGGCTCGGGGTGTCAATCGGCGAGGGGTCGACCGGCGACGGGGAGGGGTCGACGGCGGCTCTCGCCGGTGAGCTGACCCCGGCCACCGGGGCAAGCAGGAACAGCCCGCCCAGCGCGACGACGAGGGCCGCGACCACGACTCCCGCCCGGCGGGCGAGGCCGGCTACTGGTCCGAACATGACACCCAACATTCCTGTTCTGTGTATACGGAGTGGTCCGGGACGAGTTCCCCTACTTTCATCGTACCGGCGCACGTGCTCTCCGGAGGGAACTCAGCCCTCCGCCGCTGGGCGCTTGGCGCGGCTGGGCTGCACCCGCATCGGCTCGCCGGGCATCTTGGGGTAGTTCGGCGGATAGGGCGCGTCGCCCAGCCCGCGGTCACGCTCATCCCGGTCCGCCCACTCAAACAAGGGTTCGAGGGACACCGCCCGGTCGTCGATGCCGGCCTGGATGTCGCCGAGCGCCGCGAACCGCGCCGGCACGGTCGCCAGCGTGAGGTCATGACTGTCGACATCGGGCAGCTCCGCCCACCGAAACGGCGTGGAGACGCGCGCCTCAGGCGTCGCCCGCACGCTGTAGGCCGAGGCGATGGTGCGGTCGCGGGCATTCTGGTTGTAGTCGACGAACACCCGCTCGCCGCGCTCCTCCTTCCACCACCGCGTGGTGAGCAGCTCGGGCGCCCGGCGCTCCAGCTCACGGGCCAGGGCGAGCGCCGCCCGGCGTACCTCGGTGAAGACCCAGCGCGGCTCGATGCGTACGAAGATGTGGATGCCCCGGCCGCCTGAGGTCTTGGGCCAGCCGGTCCACCCGAGCTCGGCCAGCAGCTCGCACACCATCCCGGCAGCCATCCGGGCGTCGTCGAAGTCGGTGCCCGGCTGCGGGTCGAGGTCGATGCGCAGCTCGTCGGGCCGCTCGGTGTCGAAGCGCCGGGAGTGCCAGGGGTGAAACTCGACGCACGACATCTGAGCCGCCCAGATGACCGAGGCCAGCTCGGTGACGCACAGCTCGTCAGCGTGCCGGCCGGACGGGAAGGTGACGCGGACCGACTCCACCCACGGCGGCCGGTTGGCCGGCACCCGCTTCTGATAGACGTCCTCGCCGCCCACGCCACTGGGAAAACGGCGCATCATGCACGGCCGGTCGCGCAAGGCACGCACGATGCCGTCGCCGACCGAGAGGTAGTAGCGGACCAGGTCCAGCTTCGTCTCGCCCCGGTCAGCGAAGTAGACCCGGTCGGGGTTGGTCACCTTGACCGTCCGGTCACCAACCTCGATATCGACGAAGGGCGACGCCATTGCGGCAGCCTACGGCCGGCGTCCGGTCGTACCGTGGAGCCATGACACCTCCAGTCGAGAAGACCGAAGAGCAGTGGCGGGCGCAGCTGAGCCCGGAGGAGTACCACGTCCTGCGAGAGGCCGGCACGGAGCGGCCGTTCATCGGGGAGTACACCGACACAAAGACGACCGGTGTCTATCGCTGCCGGGCCTGTGAGGCCGAGCTGTTCCGGTCCGATACGAAGTTCGACTCGCACTGCGGCTGGCCGTCGTTCTTCTCCCCGCTGGCCCAGGACCGGGTGATCCTGCGCGAGGACCGCAGCATGTTCAGCCGTCGCACCGAGGTGCTGTGCGCCAACTGCCACTCCCACCTCGGGCACGTCTTCGACGACGCACCGCAGACGCCGACCGGCGACCGCTACTGCATCAACTCCATCTCGCTGACCCTCGAGCCCGAGAGCGGCTGAGCACCGTGTGGGCGCGCGCTGCTGCCGTGCTCCTGGCCGGCGCTCTGGCCGCCGCCTGCTCGCGGTCGGCGCCGGCGGACCAGCCGGCGGAGCACACCGCGCCGGCCGCCGGCACGACCCCCGCAACGCCCACCGACTGGCCCATGTACCACCGCACGCCGGACCGGGCCGGCCTCTCCCCCGACACGCCGGCAGTCCGCTCGGTGAGCCGCGCCTGGGCGGCGACGCTCGACGGCCAGGTCTACGGCTCCCCGATCGTCGCCGGCGGCCGCCTGTTCGTCGCCACGGAGCACAACATGGTCTATGCGCTCGACCCGCGTACCGGCCATATGCTCTGGCGCCGCTTTGTCGGCGTGCCCGTACCGCTGTCCAGCCTGCCGTGCGGCAACATCGACCCGCTCGGCATCACCGGGACCCCGGTCTACGACGCCACCACGCAGCGGCTGTATGCCGTCGCGGAGACGCGACTCGACGGGGGCGTACGCCACCACCTCGTCGGCCTGGACGCGGCCACCGGCGCGGTACGGCTCCGCCGCTCGGCCGATCCGCCGAACCAGGATCCCGAGCCAATGCAGCAGCGGGCGGCGCTAGGTCTGGTCGCCGGTGTGGTGTACGTGGCCTACGGCGGGCTGGACGGCGACTGCGGGCCCTATCACGGTCACGTCGTCGGCGTGCCGGTGGATCCCGCGAAGCCGCAGGTCAGCTTCCGTGTCCCGGTCGGCCGTGAGGGCGGCATTTGGGCCGCCTCGGGGCCGGCGCAACGTGCGGCTGGCGGCCTGCTTGTGGCCATCGGAAACGGCAACTCGACGACGACCTTTGACGGCAGCGACTCGGTCACCGCGCTGTCGCTGCCCAGCCTGCACGAGACGAGTCTGTTTGCGCCCGCCCAGTGGCGCGCCGACAACGCCGCCGACGCCGACCTCGGGTCGATGGGGCCGGCGCCGCTGCCCGACGGCCGGGTCATCGCCGCCGGCAAGAGCGGGGAGGTCTACCTGTTGGCGGCCGGGGACCTGGGCGGCATCGGCGGCGAGCTAACCAAGCTGCGCGGCTGCCGCGCGTTCGGCGGCGCCGCCGTCAGCAGCGGAGTCGGCTACCTGCCCTGCGATGGCGGCCTGCGCCAGGTCAAGGTCGGCCCGGGCAACCACCTGGCCTTCGGCTGGCGGGCCAGCGGCACGGCCGGATCGCCGGTGATCGGTGGCGGCGCCGTCTGGAGCCTCGACACCGACAGCGGCGTGCTGTACGCCTTTGACGCCGCCACCGGCCGGGTCCGCGCGCGGACCGACGTCGGGGCAGTCACGCATTTCGCCACGCCAGCCCTGTGGGGCAATTACGTTTTCGTGGGCACCCAGCACGGCGTAGTAGCCACGCTGGTCGGCTGAGCGGTCACGGCAGGTTGGCGACCAGCTCGGGTAGCGGCTTGCGCTGGCCGGTGTAGAACGGGATCTCCAGCCGGGTGTGCCGGCGGGCCTCCGCCCCGCGCAGGTGCCGCATCAGGTCCACGATCCGGTGCAGCTCGTCGGCCTCGAACGCCAACATCCACTCGTAGTCGCCGAGGCTGAATGCGGCGACGGTGTTGGACCGGACGTCGGGATAGTCGCGAGCCATCAGGCCATGCTCGGCCAGCATCGTCCGCCGCTCGGCGTCGGGCAGCAGATACCAGTCGAGGCTGCGGACAAACGGGTAGACGCTGACGTAGCGGCCCGGCTCCTCCCCGGCGAGGAACGCCGGAACGTGGCTCTGGTTGAACTCGGCCGGCCGGTGCAGCGCCATAGCCGACCACACCGGCGCGCAGGCCCGGCCCAGTGCGGTACGCCGGAAGCGCCCGTAGACCTCCTGCAGGTCATCCGACGTCGGCGCAACCCACCACAGCATGACGTCGGCATCGGCCCGAAAGCCGGCGACGTCGTAGCTTCCCCGGGTCACCACGCCCTTGGCCGTCGCCTGCTCCAGAAGCGACTCGACCTCATCGGCGATGGGTCCGCGGGAGCCCTCCGGCAGCGGATCGGTGACCCGAAACACCGACCACATGGTGTAGCGGATCAGCTTGTTGAGCTCTCGGGCCTGCTTTCCGTCAGTCATAGTCCGATTGTCCCAGCCGGTCCAGGTGCTCGGCGATCCGCTCCGCGGCGGCGTACCCCGAGCGGATGCACGCGGGCACCCCGACGCCGGCGTACGCGGCGCCGGCCACCGCCAGCCCCGGCACCTGCCCGACGGACTCCTCGATGCGCCGGACCCGGTCGAGGTGGCCGACGGCGTACTGCGGAAGGGCTCCCCCCCACCGGGTGACCCGGTGGGCAACCGGCAGCGTTCGCAGCCCGGTCAGCGCGGCCACGTCGTCGGCGGCCAACGCGGCCAGGTCCCCGTCGTCGCGTTGCAGGGTCACCTCGTCGCCGTAGCGGCCGACCGAGGCCCGCACCAGCGTCAGGCCGCCGGCCAGGTGCGCCCACTTGTGCGAGGAGAAGGTGACCGCCTTGACGGCCCGGCCCTCCGAGCCCGCGACCAGCAGTCCGCTGCCCGGCGGCAGGTGGCTCGGCGGGTAGGCCAGGGTCACGATCGCGGTGCTGGCGTAGTCGATCCGGGCCAGCTCGGTGGCCGCCGCGGGCGCGACCTCGCGCAGCATCCGGGCCGCAGGCGGCGCCGGCGCGGCGACGACTACCGCGTCTGCCTCGAAGTAGGTCGGGTGCGGCACCGGGCCGGTGACCAGCCGGAAGCGGTGGCCAAGGCGGCGGATCCCGCGAACCGGCAGCCGCAGGCGCACCTCTCCGGCCAGCCGGCCTGCCACAGCCGGGACCAGCGCCCCCAACCCCGGCCGCAGCGAGGCGAACACCGGTCCGCTGCGGGTCGCCGACGGCCGGACGGCGGCCGCCGCGGCGAGCAAGGACGGCTGGTCCCGCAGGACGGCCGCCAACGCCGGCACCGTCGCCTCCAGCGACAGCAGGTCGGCGCGGCCGGCATACACCCCGCCCAGCAGCGGGTCGACCAACCGGTCCACGACCTCATCTCCCAGGCGCCGGCGGACCAGCTCGCCTACCGAGACGTCGCCGGCGAACGGATCGCCGGCGCCGACCTCGGCGCACGCCCTGGCCAGGCCGGCCGGCGTGAGCACCCCGGACGCGGCCAGGGCCGCGAGGTCGCCCGGGACACCCAGGACCGTGCCGCTCGGCAGCGGCCGCAGCCCGCCATCCACGGCGATGCTGGCCGATGTGGTGGCCGGGTGGACCACTTCGTCGACCAGCCCGACGGCCCGCGCCAGGTCGACCACCTCAGGGCTGACGGTGAGGAACGCCTCCGCGCCCTCGTCCACGGCCACGCCTTCGACGTCGGACACCCGCAGCTTGCCACCCAGCACGGCCGCGCC
>JAABUK010006343.1_pt1 | contig 17715 bp, 1 predicted proteins | sample 5559141 | NCBI WGS metagenome assembly JAABUK01 (sample SAMN10711869, study PRJNA513367) | rock metagenome | isolation source: Antarctica rocks | place: Antarctica: Victoria Land, Pudding Butte nord | collected 2016-01-03 | reverse complement strand
GAAAAAAGAATAAAGAATAAAAATATTTTTAAATATTTAGTTTAAATAAATATTAAAAAGAAGATTATAATCTTAAGTAAGTTTAATATCTTTAAGAAATAAATTTAAATATTATTAATTAATTTTTTTTAAAAGAAAGTTAAAATAAGAAAAACTCTTTCTTATATAATAGAAAGAATAAATAAAAATACGTTTATATCTCAATTATAATAAATTTGAATATTAAATAAATATAAATTATATATATCAACAATTTGAAAAACCGTTCTTTAAATCTTTAGAAGTCTTCTAAATACTTGTTATCAGATTCTTAAGTGCTCAGATCTTATGTATTTAGAACTTATCTAAAATACATAATGAATTGATCATCATCTTCTGTATCATCTTTACACAGCTACTATTATCTAACTATTTAATACATCCTCCAATATTTTATGTGTACATATTATATATATTATATAAAGAAGGATTCATCTTGAAATTCTAATTAATATCTATTAATAAGTATATATAAAGAGAAATTTATATTTAGATTAATTGATTAATATGAATATATAATTATATAAGATAAAAGCTTGAAGTTAAATATGAGTAAGATTATTATATATTTATTATTATAATGTTTCTATTTAAAAGCATTTATAAATAATTATAAACAGTTCTATCTTAAAGCATTTATAATAGTTATGAACAGTTCTAAATATTTATTAATATATTATACTTTCTAATTAATACAGAGCTTATATTAAATCAGAGTATATATAAATAATGAGTTAAGATATTGATTCTAATATCTTTATTCTTAAGAATTTCTATACTCATTCTTATACTTTAATTGAATAATGATAAGTTTATATAATAATACTCGCATGTTAGAAACTATCAAGACTAGTTATGACAAGATTCAGATATTAGAGGATTGTGAATAGAAATCACTGTTCTCACAAAGAAGAATTAAAGAGAGATTGCAATTAATAATATAAGTTGATTACAAAAGAGAAACAAGATTATGAAATTATAAGATAAACGATTATTTATATAATTATTATTGATAAATCGTATATAGTGCTTCTGAATATTTCTCTTAAGCACTTTTAAGCACTTGCTTTTAAGTACTCTTTTTAAGCACTTTCGAGCATTTATCTTAATATTCATCTTTAGTTATCTTGATTAAATGTAATTTTCTGAGTCTGATCTGTTATAATTTTAGAAAGTGTTTATCTGCGAGACTTTCTATTATATTCTTGATAATTAGAGTTAAGTCTGTCAATTACTAATTTGTAGTTATAATATTATATTCTTCCGAGTTAACTTAATCTCTTAAGCTAATTAAATCTGTCTTTGTGATTTCGATAATTTCTACTTCCTTCTTTCTTTATTATATTCTAATATCATATTAATAAATCTTTCTCTTATAAACGGCGTTAGATTTAAATGAAAAAGATAACTTTATTGAAAATATTAATTATAATTATATATTCTATTTATACTAAGCGGAATTATTTCTATATATTTTTTAAAAACGTCTCGAAGTATTCAGAGTATATTTATTGTAATATTCATTATAATAATAACTTCTTAAAGATCAACTTTTAGAGATTATAATAAAAGGAGTTATGTTTAAAGACTGTGTGAAAGATAACTCTTCTTTATCTTTAATAAAATACTGCGAAGATAGTGAGTTTAAACTCTTATATTAAGTCTCTTTAAACAGCTTAAAATAAGATGATTGCTCAGAAGATTAAGTTTCTAAAAGAACTTAATTAAGAAGAGAAATATTTAAAGAAGAAAGAGTTATTAATTAATGCGGAATTACACGTCACTTTTAATAAAGAGTAGTTAACTGCTTTCTTTAATTCTTCTTATATCAAGAATTTCGGCGGTAATAATTTTTAAAGATCGCGAGACTAAGATTTATTTCTGATTCTTATATATTTTTCGATATATTATATTCTAATTATTTTATTAGATAATAAGTTTTATCTTTAATCTCTTAATTATTGAGCACTTTTTCTATCTCGTATTTCTAATCTTAATTATCTAGTTGAATTGAAGTCTATTTAATATTCTTTAATATAAATTCTAAGAGAGAAATGTTAAATATAAAGTAAATTCTTATAATATCTGAAAGCTTAAGTCTATAAATTGACTTATTTAAGACTTTCTAAATTAAATAAGAGCTAAGTTTCGTGTGATTTAGTTTTATATTAAATCTTTTGATTTTAATATTTCGACGAAATAAATATACTGAATTTCTCTCTTTGAGATTTAATTTATTAATTCTTTTAGAGTTATAATATATATTAAATCTTTAACTGATAAACTTAAGATTTTCTGTTAATTCTTAATACAGATTAATTAATAGTTATACATTAATAACTAATTTTTGTATAAGTTATTTCATTTCTCTTAATTATTTATACGAAATTAATTCTTATTTATAATTAATATAGAAGAATAACACTTTAATTATTACTGAAGCACTATTATATACGAACTATATTAATAATAAGAGTATTATTTAATTATTCTGATAATAGTTTATATAATATTGTAAATATTGTTTCAGTGTTTAATTAATTCTTTTAATTTATTTGTTTGTTTATAAATGATAAGCTATAAATAACTTATATTTAATTTTGAGTTGATTTATTAATAACTTTCAGAATTTAAAAGTGAATAGTTTATTCTAATTAGAGATAATCTCTACTAATATATTGTGATTTGCGAATATTGTTTATAAAAATATGTAAATTAAGTCTTTAGCGTTTAATACTTTTATATAATTGATAAAGTAAATATATTTAGTTAATCTATTAATAATAATTAAAATGCTGTTATATCTGATATTAATTATTGAGTTCTTAGATAATAATAACTTAGTAATGAAGTTTAATATAATGAATTTCTATACTTCTTTAAATTGTTTTGAAGATTATATCTTTCTATATAATTTATATTGAAAGTGCTTAATTTTCTAATAAGTATTATAATTAACAATTTATTACTGAATCGCTTTGTTTATTTCTGAGAAATAATAGAATCTGGAAATGCGTTTTAGAATCTTCTTTATTTCTTGATATTTATGAGATATCTTCTTATAATATTATTGAATAATTGTTTTCTTTACTTGATTTGTAATATATATTAGTTCTTTATACAAAATCAGCTCACTATCTTATTTTTGAAAGACTGAGTATTTTTCAAAATTCTTTCGAATTTCGCGGAATAAATAATTATTTAAATATGATTTAATAATTCAGTCTTTCTAATCTTAATTAGAGATCTGAAATATTAAAGCGATCACAGCATGATTATATATTATAGATCCGTTCTTATTCTCACGTAAAATTGATTGTGAAGCGGATTTAATATCTCGAATATAATTTACTCAATAACTTAAAGCGTTAGCTTTAATATTATTATTTTTCTTTTAATAAAAAATTTTAAAGTTATAAACTAATAATAGTTCAGATTATTATATTTGATATCTATTTAATATCTTAATAATAATAAAGTATAACAGATTTTTATAATTTATATATACTTTTATAAAATACTTAAATTCTTTTGAATATACTCTTTATTTATTAAACGCGATAATTATAATTAGAAGTTTCTTATTATAAATCTTATAATTAAGTTTCGCTGAAATCATCTTTCTAAAATAGAAGATGATAAGTCTTAATTATTCTTTGTTATCTAATTAACTTATGTATATATTAATAATATAGTTTAATATATTTATCTTAAACACGATTTGTCTCTTAAAGTTAAATATTGCGAGAATAAAAACTATTATAAATTTCTATTTCAGCTTTTAAAACGAAGACTCTATTTCTGTTTTTTAGATAAAGAATACTTTCTTTTAAATTATTTGTGTTAGTGAGATAATTATTTTTGAGTAATTTATAAAGAATCTTTAATAGAAGTTAACGAATCTGAGAAATAATTGTAATTTCTTTATTGATATAGATTATGATTATTCGAGTATGATTATTATCTTGAATTTATTCATCTGAATTTTTATGACTATTAAGATGAATTTAAGAAACTTAATACTTTGCTTATAAAACTCACATTTCTCGATCTTTATTAATAGATTTTTTGTCTGAAGAGCGCGAAGTATCTTTCGAATATATTTAATATATTATTTCTTATTTTCCGAGTATATAAGAATGTTGTCTAAGTAGATAATATAGAACTGATCTAAATATTCTCTCAGAATATTATTTATTAGAGATTGAAAGAAGGTGAAAGTGTTTATTAATTTAAAGAATATAATTAGATACTCGTAATAATTATAATGAGTTTAAAATACGATTTTTTACTTTTCTTCTTTCTTTATTCTCACTAAGTTATATACTTCTCGTAAATCGAGTGTAGTAAATCACTTTATTTCATGAATGTGATTATATAATTCTAAGATTAATAATAATATATATTAATTTTTTATTATAATGTTATTTAGTTGTCGATAATTAATATACAGACGCATTTTATTATTAAGTTTTAGAACAAACAGAACTGAATATTTTGTAGATGAAGTTGAAGATTAAATAAACTCTTTCTTCTAATTCTTATTAAGATACTTTTATAGAATCTTAAGTTCTTTCTTAAAAAGAGAATAGATAGATTTATAAATAGATTTCTTACTAAATTTTAAAGAAAGCTTATAATCTTAGAATTAATACTTAAATAATATTAATGCGCTTTTATTCTTAATAAACAAATGTTTAAATTCGTTATATTTAAATAAATATTTAAGAAAACTTTTTATTATTTCTGCTAAATATCTATTATTAAGTTTTACTTATACTACTTTTATAAACAATATTACAATCATATTTAATTTATAGATATAGTTAGGAAAGCTGATAATCTATTATTTTTAATTAATTATTAAATTATAAGTTTTTAGTTATGAAATACTTAGAATAATATTGTATTTAATTTTCATGATATTTAATATTATTTATTCCGTGTGTTATTGAATATTAAGTTTTAATAAGCAAGTTTCTACTTTTACTTATTCTTAATCTTATTTAATAGAACTCTTATCTATTAATATTAATTAATAGAGTTTGTTTTTTTCTTATATAAGTAGACGGAATTAAATCATATATATTAAAGAGACGTAATTCTTAATAACTTCGAAATTAATTATAATTTTGATTTAATATTATTCTATTCGAATCTATATAATTAGATATTATATATAATTAATATTAATTATTATTACTTTCTAAGATTTAAGAATAGATTCTTTATTATATCTTAAACTTAAAGAGTCTTCTTATTTTTTAACTTCTTTAATTTAAAGTTTCTGAAATAAGTATGTTCTTTTTTCGCGAAGTGATATTCTGATTTTTTATATGAAAAGTGTGTGTATGATTTATAAGAGGTGCGATATTCTTTATCATAAATCACTCTTATTACTTCTAATTTCTTAGATTTTTAAATCTATATTATATTTGCGCTTTATATCTCTTTAAGATAAGCGGAGAAATTATTTGCTTTTAGAGAAGAAATGAAATCAGTAAGTATCAAGACTATTAGATAGATAACGCAGAGATGAGAAGACTCGTACAGAGGAGCAAAGCTGGCAGTTTCGTAAGAGAAGGTGCGCGCTCTCATTCAACTGATTCTGCAAATCTATTTATATATAAAAAATATAATAAAAGACGCGTTAAAAAACGCGTTAAAATACGTAAATCACTCTCTATTTAAATAATCATTTTCTTTAGTAGAGATAAGATTACGCAGAATTAAGAAATCTATTATCAGACTAGAAAATTAAAGTTAATAGAAAAAACTCTTAATCTTATACACAGAAATAGTACGCGGCACTTTAAAAAAGAAATCAGTCTCTATAATTTAACTCTCTTTAAGATTAGAGATAAGAAAAATCATTATTTAAATCTTAGATAAGAAAAAGAAGATTAGAATTAATAAACTCTTAACTAAAGAGATTATAAATCGAGTTAATTAGAAATTAACGAAAATATCTTATATATATTATATAATTATAGTAAAGAAACTTCTAAAGAGAGAAATTATATTATATATAGAAGATAACTCAGATTATATAAAGCTTAAATAGAACTTAATATAAATAAAATCGCTAAATCTATTTATATAATTCAAGATAAGATTATATAAAGTACTGATATAAGCAGTATAAATAAGATAAGAAGAGAAAGAGAAGAAGTAATTTATATAAGAACTAGAGAATAAGAATATTAAACTCATCTTAAATCTAAAAATCAAAAATCTATAATAGATAAAAAGATACGCGGAGATAAATATAATTACACACGCAATTCTAGAACTTTTTTATTCAGATCTAATAAATAGAATTATCTAAAAACATCTTATTTACGAGATAGAGTTTAAGATGATTATATAATATAATTCAATTTTCTAATCACATTAATACTTCTACTATTAGAAATACGGACACTCACTTTATATATATAGAAAGATATGATTTTACGCACATTATATAGAATATTATTGAATTAATAAATATAAGAAAAAGCTTAAAAGAAAGATTATATAATATAGTAACTACTTAAAGAGATATAAAGCTTAATTTCATAACTACTTATAAAAGAAAAGAGAATAATCTTATATAAAGAAAATATATAATAAGAAATTAAGATACTTTTAATCTTAAAATTAATAAGAGATTATTCTTATCTTCTCTTCTTTCTTCTTTTTATCAGTCTCAAATCTATTAATAAAAGTTAGTAGAAGTGACTTTAAATTAGAGATAAAATGAAGTTAAGTAGAAGACTTATAAAAAAGAAGATTAATTTATTTAAAAGATTGTCTATAAGAATCTAAGAATTATATGAAGATTAATCTTATATTAAGTTAAGATATTTAACTTCTTCTAATTAAAGAAAGTTATTAACTCACATCTAAAGATATTATATATTAGAAAACATCTTTATATAAAGTCTTAAGATTCTATAATATAATATTAATAAATTTAGAAATAAAATAATAATAGAACTGCTCTAAAATTTAGAGATTAAAAAGTATAATATTCTTATAATTTAAGAGTTATAAAGAGATATACTTAATTATGCTTTATATAATTTAAGATAAAGCGTCTTTTATAATAATAATTAAAGATAAAAAGATTTAAGAATTCTCATACTTATTAATAAGCGCATTTATATAAATATATAAGTAGAGACATATTACTTAAAAGATCTCATCATAATCATATTAAAACTTTAAGAAATATAGATTACTAATTATATAATTAATATTTATAATATTTATAATCTCTTAAGTTAATACTTGAAATTAGAAGAAATAAAGTCTCTCAGCACTCTTTATATAATACTTAGAATATCTAAAGAACATATTATACTGAGCGATCTGAATCTTCATTATCTTAGCTAATTAAATCTAATGTATTTACTATAATATAAACTCTCAGATATATTACTAAAGATTATATAAGAAGTAGAGTTGAAACTAATTCTTCTTTCAGAAATAATAATAAGAGATTATTAAAGAGAAGATTTATATAAATAGATAATTATAGATCTTATCTTTATAATATTAATATTAGAGAATTAACTTGTATAATATTAGATAGAAGTAGAAAGAGAACAGTTATCAGATTATCTTCTAATTAGCACGGAATTTAAGTAGTTAAATCAATCTAGAAAAGAGTTATTAAAAAGACGTAGAATATGAAAAAAGATGAATTAAGAAGTCTTTATTAAAAGTCTTTATAGTTATATAAAGTTACTTAAAAGTTGTATATTAAATACTAGAGAAGAGATTAATTACTTCACGTATAAACTAATAAAACTTACACACGCGATAATAGAAGACTTAATATTATAAATAAGATAATCTCAGTATAGTTAGAGATTCTGAATAAAAGAATGTTAAGAGACGATAAAGAATATAAGAAAAACCCGCAGAAACTTTATTAAGAATTTATTACTCTTCTTATAATAAAACTTTGTATAATAGCGCAGTTAAAAAGAGAAGATGTTATTAAAAATAAAAAGAGAAGATTTTAGAAATGTAATGTAAAAGATAATATAAAGATTATAAAGAATCTAAAAGATTATATAATAAGTAAGATAGTAATTATAAAGATAAATCACTTTAGTATTCTTTTTCATTCTTAAATAAGAAATGTATAAAGCGAAAGATGTAGAGAGTAAAGTAAAGCTTCTGCGCGATATCTACTTCCCCTCTTTCTCTGAAGTAGATCTTATAGATATTGAAGAATATAAATATTCTTAAAGAATTCTATAGTAGGAAGAGATCAAGAAAAGAGAAATCTTAAAAGTAGTTAGTTATATGAGAAAAGATAAGATCTCTGAATTAGATAGAATCTTAAATAGAGTTATTTAAATTCTTATATAAGAAAAGTTAAATCTAATTAGAAGATTATTTCAGATCTATTTTATATAAGAAATTTAATCAGATTATTTTAAAAGCGCCCGTATAATAATACTGAAGAAGTTAGATAAGAGAGACTACTTAAATTTATTAATATATAGATTAATCGCATTACTAAACACGCTAGAAAAGATCTTAAAGATAGTAATATTTAACTAAATAAAATATATTATTAAATTATATAATCTTCTATTAAACTTATAATATAAAGCACGCCCTCTAAAAGTAATAGAGATAGTATTATAATAGATTATAAAGAAAATATATATAATCTAAAAGAGAGAAAATAGAAGAGTTGTAAGTCTTCTCTTACTAGATATAATAAAGATATTTAATAAGATCTCACATGTATAACTAACTTATAATCTGAGAAAAAGAAAAATCTCAGAGTTACTCATATAATAAGTAATAGATTTCCTCTCTAACTATTATATGAAGATAAAGATTAATAAGTTTATATTATTAGAAGCGCTAATTATAATAGAAATCTTATAAAACTTATTAATATCTCTAATTCTATATCTCTTCTATAATATTAATTTGTTAGAAAAGTATGATAATATCAGACTTTATATAAGCGCAATAGAGTTTATAGATAATGTTAATATCTTAATATATAGTAAAAGTACGGAGAGAAACTATTAAATACTTACTAAAATCTATAAGAAATGCACGAACTAAGTAAGAAAATATAACTCGAGATTCTACTTAAATAAGTATGAACTAATCTATTTTAGCTATATAAAAAGGAATTTTAATATAAAGACGGGATTAAAGCTTAAGAAATAAGAAATTAACTTAAAGAATAATATATAAATTCTTAATATCTAACTAAATATCATGCTTAGATAGTAATCTCATCTTCGAATAATTAAAATAAAATTAGTTCACCTAATTAACACTCTTTATATAATTATAGAATCTATTTAAAGCGCCTCTCTAAAAGCAGGAAAATAAGTATATTAAATAGTTATATATCTAGTTATTATATATAAAGTAAGTATCTAATATATATTAGAAGAGATTAAAGAATATTATAAAGAAGTAAGTAGAAAACTATAAACTCTTTAAGATAAGTGTTTCTATATAATTATAGAAGTATATAAAGTAATCTTAATAAAGATTTTAGAAGTAGAAATATATATTTAATCTTTAGATTTCTATATAGAAAATCTAGTAGTTAAGATTATAATTAGAATTTAAATATTTAAAGTTACTAAAGAAATTAATAATATATATACTAGAATCGTAAGATAAACTATAAATAGAAGAGATTATATAATAATAACCCGCGCAATATTAAAAGATTATATAACTAAGTGACTCACTTAATTTAATCTAAAAAATCAGAATATAATAAGATTAAATAATAAGACTTTTCTATCAGATTTATTATAAGAGAAACTAAAGAAGTATATGAAATCTTAAAAGCTAAGAAAAATATATAAAGAAATCTACTTAATCTGTAAATAAAAATAAAAAAAGAGATGAAAGAATAATTAAAAGAAGAAGCATTTAAGAATAATCCTTTCAGAATTAAATAAAAATTCAATAATATTATATTAGAAACTTAAGAAATATGAGAGCATACTTCTCATACAGCTTTATATAAGTAAAATTGACTTTAATTAGTTTTTATATAAAAGAAAGATATTCGAAATTAAAAGCTCTTAATATAAGTGCACATAAGATGATATAATAGTAGAACACGTTCTACTGAAATATTCTTAATAGATTACAGAAAGAATGGAACTCATTAACCCTCTTCATATAATAGATCTAAGAATAATCCTCTTAGAAAAGAAAGAATGTAGAACAGCTATTAGAATAATACTTCATACGAAGCTGCTTAATTAATTTAGATTGACGGAGGAAGTTCTATAGAGTGAGAGAAAAGAGAAGAGAAGAGAAAAAGAGAGAGAGAGAATAAATTAAGTGGGAAATAGGAAATTTAATTTAATAGATGTTTAGATGTTTGTATGAGAAGATCTATATAGATTAGTTTTAGTCTGAATTAGATAAATAGAATTTACTACTACTAAGATAAGCGGAGATATTAATCTTATATAAATTAATTACTTCTTGAAGATTACTACTCTGATAATAATGAATTTATTCTTGATTCTAATCTAAATAATTCTTTATATAATATATGCTTAATCGTAATTTTAACTTAATTCTTTATAATATTTTCTCGGGCGCATATACTTTGTATTGATATTATAACTTTAACTCGCAATCTATATTTATATATAATATTAATTTCTAGAATTTAATAATTATTTTTATATAATTCTTATTATATTTAAGATTGCTTAGTATTCATTTCTGAGATATCTTGAAGATAACGCTTAATAACTATTATGCTTTTTTCTATCTGAGTTTCTTAAAATATTACTTCGAGTCGTTCTTATCTAATCTATAAATAACGCATTAATTATTATAATAAACAGTTTATAATATATAGATATAAGATGATTTTATAAGTTTTTAATCGCGAATTTATTTAAGCAATTTAATAATCGTTTCTGATATTAATATTATAATATTAACGCAGCTGATATTTTATATATTATCTAATTTTTTTATCATCTATTCTTTTAATTTATTTAAGATAACATATAATTATTACTTATTTAAATAATTATTGACTTGATATTTAGATTTTCTGTAATAGAGACACAAATTCTTTTTCATTCTCTCTTCTTATTAAATCGGAGAGAGTTTATCTCGATTAAATTTCTTTTTAAATCTTTTGTAATTTATAATATTTAAATTTATTTCTTGTGAGTAATAAATTTATTTCGCTTAATATCCGCTTTTCCGATATTTATTAGAAATAAAGATCTGAGAACATTCTTATTCTTTTTTCATCTATCTTTTATATAAATAATTATTTATTTTGATAGATATATTAATTAGACTTTCTAATTCATCTAATCTTTCAATTTAAGTCAGTTCATTTTTAACTAAATTTTTTAGTTTTAGATAATATTTTATTATAAGTGCTGCGTTATCTTATTTAATTCTTAATATAATTTATTAAAACTTAAATATATACTCTTTTATTAAGTCTATTTACTAAAGTTTTTAAACTTCTTATTTAGTAATTCATTCTTCATTTACTTCTTTATACACCCGTCTAATACACTTCTTAAAATAAAAGTAATTAATAAAGATTCTTTTTATTTTTACTTTCTTATCTTCAATTATCTTCTTTAAGTAATCTATTAAATATAATTCGAATTAATTAAAGACTTTATCTTGAAGATATATAACTATGAATATTATTTTAACTTCGATTATTCTTAGCTTTTAAATATTAAATCGAATATATATATTAACTTAAGCTAAGAAGATTCGAAGTTTCTTTCTATTTTTATGGAATGTATTAAAGATATTAACTTTTAAGAAGATATAATCTATATTAATGATCTCTTCTTAAGATTGTTTTTGTTTAAAGTATAATATATTTTACTTTAATGAGATTTATTGTGATAGAGTGATTGATATTTAATAATAAATAGTTAAAGTATTAGAAACTACTAAGATTAATTATAATAAGATTCAGATATTAGAGAGTTGTGAATAGAAATCATTATTCTTATAAAGAAGAATTAAAGATAGATTATAATTAATAATATAAGTTGATTATGAAAGAGAAATAAGATTATGAAATTATAAGATAAATGATTATTTATATAATTATTACTAATAAGCTGTGTATAATACTTCTAAATACTTATTTTTAAATACTCTTCTTAAGTACTTTCAAGCATTTATCTTAGCGTTCATCTTTAATTATTTCGATCGGACGTAACTTTTTAAGTCTGATCTATTATAATTTTAGAAGATGTTCGCCTGCGAGACTTTCTATTATGTTCTCGATAATCAGAGTCAAGTCTATTAATTGCTGATTCGTAGCTATAATATTGTATAAGTATTAATATCTGTTTATATTTCTCTTGATTTTATAGAATACTCTTTAATATCTCTTCTTTCAATCTATATTATAGTCTCAACTTTCCGGGCGCATTATAATAGAAATCAAGAAAGTTCTTTTATATAAGATATATAAACAGACTGCGCATTATCTGCGTGCTCAATATTATTAATTATTATAATTCTCAACAATTCTTCTTATTCTCTTTATTAATCGCGTTATTTATTTTAGAAGATATAAAATTAGAATTAAAGAGAGAAGCATTATCATTCAAATTAATAGAACTTATACTAAAGATTTAATAGTTAATATTTCAATTTATAAAGTTCATCTTTATTAATTATTAATATTAATACTGCAATCATTTATTAGCTAATGACTTTATATTACTTATCTAAATATAACTTAACTTAATACTTTCAAAAGTTAACTCATTTACTTTAATCTATAATAATCTAAATCTGCTATTAATTTATAATATTCTTAACTTTTCTAGGATTTTCTATTATAAATCAGACGTAAGATTGTTAAGATAATTCTTCACATTCTTAAAAGAGTCTTTAAATAAATTAGAGATAATCTAATAACTCTCTTTAATCTACTTATTCTTAAAATCTGTTTAATTCTTAACTCTTTTATTTAATAATATTAATATAATCTTCTATTTCAACTTATTCTGCGCGTTTCAGATTCTCTGAATTCGAGTGTGATATATTATAATGAGTATCAGTTTTAGTAAGAACATATTAATCTAGATAATATATTTATAATCTATTCATCTTCAAACTTAATTAATACGCGCTTTCCCGTCTTATATTCTTTTAACGCGAATATAATATATATAATAAGAAAGATAATAGTTTTATTGTGTAATAATAAGAAGGATTTTATTATATGTTTAAGACGATTTAAAGACTCTTTAAAGCTGATGTGAAAGAAGATTTAAGCAATTATTTTAATAAGAATAGTAGCAGCGAATCTAAGCTTAATTATATTAATATATAATATATCTTAAAGAAGAAATTAATCTGATTATTATCTGCGAGAGTAAAACTATTATTAAGTAAAAGAGTGATAAATTTACTTTAATAATTATTTAAATCGCCGAAGTAATAATGCGTCTTTATAATATTGCGAATATGTTTTATAATATAACTTTAAAAAGATTTAATGATGTTATATATTTGCGATAATATTAATAAATAATATATCTGAAAAAGAAGCTCAATCTATTTATCTTCTGCGCCTTTATATTTATAGAAATCTTATTAATATAAAGACTTCTTTCTATATTATATCTTTAACTTTTTTGAGAGCGAATATATATTTAACATTCTCGCATCATCACATTTAATTATATTAGATGTCGCTTTAATCATATTGAGCATCTTTAATTATTTAAGTTCTATTCCAAAAATATTTTCAACAGTAATAATATTCTTATTAAGATAAAAATCGGCTTATAATCTTTAAATAACTCGATTTTCAATTATCGTGATATCTCTTATTATATTAGCATTCTTTTCTACTCTTTATCTTCTTTAAATATATCTTGTATATTAGATATATGCCCGAATTAAGTGAGAAAGAGAATGAGAGAGTTATTATTATCTCGCGAAATTATGAATATCAGATTCGCTAATTAGATTTAATTGAAATGTTTACTTCTAAATTATAATATTTTTAATATTTAAAAGATCAGCTTACTTAAATAATAAAGTTGAGATATATTAAAGATGAAGATCTATAATATAAGCTTTATTAGAAAGTTTAAGTCTTTTAATCTCATCTCTAATTCATTATTATACAGTTAATTATATTTCTCTTTATCTGAAGTTATATTAATTTTCGAATGTTTATAATACTTTGAAATAATATTATTTTCGTCTTTATTTAAAGATAAGTTTATTATATTTACAAATAACGTAGTTATCTAAACATAAGTATTATATTAATTGTGAACTCTTAAATATAAGCTTTATTAAGAATATATCTTTTATTTTAATATTCTCTTTTTAAAAGTCTAACTTATTAATATTTAAGAGTGATTTAAAGATGAATCAGTCGGCGATTATATTTATAATCGAGATCTTAAGCTGAACTATATATATTATAATTCTTATATAAATAACTTTATAATTTTCGCTTTCACTATATTCTTTTAGAGAACAACTTTATTAGATATAATATATAAATATTAATTATTATAATCAATTCAAAATCACAACAAATTTTAGAAAAGAGAATATCTAATGCGAGATCTAAATTAGAACTGTAGAAATATAATAAAGAGTAATTAAGAGAAAAGTTTAATTAATTATTTATTAGCAGACTTAAGAGCGATATTATAGAGCGCAGAAGAATTATTAATAAATAATATTATAAACATATTAAATAAAATTAAAATTAATTAACTTTAAATAAATCTTAACTTTTTATTAATGAAAAGAAGTAATTAAGTTATATTCACATAGATTATTATTCTAATATTACTTAAATTAAGTATTAATAAATAGAGATCTAACTCTATAATTATTAATAGATCTTTAATCAATTCTTTATAAATATAAAGCTTTATAGAATTTAGAAAGACTTTCTTATAATATAGAATATTATTATATTACTTATTCTTTCTAAGTTAATTTAATTAGAAATCAGATTATTCTCATTAGTACTTCAGTCTTATCGCACGAAATCACTACAATTTTGATGATTACATTATATATTACTATTGTGAACAGAGCTGAATATATAAAGATAGAGCTGAATATATAAAGATAGAGCTGAATATATAAAGATAGAGCTGAATATATAAAGATAAAGCTAAATATATAAAGATAAAGCTGAATATATAAAGATAGAGCTGAATATATAAAGATAGAGCTGAATATATAAAGATAGAGCTGAATATATAAAGATAGAGCTGAATATATAAAGATAGAACTGAATATATAAAGATAGAGTTGAATATATAAAGATAGAGCTGAGTATATATAAGCATTATATTTAATTCTATTTACTTCTACTTATAATATACAAGTTCTCATAATTAAGAAAATATAATTAATAATATTATTACTTAGCTTATAGTAATTATGAATAGAAATAAATATAAAATATTATCGCAGAAGATTATTTTTAAGATTAATATTACTTACTAATAATCTTTTAACTCCGCGAAAACTATATATAATATTATAATAATTATAGCTTTAATAAATCAATAACTTATTTAATAATAATCAATCTTCAAGTTTAGATAATCTAAGTAATATACTTAAATCTTATTTTAAGCTTTAAGTTAATTATTATAAAATAATATTTATTTTAAGAATATTTTAATCTACTTTAATAATCTATCTTTAAAGATTAATATGAAATTAATTTTAATTAAGAACTTCTTCTACTTTATTAAGTATATCTGAGAAAAGTGTGATAAAAAGAAGTAGTGAGAAAGATGTGAGTATAAAGAAGATAAGAGTATATAAGAGAGTAAAAGATATAATGTTTCATATTTAATAAGTTATAATTTAATAAGAAAGAATGATGAAGAGTAAAATATTTAATAAGAAAGAATAATAAAGATTAAGATCTTATTGAAAGAGTAATAATCTCTTTTCTTAAATGCTTATACTTATTTTGAGATATTTTAATATTTATTAAACATTATTAATAATATATTATAATTGCGAGTATTAAATAGAAGCTTATTATTATTATAATTATTATCATTATAATCTTATTTATTTACTTTTAATAGCTCGTGAATACTTCTTTATTAATTAATAAGATCGAGAACTCTTTCTCTTTCATATCATCTATATAATATTCACGCTTTTTAGATAAATAGATTAAGAATCTAAATAATTATTATTCTCCGTGTTATCTATTCTTTATCTATATCAGTTCTGAATAAGATTAGAGAAAGTATATCTATTATTTATATTTATACTGCAATTAATCTTAAATATAAGATTATAAAGACTCTTATTATATATATCTTATATAACTGTTTATTAAACGCGTTTATTCAGAATATAAATTCTCTTCTCAGTATTTAAAATATAAAATAGCACGTTCATTCTTACATTATATTTTAGTTCATTTACTAATATTTAAAGAAATTTATAGAACTGAAGATAATTAATATAAGTCGATCTGAACTCGCTAATATTATTTATATGAAAATCGTAAGATTGATAAGTTCTTATCTCTTTATAGCGCTGATGAATAATAATTATGATAGAATTAAATTTTAATAGAGTTGAATAGAAAATATTTATAATAATAGCGTCTATTTCAGAGCTTTTTTTAATATTATAAATATCTGAAGAAGATATCTTTTAAATCGCAAAAGAATGTTAAATAATAACTACTTACTTATATAATCATCTTCATTTTCTTATATATTAAGTTTTGTTCTATATTTAAGAGTTTTAATATTGTTTATTTTGATTCAATATTTATATTATATGTTATAGATCTTTGTATAATAGATTCTTATTAACGCGAGAATTCTTCAATATCTTCTTAATCTATTGCGTGTTTTATATACTTATAATAATCTTCTTTAATTAAAGTATTATATTTCACTTTTACAGCTTTATATTAAGTATGTTATTTCTCTATAAATTCCATTTCAACTCTTTATATACTGCATTATATATATTTATATCAGTTCCCCAATTATTTTAAATCGCGTATAAATTTATAATCTTCTTAAAAGTAGATTCTTAATCAATCTTAAGAGATATATAAGTTATAATAATAATGAAAGATTTGTCGCTGTTATATTATATAAGAATGATTAGTATAATAATAATTCTAATAAATAATGAGTAGAGAAGAGAAAAAGAACTTAGTCTTCAAATATATAAAATTTAAATTCAACTAAATATTAAAAATTATCTAAATTATTTAAAGTATAAAATAAATAAGTAAGAGATATCGATTATATATTTAAAGACTAAATTATATTTTAAAGATATAGAATTATAATAGAAGTAAGAGATATAAAATAAAAGATAGAAGTTGAAAGTTATAAAGATATAACGTGTAAATGATTTATTGCTAATTAATAATTAAATGCGTTAATTAATATCAACTATAAAATATATTAAGATATTTAAGAATATATTTAATAATTATTAATTAGATTAAAGAAATAAAGCTGTAAAGATGATATTAATATATAATAAAAATAAACTGATTTCAAGATTAAATATAATCTTATAATATCTATATTCTTCTATTCTATTTAAAGTTATTACTAATCATTAAGTGATCAATTCTAATTATATTATTATTATTTTAATTACGCTACTAAATAA
>JAABUK010006335.1_pt1 | contig 17733 bp, 18 predicted proteins | sample 5559141 | NCBI WGS metagenome assembly JAABUK01 (sample SAMN10711869, study PRJNA513367) | rock metagenome | isolation source: Antarctica rocks | place: Antarctica: Victoria Land, Pudding Butte nord | collected 2016-01-03 | reverse complement strand
TAGTTAGAATACACTCATATGATTCGCTCTATGCAAACTCATAACATTAGTTCAAAGCTCATCAATCTTGCTATTGACGTGTAAATGATATAAAAACAAGCTACATCACTCAAACTTGAATCAGAATCGAAATTCGAAAATTGAGCTCAGAAGATTCATTAGAAATCAAGAAATTTCTAGAACAAAACAGAAGAACATAAATGCATTGCTTTAGATTAACTCTTTACTGAGCTCATCGTCAGAACAGAAGAACAGAAGAACATGAACGCATTGTTCTAGAACTGAAATCAGAAATTTCAGTTGAATCTCAATCAGCAATTTTCTATTCACACAATGACTAGAAGCACAGAATTAGAATCAGTGAGCATTGCTCATTATGAACTTCAAAATGCTGAAAGAGAATCACTTTTATCTCAGAATTAAACAGCATCAGAAGAAGAAGACACGAATGCATCATTGAATACAGAAGAAAAGAACATGAACGCGTTGCTTTTTGATCACGAAATAATCAAGATCAGCATCAGCACTGAACTGAATGCTTGAATAAGCGCTTATAAAGCAGATGATCTCATTACATTTATCAAGTACATATGTTAACAGCATGACATTGAAATCAAGACTCACAATGACATGATTCAGATGTTGAATGATGTCAACAAGATTAATATCAAATTGAAAGCTATGCAGATAACGTTGAATGCTGTTCAAACACGTCTACAGAAAGAGATGAAGAAAAAGAATGTGATTATACATCATTTAAAAGCAACATCAAGTCAACTAAGCACTTCAATTTCAAAAGATCAATTCTTGAAGTTAATTAAGCTATCTGACTCATTTCTGTTTGAAGATTTGAAACAGAATGTGAATAATTGATTGTTTCAAATGTGAAACAAGCTGAAGATGAACAAGAATCATTTTTCTATTGAAGAAATGAAGATTGCATATGTGAAAAGTTGAGTCAGTGAAACGATGATCAAACACATAGCATTCAGAATGAAAGACATGATCACGAATTCATTTCTTGAAGCAGAAGAGATACTGTCGATCATAAATAAGATGTATGATGACTTCAATCAACATCACATGACTTAATGACAGTTCTTGAAGCTGTATTAAAACAAGATCTTCTTTCATGAATTTTAAATGAAATTTCAGAGACTCAGTATGAAACTAGAATACAATAACGAAATTCTACTAAATGATTTTCAGCATAAGATTAACTCAGATCTTCAGCGAGTCATGATCAACAAACAAACTATGAATTTGAATGAATTCATTGACATCTGCATGCAAGTCAACGTTTGATTGACAAAATTGAATGCTCAATCAGTCTTCAAGACATCAACGACTCAAGTTGCTAACTTTATCACTAGCATCTTAATGATGATCACTACTGCAATCTCAGCTTCAATCTTTGCATGAAAGAAATTCAGAATATCGAACGTTGATTTTGCTAGAGAGAAGTTGTTTAAAAAAGAACTTTGCTTCAAATGCAAGAAAGCAAAACATAAAGCATGTGACTGTTTTAAGTCAGCTCAGATGCATGAAATTGCAGCGAATTTGAAAAACGATCTGTTTTCATCAAAGTAGTGACTGAGAGCAATATACTCATATTCTGTTTCATCAGCATGTCTGATGATTCATTTAATTTCAAGTCATTCACTATTGACATCATCTTGAGTAGTCTAGAAAAGATATTCAGATCTTTCACTCTGATAGATATTGAAGTCATTGACATGACTTTCATTGATGAATCTTTGATGTCAAAGCTATGTGAACGCTTTGATATTCAGTTAATATCACTGTCAAAATCAAAGTTGATTTGATTGTATGATGAAATCTTTGATCAAAAGTCGATTACATATGCTTTGTATATATTAATCATGATTCAAAAACACAAGAATGAAATGATATTTCTATTAATAACTTGTCTAGATCAGCACAAGATAATCATTGAAAATCTTTGATTGAAAAGAAATCAAATTTTGATAAATTTTGCAAACGATTAATTAATATTATCATTGAAGATTCAAACATTGAAATCTGTTGTTTTGAAAGCAAGCAGTTAATCAGCATTTCACAAATCTGAATCAAACAAGATCTGCAAAATGAAACAAAAGAACTTGAACTTGATTGTTACATTGACTATCATCTTGAAGCAACTCACGAATCAGAAACTAGTAAATCAGTTCATTGAATTTATTCAATTGATTAAATCATTACTTTTAGTGAAGTTAAGCACTCAAGTTGATTTCGATCAATCTTGATTCATTCAGTCATCAGAGAAAGAAAAATTCGTCAATATTATCATGATCAAAGTCGTTGCATATCAAACTTTAGTCAAGAATAAGAAGATCAAGATCTTCTTCTTGATCATTAGTGAAATCAACAAAGCACTTAGCTCAGTCAAAGATTTCATGAAACTAAATGAAGTAATTTCTGTCATGTCACTGAGTGAATTGAAGAAGAAGTTTTCAATAGTTTATCATGACTTTCTAGATGTCTTTGATAAAGAAAAGACAACGCAGTTGCTTTTGCATCAATTATATGATCACAGAATTAAATTAGAAGATGAGAATTAATCTTCTAGAAGTTGATTGTACTTCATGTCAAGCTACAAGTTGCAGAAGATCAAGAAGTATCTAAAAAAGAACTTGAAGAAGAAGTTTATTACACTCAGCAAAGCTTTCTTCACTTCGTCAATACTATTTGTTGAAAAGAAAGATGATAGTTTTCACTTTTGCATGAATTATCAAAAACTGAATGCTCTGATCAAAAGAGATTGTTTTTCAATATTCTTGATAAATGAAGTACTTGCTTAAATTCAAGACAGTAAGTATCTGATTTGATTCAACATTATCATCATGTTCAATAAACTATGCATGAGTTCAGAAAGCGAGAATTTAATTACTTTTGTTACTTTCTTCAATGTTTACAAGTATAGAATAATGCTCTTTGAATTAATCAATGAACTCATGTTCTTTCAGCATTATATCAACAATGTATTGTTTGACTGTCTGCACAAGTTTTGTCAGACATACTTGAATGATATTTTCATCTATAGTAAGATCTTGAAAGAACATAAAACTTATGTGAAAGAAGTGCTAAACAAGCTTCGTGAAGTTAATCTGCAGATAAACATTGACAAGTATGAATTCAAGATTCAGAAAATCTCGTTTCTTGAATTACTGATATTCATCAATGATCTGCAAATAAATTCTCGAAAAGTAAATGTGATTTGAAGCTGAAAAGTGTTACAATCATTGATTCATGTGCAGATCTTCATTGACTTTTGCAATTTCTATCAATGATTCATAAAGAACTTTTCAAAAATCATTCAACTCATGATAAAGCTGATTTGAAAAAATCATCTTTTTGAATGAACAAAGATCTGTCAGATGATTTTTGAAGAACTGAAGTAATAAGTGATAACAGTTTTCGTTCTGAAGCATTTCAACTCAATCAGAGAAGTTATTCTGAAAACTGACTTCTTGAACTATGTCAACGACGAAGTATTGTCTCAGTATGACGATGAAGACATTCTACATTCAGTGATCTTTTATAGCAAGAACATGATTCTTGCAAAATGCAACTACGAAATCTATGACAAGAAACTGCTGATCATTATTCATTGCTTGAAGCACTGATGTTCTGAATTGAAATGTACAAATATTTTGATCAAGATCTTTATTGATCATTTGAATTTGAAGTACTTCATGATCATCAAAGAACTGATTCGATGACAGACTAAATGAGCTGAGAAGTTATCTGAATATAACTTCAAGATCATATATCAGTCGGGAAAACAGAATCTGAAAGTCGACGCGCTGATCAGAATGTCAGACGTCAAGTCAGTTGAAGCAAATGATGATCAAAAGCTATATCAGCATCAAATGCTATTATCAGAAGACAAATTTGAACTGCAGTTAATAAAAGCTGATCAAGAAGATGATCAGAAAGCTGATCAAGATCTGACTCAGATCTTGCTCAGATCTGACTCAGAATTTGATTCAGATTCAAAACTTGAAACAAAAGTTAATCAAAATTCGATTGAAGAGATGATTTCTATTCAGAATCAGATTATAGTCGAAAATTGAACGAATCAACTGTGCTTTAATATTTGAATAATCATGAAACAAAACAGAAAAACTTGTTAAGATATTAATCTAGACAATTGCAGAGTACTTGATGAAGTACTCTGAAAAGATGATAGATTATGAGTTTCTCAGTCAATGATCACTTGATTGATAAGAAAAGCACATGATCTTTCGATTAATGATTATTCTGACATGAATTGAACGTTGAACTTGCTGAGATGATCATATTGCTGATTGAAGATGAGAACAACAATCAAGCATTACATTCAAAACTGTTACGTTTGTCGTAGATCAAAAGCATCAAGAGATCAAATCAATGAATTACTGAAGTCATTGCTCATATTTGAGCAGTGATGACAGAACATATCATTAAACTTCATTATTGATTTATCAGAAAGTGATGAAAACAACGCAATTCTGACAGTCATGAATCAATTGTTTAAGAAATGACATTATATATTGTGTTAATCAGATGACAAAGAAATCTTTGCAGAATAAACAGTCAAACTACTGTTAACATAAGTCTTCAGAACTCATGAACTATCAAGATCAATAATGTTCGATCGTGATTCATAATTCATATCAATTGTTTGAAAGTCTCTATGTCTGAGACTCAACATCAAGATGAAACTATTCACAGACTATCATTTGCAGACAGATGATTAAACAGAAAGAGCGAATCAGAATGTGAAATGATATTTACGAAGCTATTGCTCATATATGCAAGATGATTGATTCATCTGATTATTTATGACTGAATTCGTTGATAACAATGCTATTTCACTGTCAATTAAATAGTCAACGTTCTTTCTGAATAAGAACTTTCATTCTTATATGAGCTTCGATTTGAACTCAATCAAATATGAGATCATTCAAGCTAGAATTGAAGCAGACAAAGCAAAGAATATATTTAAACACATGAAACAATCACTAGCATTGATCAAGCAAGTCTTGACAAGAGTCAGAGTCACAATAAAGAAACAGACTAACAAACATTGAAAGAAAATGATTTACAAGATAAATGACATGATGTTTCTGAATTCTAGAAACATAATGATCTCATGATCATCAAAGAAGCTAGATGATAAGATGCTAGAATTCTTCAAGATTCTGATTGAGATCAAACATGCTTATCAACTGAAACTATCATCGACTATGAAGATACATTCGAAGTTTGCATCAAATCTGCTGCAACTAGATTCAAAGAACTCTCTGAATGAACAATGAAATAAATCATCTGACTTTATAGTAATTGACGACGAAGATGAATGAAAGATGAAGAACATACTAAACTTCAAACACTATGAATGAGATAAATAACTATAATATTATGTTAATTGAAAAGAATACGACGTTGATCTACATTGATACAACGTCGATGAAAGTGAATTTGAAGAATGCTTGAAGATCATAAATGACTTTCATGAACAATATTTGAACAAGTCAAGATAGAAATCGACTTAAGAAAGATTGATTGAACTGCAGCAATGAGAACATTGTTAGATGAAGAAGAGAAGTAATGTTGTGATCATGCACTTCAAGTTAGTCTAACATAGATCATGTCAGACTATCATAAACTAGTATAGAACTGATGTTGACACGCTAGCGATCTAGCGTGCCTTCGTGAGTAAAACTCACAACGTGTTGCATCTTTCTTCTTCTTCAGCTTTGAACTTCTAGTTAGAATACACTCATATGATTCGCTCTATGCAAACTCATAACAAATTCAATGACATAAAAGAATAGTCTTTTGATGTGTTTATCAAGAATCATTGTGATTTCAACAACATTAGTAATGTCATCAATTAAAGTGACTTGATTATTATATTCTTGAAGTCTGCAAAAGTAAATTAATTGATGCAAGAAAAAATGATGTTGTTGCGTGAAGAATTTAATTATAAAGATATAAGCAGAAACTTTATTATCAATCAGAGCAAGAGTGAAAACTTTAAATTGAGCTTGATGTAAAATACAGAATACTATCATGTAATTATCTTTGAATGTCAAATCAAATTTAAAGAGTTTCAAGACAGATTTAACAGAAAACTTTCTATATGATTAAAGTGAGAGTGAAAAGATTGAAACTAGTAAACAAGATGATATATATACAGATTTCTGAGCATGACTTAGCTCAAAGACTAAACTTTTCTTGCAGACAGCAGAACTTCTTCATCTATACTGATGATATTACTGTCGTAAACATTTATGATACACAGAGTGAAAAACTTCTTATTTGAGCATTCTTTAGCAATTTTGTTCAAATGTTGCAATTTGCAGTAGTAGCATAACTTTCACTTGTTGCAAATTTTCTTGATTTCAGAAACGATCAAAGTTTTATCTTAAATGATGATAATAACGAAGTTTAAATTCATTAATTCATCAAGAGATGAGAAAGAAAGAAATGAAGATACTGTTGAAACAACAGTTACAGAAATGATGATCTTTGAATTCAAAGAATTATTAATTGATGCAAAAACATTCTTGACTTTGATAAATGAAACAATGATGAAGACAAATCAAGATTAATGATGTTTAAACTGCTGAAACTCTTCATTGATGTTAGAAAATGCTTGAATTCATTGATAAAAGATGAATGATTGAATTTCATCAAGATTTCGTCAAAAGAAAATGATGACTTGAATGAAATAATTAACATTACACTTCAGACAATCAATCAATGAAAAATCTTTCATCAAAAAACATTATTTCTTTTGATAGAAGAAATTGTAGTAGTCAACAAAGTTATTCATGTCTTGCTTCAGAATTTTGCAAAGATATAAATGAGCATCTTCTGTCTTGAAAGAATTGTTGCAGCAATGACACAATTTGTGTTATCAATTTGCAAAGATGAAAATAATATAAAGATCATTAATTCAATATTGATTCATTAAATTGTAAGTTTTCTTATTTATGATGAATCATGACTTGACATAAATGATCTTGACTCGATGAGAGAAATAATGATCATTATTCATGTTCATGCGCTGTATCAGACTCTGCTTTCATGCATTCAATTGATCTTTGTCTTTCTCATATTCAAATATGTCAAAAAGCTTCTTGAATCTAAAAGTGATGAAGACAGCAACAGAATTTGCAAAAAGATGAATGATGAAGAAAGATTGATTGTTCAAGATTTGTGCAACAATCTGAGTTATCATCACAAAAGACTGAGAATTCAATTCTATATAAATTGAAGAACTGAAAATGATGAATGAAGATGAAATGATGATATCATGTTGTTGAACTTGATTTTAAAGCTTTTGCATTGCACGAAAGATCTTGACTGAATTTTCAATCATACTTTAAGTAAACTGTTTAACAGCATGCTCATCATCAATCAAGAAATTGTAAGATGACTTTATTTAAGTAAAAGAATAACTAAATGAGATTTCAACATATGAAAATGTTGCAGAAAGTGTAAATCTTTCATAATGTCAGAAACTGAGTTAAATTAAAGATATTATTAATATAAAAGACTGATATTATTATTACTTTGATAAAATCTAAATACAAGATAATACATCAGATAATGTATAAGATGAAAGATAAAGAGTGAAAGAAAAGAACGAAAGCTCAACTTTTATATACATGAATTGAGCAGAATCAAGATTAAACAGTAGTTTTATTGACTTAAGATTACAGAAGTTCGCGCATATGATTGAAATGATTGAAACAGAATTGTTGAGACTAAATTAAGATGATGATGATTAGATTAATGATTTAATTCATTGAACTGCAAAACAGATTCAATGAATTGAGATTATTTAAAATATCAATGATTTATGTTTTAAACTGAGTTGATGATTTGACATCATGACAGTAAATGAGCAAGTAAATGAGTGAGTAAATAAGCGAGTAAATGAGCGAGTAAATGAGTAAGTAAATAAGCAAGTAAATGAGCGAGTAAATGAGAAAGTAAATGAGTGAGTAAATGAATGAGTAAATGAGTGAATTTCGATTTTATCTCAAGCAAAATTCAATTAAAGCAGCTGATGTGACTTTTGACTGACTCAGAGTCAAATATCAGTTTACAAAGCTGCTGAAAGCTCTTTTAGCAACATTAATTTTGCAAGTCATTTTTTTAAAATATCAATGTATGAAGTATGTTTTAAAGTGAGTAAACTGATGAGTAAATAACTGAGTTAATAGCTGAACATGTAGATAGCTAAGTAAATAAAGTAATGAGTTTACTTAAAGATTTTAATATGACTTGAGACAAGCATGTTATTAACAATGAAGAATGAAGTAAAGCAGTGTAAACATGAAGTTGAATAGAAAAATCGATTGAAAATCAAATAATTAACTGTAATAGATTTAGCTTTCATGACTTTAATAAAAAAAGTCAATTATTTTACAAAGAATTAAAATAAGATTGATGCAAACTAGTGAAAAGAAGTCAAAATCAGTCAGTAAAAGTAACTGCGTTGCTAATAATCTTTTTGACTGAGTTTTATCATATTTGATTAAAGTCAATCTTAAAAATTAATTGAAGATAAATAATGATTAAAGAAATAGAAAGATGATATGTCTCAACTAGTAGTCAGAGCTTAAAAGACATAGTAGTACAGTGTTTTACACTAAGTGTTCAACTACAAAATTGCAAAATCATTTTTCTCACATGCATATAATCATGAAACTCTGAAATCAAGCTGAGAAACTTGAATATTTGAACTAACTATTTGATAGTATATAAGTTACAATTTCTCAATCAATATTTGATATATCAGTTCTTCACTTTGATTACAGCTGCACATTTGTGAAATATACTGAATATTAGTCTCTTCATTATCTTTTCTTGTAAATTTACTCAAATTCTTTGTAAAATCTGAAACTACTGAATTTCAGCTTTATTTTCTTTACTCTTCAGTGAATTCAAATTTAAATAAACTTTGTAGATTTTTTTCTTTAATAAAGTTCAGAGATTTTCAATTGAGTTCAAATCAAAACTATATGAAAATTACTTCATGATTTTTATATCATTTTTCTGAAATCAAAGCTTCGATTTTCTGATTCTATATATTAAAGCATTGTTCTGCATGAACAATAATTCTGATTTTTATATGTTAATCAAATTGTGATTCAAAATCTGAATGTAAAAAACTGTTGAATAATTATGTTTTTTGAATTCAAAGTTTTAATCAAGCAAATATAAATTTGATCTTTCAGAATCTTAAAAAGCTTCTTAAATCATAATGAAAAAGATCTTTTTATTGAAAATTTTCATTACTTTATCTTTATCTCATTTCTATTTGAAAGTTTCAAACATTTATTCTCATGTTTTATCTGATCTTTGAGTCACAAATATCTCGTTCAATCAAATGACTTTTCTTTATTAATTCACAGTTTAATCTTTATGTTTTTTAGCTCATTTTAATTAAATCAAAGCAGCTTCAAATGTTAATTTCAATTACTTAAAAGTTAATTAATGAGAAATTTTATAAGCTTATAGTATTACGTTGAGAGTCAGAGAGTTCTTATGTTCAAATCAATTTCAATGTTCATTTTCAGCTGTTTTTAAATAATTTTAGACTTTGATTATAATTGACATAATAGTATTTTAGCTACTTAAGAAGTAATTGATATGAGTTTTTCTGATCTGAGTTCATTAACTTTAAAGAATGTTGTTTAAAGTCTTTTCAAAATGCATTAAATAATGATTTGCAAAACGTTTAAATTTCATTCTATTTAAGTGAGTTTTAAATTTAATTGAGTTTGATCTGATATTTGATTTTTGATGAGCAAAGAAAGCTTCTTTCTAAAAGTCTTGTTATCAGAAATTGAAGTTAACAAAGCTTTTCTGAGCATTGTGAATGCAGTTGAAGAAGATAAATTGTTTTGAAAATACATGATTTTACGTGTTTTCATGATTTAGTTAAAAACTTAGTGTAAAGTACTGTAGTAGTAGTAGTAGTAATAATAGTAGTAGTAGTAGTAGTAGTAGTAGTAGTAGTAGTAGTAGTAGTAGTAGTAGTAGTAGTAGTAGTAGTAGTAGTAGTAGTAGTAGTAGTAGTAGTAGTAGTAGTAGTAGTATCTTAGTGAGTAGATTTAGAAAATAAGTTAAATACAAGTAAAATGAGTCAAGACTCAAACATCAGATAGAAAAAAGATGATAGAAATAATGCTTCAATGCTTAACTGTTGAAAAAGATCTTTGCTTGAGAAATCTTTATAAGTAATAGTCGAAATTCTTGAATCAATAATGTTTCATGAACTTTAAAGATGCAAATCAATACTTGTATGCATAAAATTTTCATGCAAACTAAGTTTTCACGCACTCTAATTTAAAAAGATTAGCAACAGATAGTATTAAGTTTAACATGCTAAAAATGACACTAATATAAATAGTTTTAGTTAACGTGCATGAGAATCTCATGCTATTATGATTTCAGACCTAGTTTAATCTTAATTAATACACAATTAACTTTAGCATGTTGATTGCATATTGATTAAAACTTGCTCAGTCTCAGTCTTAATCTTGATCAACTCAATCAAGTTTAGTGAGTATTGAAGCTAAAGATGATGTCATCAAGTCTTTGTATCATTTGTGTAAGATATCAATTCTTTTGAGTTTAGCACAAAGATCAGAAATACACATATAAGTTGCAAGTTCTTTTCTATAGATACTTTTCTTTCTTAACATTTATTTACTAGTTAAATGATACTCATATGACTCACTTTATGCTGATTTTTAACATTAAATAAATGCTCATCAAACTACTTTGCTATCAACGTGTAAACAATACGAAATAATCTACTTCTTTTATTCAGAAAATTCGCAAGAAATTCTTTAAATTTGCACTCATTTATTTATCAGAAAATTTACAAGAACTTTTTTGAATTTACATTTATCATTATATTATATACATACATATCATAACATGCAACTTCAAGTCAGTTGAATCATGATCAGCTTGATTGCTTAAAAGCATTGCAAATAAACAAGTTTTCATGCTATCTATTGATGTTTCAAATGAAGTCAAGAAAGTCGAAATTTCATGAAATATAAAGAACAAGAAACAATTGCATCAATGAATCAAGAATCAGTTTAATGAGATTATCAAGATGTTGAATGAACTTAAAGTTTAACGAAACATGATTTTGAAGTGCATTAAGCACTGAATCTTCATGCAAATTGAGCATAACAAGAGATTGAATCAGTTAGAAATCAATTGCGCATCAATTAACACTTTAAAAGAGATCAACACTTAACTACAAGAAGAGATGTTAATTCTCAAAGAAAGATAATGTTAAGCTGATTAATCTCAAGAACATCAAGATATTGAATCACAAGCTTTTATTAAGAATTGAACTTGACGAAAGATGTTCACTTTATTCAAAAATGATTATCACAAGTTCTTTAAGTTTTCAAATCTCTTTATATTCATTAATGAAGATGAATCAACATGAAACAGCTGAAGAGTCAAGATTGATGACAAGCTTCAAATAAATGTTGATCATTTTAATATAAAGAATATTCATATTATTTATGTGATATTTAGATTAAAAGATAATGCTGCTGAACACATTTTCATCAGATGTTATCATGACATCTTTTATTCATACATATCAATTGATGAGTTATTCAAGCATCTGAAGAAAATATATGATGATTTAGATAAAAATTGAAAGTGTTGTCATGAATATAACATTCTGAGATAAATTAACAAGTCTTTCAATGTTTTTTACTTTAAGTTTATGAAGTTATTCAATTATCTCAACTATGATGATTGCATTCTGATGAATAATCTTCAAAATAAAATCAATAATCATTTGCAGAATGTTCTATTGATTTGTCTTAAGAATTTTGTTTTGCTCACTTGTTTAAAGAACTTTCTTCAAGATGTGAATAATAAACAATGAGTCAACTATCAACTATGCAATGAGCGATGAATCATTAAACTCATTGCAATATCTGACAAACATATGACTTTCTTGTCAGCACTGTCAATCTTGATAATCGATTATGTTAAACTCATTATTTTTTCTACTTTAAAGTCTGATTAAGCAAGAATGCTCATCATCTGCTATACATGCAAAACTTCAAGTTACTTATTCAAGAACTGCTTTCAGTTAAACAAAATCAGCACTTCAACATTTCATGCTTTCATTTTTCATCTACATGAAATCATTATTCTTAAGAATAAAAAGAATGAGAAAATGTTTATTGAAAATAATGAGACAAAAAACTAGTGACTTTCATCAAAGACGTGATGAAAGATGTGTTAATTTCTTTAATGATGAACATGTCAGATGATTCTTTTACTTCTGAATCTTTGACTATTAAATATATACTTTCTAACAATGAAATTAATTACTTATTAAAGTCATTGATTGACACTGAAGCTGCTGACTATTCATTCATTAATAAAGTGATTGTGTAAATTGTTTGTGATTAGTTGCAAATTAAGTCTCTGACTTTGATCAAGACAAAGTCAATACGAGAATTCAATGATCATTATGTAAAAAAACTCATTACTCATATCATTTATTCAAATCTAATGATTCAAGATCATACAGTAAACATTGCTTTTATGTTGATTACTCAATTAAAACAACATCAAATGATTTTAGAAAAAACATGAATGAACAAAATTAATTTAGTCATAAATATGTAAATCAACTTTCTTCAATTTTTGAATTTCAATTCTTGCTCAACTGTTCTTCTTTTAAGCGAAAAAACAATAATGAAACAGAAGAGCTTGACTTCTACTCATATATTAAAAAGATTTTTTTCTTCTACTATTACTTAATTCAGCAAGAAATCATTCTCATTCAGCAAGACTGAAAAGACATCAAGATTAATTTAACAGTTAAAATCATGTGACATGACTTTGATTAATGTTAAAGATTTCAAACAGTTTTCAGATTCAATGAACATAGCAATGATAAAGACTGCAACTTATAAAACTCTGATCAAACAATCAGATATGAACATCTTTGTCATTATCATCTTGAAAATCAATTGACTCATAAGTACAGTTGAAAATAAGTTTGAAGATATGAATCTGCATGAACTTTTTCACGTCAAGACTTTTAAGCAAATCAAAGTCAAGCTTCTCTTCAAGTATCATGACTATTTAAACATCTTCGATCGAGCGATGATTAATCAGCTATCATCTCATCATTTCTATGATCACAAAGTTGAGTTAATCAACAAAAGTGTTGAGAAGTGCAATGACAAACTCGTCTCTAGCAGCTTTTTGTAGATTAGCGTCAGAGAAAAGATCGCGCGTCGCGACTCAGTCACGTTAGCAGTATATAAATAGAGCAGTCTACGACTTCTCTTTACAATCTGCATAGATTTCATCATATGTAATACTGTTCATTCTATTCTTTCAATAGATTATGAGTCTTGATTAGCAAGAAGCTTTCAACGTAATTAGGTTGAAACATTCTAAGCATTTGATGCTCAACAACTTGATACAAGACTTATTCAAACAAGCAATCAGTGATCACTTACTACATGTCTCATGAGAAGACAAATAAGTACATTGACTTAGAGAAGTTCAGTGAAATTCGACAGCTTACTACGCATCTCACAAGAAGATAAATAAGCACTCACATCAAATCAACAGTTTACTACGAGTTCTCAAGAAAGCAAACAAATAGACATACTTGAACGCGTTGAAGAACGCATAAAATTTTCATCATCACTGACGAAATTACATTCTCTTCACTTCACTCATCAATTTATTTAATATTCTTATTTTATTCTTCAATTTTAACAACAAGCTGAGTTTATATCAACATCATGAACTTCGACAACTTCTTTGTCAAACGATGATCTGTTTTCATTCTCACTTGCAAGAATTGCAATCAATGATTTTCTCTCATGAAGAGATGACTCATTGAGAAAGACTTGTAATTTGTCATTGAAGACAAGTCTGACTTGAACACACTTGACAGTGTCATTGACATCAGCAGCGAAATTCAATCTCTCGATTTTGAAAGTCAAAAGATCAATGCAAAAGCTCACTACTGACTGATCATCTGCATCATCATTGATGATCAAGAACACATTGCAGACAAAATGTCAGCAAAAGAGATTTGAGATACTCTGAGCTACAAATACAAAGAGAAGCTACAAATCACTGAAAGACAATATCTGATGAACTTTATTGATTACAGAATGTCGACGAATATCTTTATTAAAAAGACATGAACACATCTCATCAAGCTGACTTGAAAAATCGTTGCAACACAGAATAACATGAGCAATCTATTCAAGTCAGAACGTCGCTTTCAAGCCTTACTTCAATCACTGTCAGATAAATACATGATCATTCGAGACATCATTGATGTGCAGAACAAGTCAGATGTTGAGAAAGAACTTCAAAAGTTACAAGAGAAGAAAGCACAATTGAAGATAACAGAGACTGCGCTATGAGTCAAGCGAAGAAACAAACGTGAGCGTACTGATTGAAAGCAGAACAAACGCAAAATCAGTCATCGTCACAAACACTTTTCAGACTTTGACAGTGATCAATCGCATCATCGATTTCTAAGATGTTTTCTCTGTAAAGATAAACATCATCTAGTCGATTGCTCTCATCTGTTTGCAGCTCAAGAGCTTGTGAAGAAATGCAAAGATAAAGACAAAACAAGACATAAGAATGCTGATGATCTTTAAACTCTTGCTGAGCTTCTGAAGAGTAAATACAAGAAGTACAGAGTCTACAACGTGAAAAGCGACTCTGAAATTTCTGACAATGATGAGAATGATGAGAACAAAGAGAGTGAGAATATTGCAGCTCTGTCAAAGAACATTGTCAATAAAATTTCTGAATTCAACTGAATTGCAGACTCTGATGTCTTCTTGCACATGACTGATCAACTTCAACTTTTTAGTGAGTCTTTAATTTGCATTAAGAGATGTATTATCAAAGTTGAAGAGAGAAAATTGTATGTCAATCACTGTGACACAACAGTCATGCAAGATCATCATGAAAACTCAGTTAAGCTGTTCTCTGTTCTTCATGTTTCTAAGCTTGAGATGAATCTTCTTTCTGAAAGAAGAATGTGTGAGAAAGATCTGCAAGAAAGCTTTGATGATAAAGATCTGTATATGCACGACAAGCGAGAGAAGCAGATGATTAAGACTTTAGAATGCAAAGATGTTTACATAGTAAAGAGAATTGCAAATGATCTTGATGAATTTGCATTACTATCAGCTATGCAGCGTAACATCTCATCAGCATTTTCAGCGATGCACAGTTCAATGAATCTCGATGATTCAATGAATCTAGATCATTCTGCATCTCACACTAACGTGATTCATCATGAGAACGAGATCAAAGTTGATCATGATCAACTTAGCTTCGCAAATGACAAAAGCTTTAAGTTGTACAAGCTGTGACATCATTGTTTCGCTCATCTTGAATCAGCAAAGCTTCGTCAGCTTCATAAGATTATCATTCTGAAAAAATCTATTTTCATCAACGACAGTCATGAGAATGTGTGTGAAATATGTGCACTCATCAAGTTCATTAACAAATGAGAACACAACGTCAGCAATCGAAAGACAAGTATTTTGACTCTGATCTTCATAGACATCTGTGAATTACTATCGTTGTTTCTCAATAGCGAGTCGTACTTTCTAAAGATAGTGAACAATCACTTCAGAAAGACTTAATGCATTTCTTTGAAGCAACGATTTGATGCATCAGATGCTTTGCGAAAATGAAAACTCAGTGTAAAGCTTCACAGCGATGTCAGACTTTTCTCAGTACGCAGCGACAACGTCACAAAACTTAAAGTCATCTTGAATAGCTGATGCTCATCAGTTGACATTGCTTCTCAATACATTGTCTTACACATGTCAATTCAAAATAAAGTAGTCAAAAGAGTCATACACATCACAGAAAACTTGATGCAAGTCATGATCAAGAATGCTGAACTTCTCATTGAGTTTTGAGCAGAAGCTGCAAAAACAGATGTCTATTTGCAAAATCAAATCATCACGAAATTCTTGATTGATGAAGTTCTTACAATTTTAAAGAAGACATTCATCGAGATCAAGCTCTCAATTGATCATGTATGAGTATAAGAATGTAAATGCTACTCGCACGTTGATTTCAAGTCGTTGTCAATCGAAAACAGATGAGACAAATTCATGAACAAAGATAGACTTGATGCATTCATGAAATATGTGAAAGACATCGATAAGCAATATCATCTTTGAGTCTCAGATTTCAATCGAGTCATCAAGAGTCACACTGTCAAGTTCGCTGAAGATGAAAAGAGTGAAAACATGAACTTGCAACTTCACAAACAAACATTCAACGTTCTTTCAGAGCGAAGATCTGTGAGAAGATCATCAAAGAATAACATGTCAACTGATGTTTCAAAATCTGACACTTTCATGATTGACATTTCATCTGAATCAATTAATGCACTGAAGACTATTGCAATCAACTTGAATGCACTATTCAAGATCATGTCACAAGCATCAAATGATCACGAAATTCACTTGAATGTTCAAATCACTCAGAAAGTCTTTGCATCAAGCATGTTGAAGTCAGCAGTTCAAACATTTCTGCATGTAGTCATTTCAAAGAGAAAAAGAGACAGCAAAGATCAACAACTGAAAGATCGTGCATTCAAGATCTTGTGAACTATGATGATCTGATTCATCACAGAGAAAGTTGACAACAATGAGAGTGATTCTGACACAAGCATGTCATGAGCATTATTCAACATTGATGAATCTGACTCTTTTAAAGCAATAAAAATTCTCACGTTGAACATTTACAAAGACGCAGTGCAGAACTCAGTTTGAGAGAAACTTTGAAAAGAAGTGATCAACGCAGAACTTGTGACACTAGTTGTCAACGAAATCTGATAAGAAGAAGTGTCGCTCAAAAAGATCAACATCGTAACAAGCAAATAAGTTTTTAAGTTAAAGATGCATGTCGATGATTCTCTTGACAAACTGAAGGCAAGACTAGTGATCAGAGATTTCTTTCAAATTCATGAAGTTGACTACGAGAATACTTTCGCGTCAATCATCAAGTTTGACACTCTGCAAGTCTTTCTAGCTATCATGACAATGAAAGATCTTGAACTTCATCAAGTCAATGTAAACAATGTGTTTACTGAGTCATTTTTCAAAGAAATCATCTACATGTCTTTTTCATCTGAAATGAAAGTCAAATCTGATTGTGTTCTAAAAGTTCTTTGAAGTCTTTACAATCTCAAGCAAGCTGCATGAGACTGACATGATCGCTGTGTAACAGCGTTGTCTGAACTCGACTTTGCACAATGCGTTGCAGATTCATGCCTTCTGATTCATAGATCAAAAGAAATCATGTTGCTACTATACGTTGATAACATAGTCATCATCTGCAAATCATTAAGCAACATTAAATGATTTAAGCATGAGTTTCAATGTGTTTTCAAAGTCAAGAATCTGGAAAAAATGTAGAAGATTCTTGATATTCAAATCACTTGCAACAGAAAAACATGAATCTTACGAATGAATCAAACTCACTATCTTCATGATGTTCTTGAAAGACTCAACATGAAGCAAGACAAGCACAAGACAACAGATCTTTCAATGAATGAATATGATGCTTTTCGCTCAGCTGAATTCGAAGACGTGAGAATCGATCAGCATGAGTATCAACAAGTCATTGAAA
>JAABUK010006334.1_pt1 | contig 17739 bp, 17 predicted proteins | sample 5559141 | NCBI WGS metagenome assembly JAABUK01 (sample SAMN10711869, study PRJNA513367) | rock metagenome | isolation source: Antarctica rocks | place: Antarctica: Victoria Land, Pudding Butte nord | collected 2016-01-03 | reverse complement strand
GAGCCGACCGCGCTCACGCCGCGTGCCCAGGATATCCTGTTGCTGCGGATGGTGCCGTTCGTGGAGCGTAACTACAACGCCGTCGAACTCGGTCCCCGAGGTACCGGCAAATCGCACCTTTACCAGCAGGTGTCGCCATATGCCCACCTGGTCTCCGGCGGCAAGGCGACCGTCGCGCAGATGTTCGTCAACAACGCCAACGGTCAGCGCGGACTCGTCGCCCAGTACGATGTCGTCTGCTTCGACGAGATCGCCGGGGTCTCCTTCGACCAGAAGGACGGCGTGAATATCATGAAGGGCTACATGGAGTCCGGTGAGTTCAGCCGGGGGCGCGAGAGCATCCGCGCGGACGGCTCGATCGTCATGGTCGGCAACTTCAACGTGGACGTGGCGCACCAGCAGCGTGTCGGCCACCTGTTCGGCCCGCTGCCGCCCGAGATGCGCGATGACACCGCTTTCATGGATCGTATCCACGCCTATCTACCCGGCTGGGACGTGCCGAAGCTGAGCGGCGCGACCTTCACCGACCATTTCGGTCTGGTAAGCGACTTCCTCTCGGAGTCGTGGGCGCGGCTGCGCGCGCAGAGCCGGATGAACGCGATCCTTGGGCGTGTGCAGTACGGCGGTGCGCTCAGTGGGCGCGACACCACTGCGGTCAATCGCACGGTCAGCGGCCTCCTGAAACTCCTCCACCCCGACCCGGAAGCGGCGGTGCCCGACGCCGATCTGGAGTGGGCCGTGCGCCTGGCGCTGGAGTGTCGGCGGCGCGTGAAGGAGCAGCAGAAGCGGGTCGGGGCGGCGGAGTTCCGCAACACGCAGTTCAGCTACACCCTCGGCGCGGAGGGGGTCGAGCGCTTTGTGGCGACACCGGAGTTGCAGAGCGAGGACCAGATCGGCACCGACCCGCTGCCGCCGGGCCAGGTCTGGGCGATCAGTCCCGGCGGCGTCGACGATACGACCGGCCCCGGCCTCTACCGGATCGACGCCAACGAGGGACCCGGCTCCGGCGTCAAGATCCTCAACCGCCCAGCGCCGCCCGCGTTCAGCGAGGGCGTCCGCTACGCCGAGCAGAACCTGTACGCGCGCAGCCGCGAGTTGGTCGGCGACCACGACCCGCGTGCCCGCGAGTTCAACATCCAACTGCGCGCGTTCGGTGCCGCGCGCGAGGGCGGCATGCTCGGCCTCCCGACACTGCTCGCCCTCTGCGGCGCGCTGCTCGGCAAGAGCCTGAAGGGCGGCCTGGTGGCGGTCGGCGGCCTCAACCTCGGCGGGACGCTCGACCCGCTCTACAACGCGGTCAGCATCGCGGAGTTGGCGGTGGAGAAGGGAGCCGCGATCCTGCTCCTCCCCGTCTCCGCTCGCCGCCAACTCAACGACCTCTCCGATGACATGGCGACGAAGATCAGCGTCCTGTTCTATGCCGACGCCCGTGACGCCCTACTCAAAGCGCTGGGTGAGTAGGACCATCTCTCGCCGCACCAGGGTGGTGTCTCGCGGCAGGCCGGTACTCTACAAGGGTATGGCAGGGGTTTTACATAACATGAGTAGTCGCGTGGTATCGTTCAACCAATCGGCTCCCCAGCAGCGGTAACCATCTACATGGGCTGACGACGCGCCGGAGCATGAGCGTCTAGTATTACCCCTCCTTCGCGCACTGACAATCCCATCGCTCCTCCATGAACGCCCTCGGAGTGTGTCGTTCACACGGCCTTGCCGCACCAGATCACGCCCGCAGGTGGGGGGCCGGGGTTATCCGCCAACGATCGTGGATACCCGCGCGGGAGTAGTACCGCACCACGACAATGACCAAGAGGTGTCGGCGACCACCACCCCGTAGCGGGGGAGCAGGGCGGCAGAGAGCAGTGATCGTCTCAGGGTAGACGACCCTCCAGGAAGGGAGTTACGTTAGTTGGTTAGTCAGTAGACAGTAAGAGGGAGTAACGCGAACGACATGGTGTCTGGTGGTGGGGATGAATGCCGATGTGTGCCCGCCGCCACCGCGCCGGGCGCGCTCTTAGCTGGCGCGTCCGATCACGTGAGGCGCGCCCGGTAAGGTGGCGAAATTGACCACGTAGACATCCCTCTACCCGCATGCAAGCGACCGCTGTGCGGCGGTATCCGCGCCAACCCGTATTATGTGCTTGGGGCATGGGTGTTACCGCCCCTGGTGCTCGATCTGTCCGCGAGGAGTAAACCACCGAAGGTTGTGGCCTCGTCATCGTGGGGCTTCCCCACCCGGTGAGCCGTGGTTACACCCTGTCCAGTCAACCCCTGCGGATCGAAGATACGCCCTGCCGCACGCCGCGCTGTCGCCAGGCCGCTTGGTGTAGAATCCCATCATCGGCGTGGTTATGGGGGTGACGATGGCGAAATCGCTGCACGAGGCGCGCAAGGGCTTCCATCCTGGGATCGACTACAGCTACGACGCGCTCGGTCGCCCGATCGATCTGCCGCCGCTGTTCGTCCCCGGCATGGTGAAGCTCGACGCCGAACGCGACCGGCTGGTTTGGTCGGACGGGTATAACAGCAGGACGGGTCGCCCGCCATACCGCGAGCGGCAACTGCCCTATACCCTGCTCGACCAGTTCCTCGGGCTGGCCGATAAGCCGAGCAAGACGATCCGCGATTTCGGGCGGCGGTGGGGTTTGCTGCGCCTGTGCGCGGAGCATGGCTTGCCGCTCGGCCACAACACGCCGCGCGGCGGCCAGGTGCTCGGCCTCACGCCGTGCGGGGTTGCAACGGTACCGCGCGAGGACATCCTGCGCCTGGGACTGCCCGTCGCCCCCCTGGATGGCACCCGCGAGTACCACTACCTGGGCGAACCGGTCGAACGCTGGCGCGACCTGTCGCATCTGGCCTTCGCGATGCTGAACCTCGGGAGCGAATTACAGGCCGGTCACCACGGAAACGCCGAGGACTGGGAGACGCTGGCGCGGCTCCAGCCGCTGATCGGCATCCCCACCCCGAGCGGCGTGCCGGTCGATGGGCAGCGTGTGCTCGCCGCGAGCGTCGATACCTGGCTGCGCTGGAGCGCGATCGGCCCCCAGTTCGCCTGGGAAGGGTCCGAGCCGGTCCTCCAGTACCGCCCACCCGAGCGCGAGGGCTTGTTCGCCACCATCGCGTTGCATCTTGCCACAGCGATCACGGCCAAGCGCGGCGGCCTCACCAAATGCGACGGCTGCGGCATCTTCTATTTCGCCAACCGCAAGCCCGCCGCCGGTCGCCGCCATTACTGCCCCTCTTGTGGGAAGGGCGTGGCCGACCGGGACGCCAAACGACGCGAGCGGCTGCGACGCGATCCTGCCGACCAGCCGAGCGGGGGAGCAACCCCGGCGAGCGAGTCGGCTTCGCCGTCGCGAGGGCAGGTGGTCGGGGATGGCTCGTTGTGAGCGCCCCCAGGACGTGCGTGAACCCACGCTTCAGTAGGCCACTGTCAAACGAGCCAACGGGGCCACTACAGGCCGCGTCAGCGCGTATCGGATGCCGTTGCGCCTGCTGTTCAGCAGCCTGGAGTTTGTCCAGAGAACAGATGGGCCGAGCACCCGCTTCGGCGAGGCCAACAACGTCTACCACGTCGCTAGCGGCGGAGCGCAGCCATGCTCGCATAGCCAGCAGATGCGATAGGAGGGTAGGTGTATGATTACATACAGCTTGAGAAAAAGCGCCATCTGGATCTTCTGTGTACCGCGCTAGGAACTAGGAACGCCGAATGACCGACTTGCTTCCGCCCCGTTAGAAACGCGGAAGACCGCCACGCGGACAGTCAGGGGGATCGGCATCGCCCTCTATCTGCAATGAATTATCACGTTTGTAAGACTTTTTTTGTCGCAATGGGAACGGACATAGGAAAGACTGGGAATTCCACGGGGGGCGGGAACCGCAATGTGTTGATCATGCTGGCTTATGGACGCCACGCCACGTACCACTTCTTGCCCGTGCCGCCGGTGAGGGCGCGCAGCCCGGTACCGTCGGTGCGGACGACGTAGCGTTGCTGGCTCCCGCCCCCGTCCGAGGCGAACGCCAGCCAGCCGCCGTCCGGCGACCACGACGGGTCGCTCGTCCCCCCACCACCTGTGGTCAGCGCGCGCCGACCCGTCCCGTCCGCGTTGGCGATGACCAGGTGCCGGTCGGACGCGGTCGGCCCGGCGGCGCAGGCGAGCCGCGCCCCGTCCGGGGAGCAGGCCGGGGTGTCGGCATGGGTGCCGTCCGCGCCCGCCAGCGCCCAGACGCCGGGGCTGTCGGCGGTCGTCGCGTAGAGCGCCAAAATCCTGCCGATGGGGCGCACGAAGACCAGCGTCCCGCCGCGCGACCAGGTCGGCCACCCCGCCGGGCTATTGACGAGCCGCACGCTTTTGCCATCCGCCACCGTGATCAGGAAGATCGCCCCGCCATCCCCGCGATCGGCGACGACCGCGATGCTCCGCCCGTCGGGCGACCACGCCGGGGCGCGCTCCTCGCCCGGCCCGCTCGTCAGCCATACCGCGCCGCTGCCGTCCGCCGCCATGACGGAGAGTTCGGGGTTGCCGTCGCGCTCGGAGATGAAAGCGATCTGCCGCCCGTCCGGCGACCACGCGCCGTTGTCGTTGTCGGCCCCGAGCGCGGTGAGGCGACGCTCCCCGCCCCCGGCCACCCCCAGGAGGTAGAGCGCCCAGGCCCCCTCCTTGGTCGAGGCGTACAACAGTTCCCCCGTGGGCGCGCCGCCCGTCCCGGTCTGCGCGAGGATCGGCGGCGCGGTGGCGGGCGGCGCGGGGCGCGGCGTGCTGGTCGGCGGCGGCGGCGCGGTCGGGGGGATCGCCGTCGCGGTTGGCGGGACCGGGGTCGCCGTCGGGACCGGGGTCGCGGTCGGGGGGGGCGTGGTCGCCGTCGGCGTGGCGGTCGGTGCGGCGAGGGTGGCGAGCAGGGCGCGCTCCGCCGCGCGTGTCTGGGTCGCCGGGACATCCGGCGTGGCGGTCGGGGTCGGGACGGCGGTCGCGGTCGCGGTCGGGCTGGCGGTCGCGGTGGGGAGGGCCGTGGCGGTGGCCGTCATCGCCGCCGCGATCGTCGGTACGGCGGCGATGGCGCGCGCGGCCTCGGGGACAGGCGGCCCGGTTCGCCCGCGTCCCGCCGCGACGAGGCCGCCACCGAGCAGCGCTATCAGGAGCAGGGCGAGGGCCGCCGCCCCGAGCGCTCGCCAGCCGCGCGGCACCCACGCGCGCGGGTCCGGTGCGCCAGCGACCGGGGGGCGCGCCACGGCAACCGTCGCGGGCAGGGCGCTGCCCCCGCCAACGCCCCCGCCGCCCCCGAGCGGTAGATCGACCAGGGTCGGGCGGGCGTGCGGGTCGGGCGCGGTCGCCCCGGCGGCCGCGGGGGCCAGCCCGAGGGCGGCGTCGAACGCGGCGGCGAACGCCCCGGCGGACGGGAAGCGCGCGACCGGGTCTTTCGCGAGCGCCCGGTCGAGGACGGCCTGGACCCCGGCGGGCAGGCCCGCGCGGGCGGCGGCGAGCGGGGGGACCGGCGCGAGGATGTGGCCGCGCAGCACCTCCTGCGTCGTCCCGGCGAAGGGGGGCGCGCCGGTGAGGAGTTCCCAGGCGGTGCAGCCGAGGGCGTAGCTGTCGCTCGCCGGGCTGGCCTTACCGTCGAAACGCTCGGGGGCCATGTAGGCGACGGTGCCGAGCGCCTGGGAGGCCCCGGTCGCGGCGGCGGTCTCGCGGGCGGCGGCGATGCCGAAGTCGGCGAGGAGGAGTCGCCGGTCGCCGTCCCCGCGCAACAGCAGGTTGTGCGGCTTCACGTCGCGGTGGACGAGGCCGCGCGCATGGGCGTGGTCGAGCGCGGCGGCGGCCTGCCGGACCCCGGCGGCGGCCTCCGCCGGGTCGAGCGGGCCGCTACGGGCGAGGCGCTCGCGCAGCGACCCGCCCGCGACGGAGGGCCTGACCAGGTAGGCGCGGGTGCCGTCCGTGCCGTAGTCGTGGACGGCGAGGATATGCGGGTGGTCGAGGGCGGCGACGGCGCGGGCCTCGCGGTCGAAGCGGGCGCGGAGGCGGGGTCGGCGGCGAGCGCGGGATCGAGGAGCTTGACCGCCACCTGCCGCCCGAGGCGCTGATCGGTCGCGAGGTACATCGTCGCGAAGCCGCCGCGCCCGAGGATGCGGCCCAGCACGTACCGCTCCGCCAGCAGATCGCCCGTGTCCGACACGGCCCCTCCCGTCCTTCGGTGAAGTGGGGCGAAGCATAGCGCCGCACCTGCCCACTTACACTCTGTCACAGAATATGATAGAGGTGTAGGTGTAGGGCCATGACCCGTCAAGGCGCGATCGTGTCACGGGCGGACGCGACGAGGCCGTGCGCGGCGCTCGATCCCTTGCGGCGCTCGGGTGTTCGATGGATATGCGTGTGCATGGGCGAGTCCCTACCTGCCAGAGGAATGGCGTGAGGCCCCGCGTCGGCTAGCCCTCGTCTTGCCGAAGGAGCGGCGCGGCGACCGGGCGGAGCAGGTCCGCCGCCTGCACGTCGAGCGCCGCCGCCAGACGCTGGATGTTCACCAGCGAGATGTTCCGGCGACCGCGCTCGCAACTGGAGACGAACGTGCGGTCGAGTCCGGCGGTGAGGGCGAGTTCCTCCTGCGACCAATTCTGCCGCCGTCGGAGTTCGCGCAGCCGCTGGCCGAAGCGAATCTGAATGTCGATCGCCGCTTCTGCATCCATGCCCCCGATCGTGGGCGCATGATGACCCTGAGTCCACGGTGTTTACGTCACATATCGGGTCGATTCCTGCTATACTCATAAGCGTACGCAGGGTATGCAGGTGGCCTTTGTTGCGGCAAGGCTTCGCGCACCGAGCGGGCGGTCGATGTGACCGGATCGACCGCCCGATGCGTGCGGATCTGGCATCGGGCCGGGGGGCGCGGGGCATCCGTGTCCGCCAAGGGCTGGCGGCGACCGCGATGGAGCGGCGAGCGACCAAATCGTCATTCGCCATATCGGTAAGGGAGGCGCGATGGCGACACGTATCGCGGCGGACAACGTACGACGCACGCTCGGTCTCGCCAGCGACATCGCGGGCGTGGTGCTCTTGGTCGTTGTCTTCCGCTTCTTCTGGACCCGCCTCACGGGGTCGGCCCCGTCGCCCGTGATCTGGCTCTGCTACCCCCTGGTCTGGGCCACGCAGAACCAGACCTTCGGGCAATCGCTGGCCGGAATCTACGTGGTGCGCGCCGACGATCGCGGCACCGGGATTCCCACCGGCGGGATCGGCTTCGGCCCGGCGCTGGCCCGGACCTTCGGGTACTACCTCTGCCTGCTGACCCTCGGGATCGGCTTCTTCTATGGCCTGCACGACCGGATCGCGGGGACAAAGGTGGTCTACCTCGGTCCACCCGCGCCGGTGGCTGCGTCACCCCCCGTGGCGGTGCCGTTCGTGCTACCGCGCGAGGAGATCTGACGCCATTTGCCCCTGCGCGTCGCCCCAAGGGTCGCGTCGCCCCGCGCGGTATCGCGGGCGTGCCACGAGAGCAAGAGCGTCTCTCGGCGAGCGTAGGTCGGAGGTTGGAGGTCGGGATGTTCTGCACGACTTGCGGCGCGGCGCGTGACCCCGCCGCCGCGTATTGCGACGATTGTGGGCATGCGTTCGCCCCACTCGCCTCCGTGACGCGCGGTGGCCGTCGCGCCGCCCGCGCCCATGCCGATCCCCCGCGCTCTCCACGCCGCCGAGGGGGCGACCTGGGGCGGCCCGCTGCTCGGCGGGATCGCGGCGCTCACCGGCCCGGCGATCGGCCTGATCCTGGTCGCGGGCAACGCCCAGGCGCTGGGCCTCGCGACGCGCTACCGCCTCTACCTCGGCGTGGCTTGCGCCCTGGGCCTGGCGACCCTGATCGCGCTGGCGCGCGTGACCTGGCCCGTCCCCTTGGTCGTACTTCCGGCACATCTCTTCGGCGTCGTCGGGGTGGTCGCGCTGGCCGAGCGCGATCGCGCCGGGGCGCGGCGGGTCGGGCTGCCGCTGCGGCGCGCGCCGACCTGGCTGGCGCTGGCGCTGGGGGCGGCGCTGGCGGCCATCGGCCTGGCGGGCGCGGCGATCGTCATCTCGTGGGTCGGTGGGTCGCGCGCGTGAGGCACGGGGGAGGGCGAACCGTCCGCAACGGAGGGGAAGTGGAGACGAGCAAGGTGGTGATGGGGACGACGTGCGCGCGGTGCGGCGCGGCGTCGCCACCGGGATCACGGTTCTGCGGTGCCTGCGGCTTGCCCGTGGCCCCGCCCCGGCCTGTGACGGGAGCGTCACCGGCCCCGGCGGTCGTGGCCGCACCCGCCGGGCGGCCAGCGCCGGGGCAGCCGGGCCGACTCGCGCGGATCTCTGCCGAGGGCGCGGCCACTTGGCAGCGCCTGGACACGGGCAGGCGGGTCCGCGTCGGCGGCGTGGGTGCCGTCGTCGTCCTGTTCGTGTGCGTGATCATCTACGCGGCGTTCATCAACCCGCTGGACGCCAGCCCCGACCAGGTCGGCCAGCAGCCGCACGACCCGTGCTGCGCGATCCCCCGGTCCGGCGAGATCGTCTTCGGCACCGCGATCGAGCGCGGCCCCGGCACCTTCGAGGCCATCGGGCTGGCGACAAGCTTCCGCCAGGGCACGCGCATCTTCCTCTCGGCGCAACTCAATCAGAAGCCGGGGGTGCGGCAGGTCGAGTTCGTTGATTACGCCGTCGACGGCTGGGGCCGCGAACGCGAGCAGTCGCGGAGCACCTTCTACCTGGACGTGCAGACCGTGACCCTGCTCTCGGAGTCGTTCGCCACGGGGAGTTTCCCGCTCGGGCGGCACCGGGTCCGCTACCTGCGCGACACGACGGTCCTCGCCGAGGGGACTTACACCCTGCGCTAGCGGCGCGCATGCAGCGGGAGGAACGCCCATGACTATGGCAGAGGATGCACCGTCGGTGTCTTGTGCGCGGTGCGGGGCGGCCCAGCGCGCGGACGCACGTTTCTGCCGCGCGTGCGGTATCTTCCTGCCCGCGCCCGACCCCGTCGCCGTACCCCGCGCCGCGCCCGCGCCGGTCGTGGCACTCGGCGCGGGCGCGCCCCTTGCCGGTGGCGTGCCGCGCGCCACCACGCCGGTCCCGCCGGTCCCGACGGTCCTGTCGCTCTCGCCCGCGATCCTCGCGCCACGGGACCGGCGGCGCTACTTCGTGATCGGCGCGGGCGTGGGCCTCGTGTGCTTCCTCGTGTACCTCGTCATCGTGCAAGCGCTCGCGCCGCCCTCGGGGTTCGCGGGCGGCACGACGTGGCGCGCCCTGGCGGTCTATCCCGGCTGTGTGCTCACCAGCGAGGACAAGGTCAACACCTTCGCGTTCTTCCGCTGCGAGGCCGGGCCGGACGCGGTGCAGGTGGCGATGGAAAAGGTCTGGGCCGGGCGTGGGCTGGCGTACAAAGGGACGACATCGCTCGACAACATCCCCTATCGGTCCTACCTGGATCGCAATCGGACGGTGAGCTTCGGGGTGCGCGTCGCTTCCTCCGGGTGCTGGCTCGTCCTGCTCGAAGGGACCGCTCCTTGATGTGGCGCGCGCCCGTATAGCTGCGCCGCGCTGTGGCCGCTCCGCGTTGGTGGGCTGAAGCGGGCAGGCAGCGCCTTGAACGTGTGGCGATCGTGACGATCGAGAGGGGAACCGATGGAGCCAAGTGGCGAGCCGATGGTCGCGGTATGTGCGCGGTGCGGGGCGCGCGAGCGCGCGGACGCACGCTACTGCGGGGCATGCGGGGCGGCCCTCGGCACACCGGCCCCGCTCCCCATACCCCCGCCCAGGTCGACAGCGCTCCTGGACGGTATGCGGAGCCGGGCCGCTCTGCTCGGGACCCAGGGGCGAGCCGCCTGGGGACGCCTCGACGCGCGGACCCGGCTGGCGCTCGCGCTCGGTGCGCTCCTGCTCGTGGCCAGCCTCGGGGCGGGGGGCTGGCGGCATGCCACCACCGACCAGCGCTGGCAGGGCCTGCCGCTCCCGGCCTACGCCCACCCCGACGGGGGCGAGTCGCGCACCCCGGACGGGCGTTTCAGCGCCGCGTTCACCGTCGCGCGCACGGACGCCAGCCGCGAGCAGGTGGCGGCCTGGTTCGCGGGGCACTGGGCGGCGGCAGGGTATTCCGCCGCCGGGCACACCACCACCGGCCTCGCCCGCTACGCGAGCGTGACCGGCCAGGTCGTGACGGACGAGTACACCTGGCGCGGGCCGGGCAGGGCCGGGACGCCAACCTACTTGCTGTCCGTCGCGCAGGACGCGGCGGGGTCCGGCGCGACGCGGGTGACGATCAGCGCGCCGCCGCGCGCGGGCGCGGCGGGCCAGGCCGCTTGGGCGGGGCCGCGCTGGCAGGGCGCGCCGATCCCGAACGGGGCGACGATCGCGCGCTACCCGCCCGGCACGGACACCCAGGCCACACTCGAACTCGTCACGCCCGGCCTCGGGTATCGCGAACTGGAGCAGTGGTTCCTGCGGGTCTGGGCGGACGAGGGCTATCGCCTGGTCGACACCTCCTTCCTCGGGGCGTTCTATTTCCGCTGGTACGACCCCGCGAGCGAGCGCACCTTCGCCTACGACTTCACGAGCGTTGGTGGCCGAGTCTGGATCGAGATCGCGGTGCAGCCCGCCGCCGCCGACAGCCGGACGCCGCTGGTGCTCGGCGCGGCGCAACGCTGGCACGGACTCCCGCTGCCCGTGGCGGCGATCCCGGACAACACCCTCGCGCCCCAGACGGCGTACTACCACATCGCGAGCCTCGACACCCCCGACCAGGTGGCGCAGTGGTTCGTGGCGCAGTGGGGCGCGGCGGGCGGCACCCTGGAGTCGCGCGAGGCGGCCTACGGCAACCAACCGCTGGGGATGCGCTGGGTCTTCGGCGCGGCGCGCTACGCCATCCGCATCCCGGTGCTCAACGGCGTGGTCACGCTCAACATAGTGGACCTCACAAAGTGAGGCGGCGTATGGAGAGTGATTGGTCAGGCCGGGTTGAGCGGGCGTACATACGCGGGCGGGGACGGTGCCGCCGATGTGGTTGGCTGCGGGGGAGACGGTCCAGTGGCGTAGCTGCGCGGCGTCCAGGTGCCGCGCGACCTGCTTAGGGTTCTTCAGGACGAAGCGTCCGCACACGGTAGCGTCCCCTGTCTATTGTCATCTCGATCGCATGGCGATTAGCACGCGCTGGTCTGCGGACGCGCAGAATTGACACGACGCACCGGTACCATCCGATACCGCTCCTGCGTGGAGAAACGCTACCATACGACCCCGAGGGATCGCACGAGATAGCTTGGCTTCCAGCATGACCGTAGACTCGTCGCGCGCGACCATCGCGCACGCTGGGCGGCGTATCAGGAAGCGATCAGACACGGACGATGAGCGGAGCGCCCCGGCACCATCTGGCGGTAGGCCCTAGCGGCACAGCGGCAGGAGGGCGCGTATCCGGCCTGTCACGATCAGGCCCGCGCGGATCGTCGTGCCCCCGTCGCTGGCGGGCAGCGCGGCAAGGTCGAATGTGCCGTAGGGGCAGTCGCGACGGACGTATTCCCGCCCTGGCGCATCCGTCGCTTGCCAGCCCGCTGCTATCAGTTGCGCCCGGTAATAGTCGCGCACCGTCGCCGGGGCATCGCGGGTCCGCGCGGTGTAGTCGCGCGTGGTGAAGAAGACGCCATCGTCATCCTGCGCGTTCTCGGCGGTCGCGCCGGGATATTGTGGTACCAGGACCGCCGCAGGCGCGGCTGGGTGCGTGGCGGCGCGCACCCAGCCGACCGCTTGCGCCACGAGGCCGAGCGCGAACCAGGCGAGTAGCACCGCCCCGCCGATGATCACGAAGCGGCGCTGGCCGGGCGGCAGGCGGTGCAATTGCGCGCGCACCCGTTGGCGCAGCCCCATGTCCCTCCACCTTTCACGCACTATCTGGAAGCTTAGGAGTGGTATACGACGACATCACGACCGATTGTGCTCACGGCGGATGGCCGCCGACCATCATGACGCCATCGATGCGCAGGAAAAGCCCGAGGAAGAAAGCGCTCCCGGTCACGATCCCATAATGTTTGTCTCGCCATACCTTGACCCTATTCGGACCAGCAGTGTGCTACCGCTGCTGTCGGCCAAGTCCCCATATCAATGGTATGGAAGACAGTCACGAGCCGGATGACGCTCCTCCCAGCCGCCCGAGACCCTCCTCAACCGGAATCGCTACCACCGCGTGGTACCCTGGCGTATCCGGTCGTAGTCGCCTGGCGCTCGCGACTCCCGGCTGTGTCGCCCGGTCACCCCGAGTGGCCGGGCGGCATCTTTCCCTGACGCCAACTATGCCAATGCCGTCTCCCCTGACCACGGGGCGGCGGCACGCGGTGACACCGGGCCGGACGCCGTGGCGCGGGCCACACCATGTCGGGCAGTGCCCCCGCGCTGTGCCCCACCCAGGCCCTATACCCCACCGACCGGCGGGGGCGGCCTCGCCCTGGTCGCGTTCGGGGGCGGGAGGTCCATGCGGATCAGGCCACCCCGACGCGCCTAGCGCGGCGTGGCACCTGGATCGGCCCCGGTGCCCCGTCCCGGTGCGGCCAGCGGCGCGCCCCGTCCGGTGGCGCGGCGCACGGCGGCATGATCAGGCACGTTCAGTCTGCGCCGAGCGGGGCGAGGACGACGCGCAGCTTCGCGCGAGCGAGGCGGATGCGCCCCTTCACCGTGCCGAGCGGGAGGGCCAGGCGCGCGGCGATCGCCGCGCAGGTCAGGTCCGCGTCGTAGGCCAGTTCGAGCGCCTCGCGCTGCGCCACGGGGAGGGCGGCGAGGCCGCGCCGCACCAGCACGCGCCGCTCCCGGCACTCCGCCAGCGTCGGCGTGTCGTCCGTGGCCGCCAGGCGCGCCAGCCGGTCGAGCGGCACGGCCCCGCGCGTGTGAACCGCGTCCCAGCGCAGGGTGTCCACCACCGCGTTGCGCGTGGCCGCGAACAGCCACCCCGCCGCCGCGCCGCGCGCCGGATCGAAAGAGGCCGCCCGCCGCCGGACGTTGAGGAAGGCGGCCTGCACCGCGTCTTCCGCCGCCTCGCGGTCGCCGAGCAGGCGATAGGCGTGGCGATACAGGCGGTCGCCGCCCGCGACGGCGGCGAGCAGCGCATCGTCGTCGCGCGCTTGCCCGAGGGTGGTCGTGTCAGCAGCGAAGCGGACGTGCGGCAGCGATGCGACCATCGGTCTCCTGCGCGCCGTAGCGGCCCCGACTGGCGGGCCTTCCCCGCGCCAGTATAGGGGTGTACGTGCGACGGCGACAGTGGCCTGCGGGCCTGCTGCGGGCGGATCGGGACCAAAGTACCAGGGTCCGGTGGCATCAGATGCCGGGGCGGCGCGCCAGCCACTCCTGTCGCCACCGCCGCAGACCGGCGGGCGAAGCGACGCGAGCGGTCACGGCGGCGATAGCACGCGGCGGCGTGGGGTGATCGCCGCCGCCGAACAAGCGCCGGAGGGCGCTGAGTTCGACTGCCAGTAGAGGCATTCAGACGCATAGCGGGGCACTGGGCGCGTGTGCGTGCCATGCTCCGACCGGGTCGCCCGCGCCAGGTCCGTCGGGACGGATCGTCGGGCCGACGACCCGGCAGGCCGTCGGCTATCGCGTCGGCGCGCCGCTGATCGTGCAGCGCGACGCGGCCCTGTGGTGCCGCCGGGTAACGCTGCTTATGGTAAAGTATCATCCGGCTGCCCGGCGGGGCGGAGCCGGGTGAGCAGGTGACCGAGGCGAGGCCGTATATGGATAGCGCCATCCTCTTCGATCTGGACGACACGCTCATCGAGGACGCCGCCGCCAATGCGGCGGCCTGCCGCGACGCCTGCGTGCTCGCCCGTGACAAGCATGGACTCGACCCGACGGTCCTCGCCACGGCGGTTGGGCGTGTGGCCGGGCAGTTATGGCGCGCCGCGCCGACGATCGGCTACTGCCGGGCCATCGGGATCAGTTCGACCGAGGGGCTGCGCGCCGCCTTCACCGGCGACGACCCGCCGCTCGCCCGCCTGCGCGACTGGGCACCGTGGTATCGCCACGCGGCGTGGGCGGGCGGCCTCGCCGCGTGCGGCGTCCGCGACGCGGCCCTCGCCGATACGCTCGCCGACGCCTACGTGGTCGCGCGCAACGCCCGGAATCGGGTCTATCCCGATGTGGTGCCGACCCTGCTCGCGTTGGCCCGTGATCATGGGCTGGCGCTCGTCACGAACGGGGCCCCCGACATCCAGCGGGCGAAGCTCGCGGCCAGCGGCCTCGCGCCGCACTTCGCGGCGGTGATCGTCTCCGGCGAACTCGGCGCGGGCAAGCCGGACCCGCGCCCCTTCCTGGCCGCCCTCGCGGCGCTCGGCGTCGCGCCGCACCGGGCGCTCATGGTCGGCGACTCGCCGGAGCGGGACGTGGTCGGCGCGCGTAATGCCGGACTCCGGGCGATCCTGCTGGATCGCGCGGGGACGACCCCGCCGCGCCCTGGGGGCGGGGTCGCGACGATCGGCGGCTTGCCGGAATTGCTCGCGCTCGTATGAGCCGCCCCGCCGCGCAGGACATCTCACACCGCCCATGTCGCGCCACCGTAGGGCTGATTCGTACCAGTCCAGCCCGCGCTGGCGGACGATCGCCACCATCGCCCGGTCGAAACGGGCCGTTCCGCAGCGCATCTGCCCACGGGCAACACCCCCTGGCCCCCCCGCGCCCCGTGGTTGTGGTAGCATCGCGCGATGACTGCGGAGGAACTGCTCGCCCACATCAACGCCCGCCACGGCACCGCGTACGCGCTCGGCGGCAAGTGCGCCGGTGGGACGCAGGGCGCATACGCGGTCGCCGCTGCCCAGGGCGACCGGGCCATCATCAAGTTCGGCCCGGATCGCCGCTGGCTGGCCCGCTTGCGCCAGGCCGAGCGCATCGCGGAGGATCTGCGGCGGTCGGGCTACCTGACGCCGCGCAACCTGGCCCTGGGTGTCGGCCCGGACGGACACTGGTATCAGGTTCCAGGAGTTCGTCGACGGCGTGCCCATGCCCGCCCCGCTCGCGCCCGCGCATCTGACGCTCCTGCTCACGCTCAACGACGTGCAGGCCGCCCACCACCCGCCGCCGGGGGCGGGCTGGAACGACTGGTCGCGTCGCGCCCGCGCCATGGTGTTCGCCGACGCGTCCGGGTGGGCGAGCGCCCTCCAGTCCCACGCCCCGCAGACGCGTGACCTGCTGCACGCGCTCCACGCCTAGGCGCGCCCGTTCGCCGCGACGCCCCTCCCCGCCGCCGCTGTGGTGCATGGGGACTTCCTGCCCGAGCATGTGCTGGTACGGGCTGGCCGCGTGGCGGCGGTCATCGACACGGCGGCGCTGGGCTACGGCCCGCGCGTGCTAGACCTGGCCCGCGTCCTCGTGTGGTGGCACGCCGCCATCGCCACCCCGGCGGAGCGCGCCATCTGCGTCACCCGCCAGGTCATCGACATGCTCGCGTTCGTCATCGCCCACCACCCCGACGATGTGGCGATGATGGCGGAACGCGGCCAGACCGTGCTTGCCGCGTTCCGGGACGGGTGAGACGGCGGGGCCAGCGCGCCCGCGCACGGCGATCCGCCCGCCTTTCGGTTCCCCTTCGACGCCACCTTCTAGCCCCATGAAAAAACGCATCCAACGGCACCTTGGCGAGAGCCACTATTGGCCCGACCCGGCTGTGCTACACTGCATGGCGATGGGCTGCGCCACCCTCGGCATGATTCGTACCAGCCCACACCAGCACCATGACAAATAATTGGACCCCCGGCGAAGCCCGCGTGTGGGCACGCCGCCTCCGCAAGGTCGGGTTCAGCCCGGTGACCCTCCATTACGACAGCGATGGGACGCAAACCGGGGTGCAGGGCGGGTGCTACCTGCACTGCAACTGGCCGTTCGACCTTGCGGACGCGCCCCTCGACTTGGTCGGTGCCTTCGTCACGGTGGATTACGGAGGATACCCGGAGGTGTACGGTCAGGAGCATTTCGTGGGTGGGCGCGAACCGGCCCGACGCCTCCTGATGGTATTCCGCGCTGTGCGACTCGGGATGGGGTCGCGGCCCCTCCCTGGCGTGCCGCCGCCAGACGACTGGTCGCCATTCGCCCCCGCCGCCCGGATTCTGTCCGATTACGATGACTGGCCCGTGGTGACGCAGCGGCACCCTGCATACGACCCGGACCTGCTGCCCGCCCCGTTGCACCGCGATGAGGAGCGGGGATGACGGGCCGCGACGGTACCGGCGTGGTGGCCGCATCGCCCACCCAGGAGGCCCGTGAGTACGACGTTCCAGGTCTACCCCGGCACCGACCACATCCCCACCTTCGGGGCGGTCCTCGACCTGGGCACCCGCTACCTGCACGACTACCCGCCCGACCATCGCCGCGACCCTGCACCGCCCCGGTCCCGGCGCGGATGACCGCGTCACGCTCGTCACGCCGGACGCGCCATTCTGCTGGGATGCGGAGAAGGAACATGCGTGGCTCATGGTGCGGCCCGCCCCCGGCGGCACCGACGCCTCCTTCGACCGCCTCGACCAGGGGATGCGAGAAGGCTATGAGGAGGACTTGGGCAACGGGTATGGGTCGGCCCGCTGGCGGGCGATGGTCCGCGCCCACCTCACGCGCGGCTATTCGTGGTCCTTCCGCCGGTCGATGGGCCAACCCGCGATCATCAGCATCGCGTACGGCTTCCTCGCCGCCGCGCTGGCCGACTTGACGGCGGGTTCTATCTACACCGAGGACGGCGCGTGGGACGCGGCGCGGTTCCCCGCGACCGCCGCCGAGTTCCGCACCTGGTATTTCCGCCCGGACCAGGCGCTGTGGGAGGACAACCGCGTATGGGCCGAGCGGTGTATCGGCCACCTCCGCGAGGAACTCGGCGGCTGAGGCGGGCACGGCGCGGTGGTGGCACTATAGGGAGAGGTAGGCGTAGGTCGGGGCTGAGCCCGCGTTGGGTCACGGTGGCCTGGACCTCATCGACCGCTCGCAGCATCGCCTCTCTGCTGGCGAAGCAGCGGCGCATCCGGGAGGCGTGTCGTCGTCGGCAACCGCCAACGCGGACCAATATAGGGGAAAGGGTCATATGCCAGGGATGACCACCGCACCGACATGCTGGCGGTGCGGCGAGACCGACCGCTGCTGCGCCTTCGCCGCCTTCCGTCAGGCCACCCCTGGCGACCACGATTCCGAGCGTGTGTACACAGGCTGGCGCTGCGAACGGTGTGTGGACAAGTCGCTCATGTGGTTCATCGAGGAGCATACCAGCGCCGCCGAGCACCCCGGCGCGGTCGTGGCCGCCTATCGCGACCCGCGCTTCGTCAACTGAGCGCGAGGCCGACGAGCGCGTGCAAGCGTGGCACCTGGGCCGCCAGCACGTCCGCTTCGGTGACGGCTTCCCACAACGGGCCGACGCCGCCGTATTCGAGCGCGACGACCCACGGCTGCCCCCAGCGACCGGCGCGGATGCGGTCCAGCGCCCACGCCGTCAACGCCCAATCCGCATCGGTCATCGGCAGGTGGTCCATCGGACGCCCGACGTAGCGTTGCCTGACCGAGGGCGCGACGCCGCCACGCGCGAGCATGGCGACGAAGCGTTCCCCGAACGGCTGGACCCCGCTGACATGGACCTCCCGGATGGCGGCGACCGGCAGGGCCGCGCAGTAGGCGTGCGGGTCCATGCCGAGGGTGTGCGCGGCCAGGCGCACATGGGCGAGGTCCAGCAGGAAGCCGCAGCCGGTCTCCGCGACGACCCGACCGATGACCTCCGGCAGGTACGCGGGGCGCA
>JAABUK010002062.1_pt1 | contig 17740 bp, 14 predicted proteins | sample 5559141 | NCBI WGS metagenome assembly JAABUK01 (sample SAMN10711869, study PRJNA513367) | rock metagenome | isolation source: Antarctica rocks | place: Antarctica: Victoria Land, Pudding Butte nord | collected 2016-01-03 | reverse complement strand
GCCCTGCCCGTCCCGCACCGCGGCCTTGGCCTGGTGCGCCTCGAGCGCGGCGCGGAGCTGCCGGGCCAGGATGCGGCAGCCGGCGGCAGACAGGTTGCGCCGTTCCGGCGGCTGCGCCAGGGCCAGGATGAGCACGTCCTCCTCGACCCGGGCGGGGTCGTGCCGCCACGGCACCACGCCGGCCCCGCGTGCCGCATCCACGAAGAACACGATCGCCTCAGCCGGGCCGACTACGGTGAGGTGATGGTAAAGCCATCCTTGTGCTTCGCCTGCTTCGGGCGCTGGCGTGCAGGCCGCTGCGGGCCGCCGCCCACGCGGCTTCGCGGGCGGTGCCGTCCTGGCTGGCAGGGGCGCCGGCCCGGCCCTGGCAGGCGCGGGCGCCTGGTCCCACGGCGTGCGGTAGGCCGTCACAGGCCGAGCTTTCCGGCGGGGCTGTCGTCCACGACGCCGGCGCGCTGGACGTAGCTGCGCATGGTGCGGTGGTCCTGGTGGCGGGTGTGGCGCATGATGTCCTCGTCGCGCACGCCCTTGGCGTAGGCCTCGGTGATGAAGCCCACGCGCAGCGCGTGCGCGCTCAGCCGCTCCCAGCCCTCCCTCGCCAGCCCGGCAAGCCCGGCCCGGTGCGCCAGGATGCGCCGCACCGCGTCCGGGTGCAGCGCCGCTTCGCCGATGCGGCCCTCCCGGCTGACCCGCCGGAACAGCGGCCCCGCGCGGCGCTTGGCGAGTGCCTGCCAGTCCTCGAAGGCCCGCAGCGGGCAGGTCTCCACGAAGCGGCCCCGCGGCAGCCCGACCTCGGCCCCCTGCCCCGCCTGGTCGGTCTTGCCCCGGAGCAGCCGCAGCCGCAGCCCGTCGGCGGTCGTGGCCACGTCCTCGACCTGCAGCGCCACCAGCTCGGAGCGGCGCAGCGCGCCTGCGAAGCCGATCAGCAGCAGCGCGCGGTCGCGACGGCCGCGGGCGTCCGCGCCGCAGGTGGCGACCAGCTGGCGCAGCATCGGCAGGGTCAGTGCCGCGGCTTTCTGCACGGGACGGCCATGGGTGCGCAGCAATCCCTGCAGCGGCCCCTGGATGTCGCGGTGCGCCGGGTTCCAGGGCAGGTCGTTGAACCGGTGCATCTTCCCCAGCGCCGCCAGCCGCCGGCGGATGGTGGTGGGTGCGTGGGTCCCGGCGAGGCTCGCGAGGTAGGCGCCGACGGTGGCGGGGGCGGCCGGGACGGGGCTGAAGCCGTGCGCCTCGCACCAGGCGGCGTAGTGGGTCCAGTCGGCCCGGTAGGCGCGCAGCGTCGCGGGCGCCGCGGCCTTGCGGGCGAACGCCTGCGCGGCGTCGAGTGCGGCCCGGCCGGCGAGGGTCGGCCCGGCGGCGGGCACGCTCGCGGCCGGCAACGCGGAGCCTGGCAACGCGGAGCCTGGCAGCGCCGCCACTGCCGACGCATGAGGAGCCGGGCTGGCGGGGACCGGCGCGGTGGCTGGTCCTGTGGCCGCGACCTCGGCGGGCAGCCCAGCGGCGGAGCCGGGCGGGGTCGGGGCGCTCATGGCGGGACGCCTGCCGAGGCAGCAGGGCCGGCCCTTTCGGCATCGGGAGCGGCCTCATGCCGTCCGGTTTCCCGACCGCCCGGCACCCCGAGGCCGGCCACGTCGAACCCCGGCAGGTCGCGCAGGCTGCGCAGCCCGAACGCCTCCAGGAAGCGCCCTGTCGTCGCCCACAGCACCGGCCGGCCCGGGGCCTCCTTGCGGCCGTCCGGCCGGATCAGCCCGGCGTCGAGCAGGGCGTCCAGGGTCGGCTGTGCCAGCGCAGCGCCGCGCACCGCCTCGACCTCGGCCCGGGTGACCGGCTGGTGCAGCGCGATGGCGGCCAGCGCCTCCATCGCCGCCCCGGGCAGCCGGCGCGCGGGCGCCAGCGCCGCCGCGAGCGGCCCGGCGAGGTCCGGGGCGGTGCGGAACGCCCAGCCGCCCCCGGCCTCGAGGAGCACCACGCCGCGACCGGCGGCGTGACGCTGCAAGGCGGCCAGCACGCGGGCGGGGTCGAGCGGGTCCGGCAGCAGCGCCCGGAGCATGGCCGGGGTCACCGGCTGCGGGCTGGCGAAGACGTAGGCCTCGGCCAGGCGCAGGATGTCGGGGGAGACGGGCGGGTCCAGGTCTGCAGCCGGGTTCATCGTTGCCCCTCTATCAGCATCGTCACGCCGCGCGGTCCCCGCTCCACGCCACGGCCTGGCCCAGGTCCACCGACAGCAGCCGCGACACCCCGGGTTCCTGCATGGTGACGCCGTACAGCCGGTCCATGCGCGCCATGGTCAGCCCGTGGTGCGTCACCACCAGGAACCGGGTGCCGCCGCCGTGGCCGCTGCCGCCCGGCTCCCTCCCTGCCCCGCTCCCGGCGCCGTTCCGGGCCATGTCCGCCAGCAGGTTGCACAGGCGCTCGACGTTGGCGTCGTCCAACGCCGCGTCCACCTCGTCCAGCACGCAGACCGGCGCCGGGTTGCAGCGGAACACCGCCAGCACCAGGCAGAGCGCCGTCAGCGCCTGCTCGCCGCCCGACAGCAGCGACAGCGATGCCGGCCGCTTGCCCGGCGGCTGCGCCCGCACCTCCAGCCCGGCCTGCAGCGGGTCGTCCGAGCCGGCCAGGGCCAGGTGCGCCTGCCCGCCTGCGAACATGCGGCGGAACAGCGCCTGGAACTGCCGGTCCACCTGGTCGAACACGGCCACGAGCCGCGACCGCGCCTCGTGCTCCAGCCCGTCCAGGCTGCCGCGCAGGCCCGCGGCGGCGGCGGCGACCTCGGCGCGCTCCCGGGCGGCCACCTGCACCTCCGCCGCCAGCGCGGCGGCCTCGGCCGCGGCGCGCGGGTTCACCGGTCCCAGCGCGTCGCGCTCGCGCAGCAGCCGGGCCAGCCCGGCGCGGGCGCGGGCCTCGGCAGCGGCGGACAGGTCGGAAGGGGCCGGAACGCCCGGCGCATCCGGGGCGGCAAGCAGGGCATGCCAGGCCTGCGCCGCCTGCCCGGCGGCAGCCTCGGCGCGTATGAGCGCCTCCCGCGCCTCCACCAGAGCGGCGTCGGCTGCCCGGGCGGCCTGGACCCTGGTGGCGTCGCGGCGCCCGGCCTCGGCCAGCGCCGCGGCGGCGGCGGCGAGGCCGGCCACGGCGTCCGGCACCCCGGACGCCCCCTGCCCCGCCGTCCCAGCCAGGCCGGCAACGGCAGCGGACAGGCGCGCGTGCTCCGCCTCCGCCTCCGCCAGCCGCGCCCGCTGGCCGGCGACGCGCTGGGCGGCGCCGGCGGCACGGGTCGTCCAGGCTGCGCGCTCCCGGGCCAGCACTGTCAACCGCGCCTGACGGGCCTGACCATCGCGGATGTCATCGTCGAGTGCGCGGGACACGGCGGCATCGCGGGCACGGGCCGCAGCCAGGACGGCGCGGGCCTGGCCGGCCTCCACTTCGAGCTGCCCCGGCTCGGGCAGGGCGGCGTGCGCCGTCCGCGCGTCGTCCAGCGCCGCGGTGGCCTCGTTGGCCTCCGGCGCCAGCGCGGCAAGCTGCGCGTCCAGCCCTGCCAGCGTGGCGGCGGCCGCGTCTGCCCGGGCTTGCAGCGTCGCCGCAGCCTGGCGGGTCTGGCCGGCCCGGGTTTCGGCGGCACGCTGCGCCGCACGGGCCTGGGCGTCCGCCGCAACAGCCGCGCGCCCGGCTTCAGCAGCGACGGCGCTGGTGGACCGGACCTCGGCCAGGACCGCCTCCGCCTGCCTCAGCTCCGCCTGTAGCGCGGCCAAGCGGCGGCGCTGCCGCAGGCGGGTGGCCGCAGGTGCCGGCGTCCCCGCACGCACGGTGTAGCCGTCCCAGCGCCACAGCGCGCCCTCGCGCGACACCAGGCACTGCCCTGGCAGCAGGCCAGGTTGCGCCGCCTCCCCCTCTCCGTCGTCGGCAACCAGCCCGATGCCGGACAGTGCGCGGGCCAGGGCCGGTGGCGCCTGGACCAGGTTCGACAGCAGCGTGCCCACCGGCGGCCCGGGGACGGGCAGCGGCGGCAGGCTCCGCCAGTGCCGCGGCGCCCCAGGGTCGGAAGCGGCGAGGAGTTCCTCGCCCAGCGCCGCGCCCAGCGCCGCCTCCAGTCCGGCAGGGACTTGCAGTCCGTCCAGCATCGGCGGCCAGCGCTCGCCTTCCGCGCCGGCCAGCACCTCTGCCAGCGCACCGGCCTCCGCGGCCAGTTGGGTGCGGGCGGCCTCGGCGCGGTGCTCCGCCTCGCGTGCCGCGGCGGCAGACGCCGCAGCCTGCGCGAGGCTGGCCCTGGCCACCCCGAGCTGCGCCTCGGCATCGGCCAGGGCGCGGGCGCCTGCGTCTGCTTCGGCGATGGCGGCAGCCAGGCGGACCCGGTCCACGGCCGACCCGGCGCGGGCGCGCTCGGCCCCGAGCCGGGAGGCGGCCTCCTCGGCCCGGCGGCTGCGCGCCTCGGCCTGGGCCAGCACCGCCTTGCACGCCCGCATCTCCGCCACCAGCGCCGCGGCACGCCCGGCTGCGGCTGCGGCGACGGCCCCGGCCTCCGTGAGCACCCGGGTCGCCGCGGCTGCATCGGCCTGTCGTGCCGCGAGGCAGGCCGGTGCGGCCGCCTCCTCTTCTCCCAGGCGCCCGGCCTCCTCCGCCAGCCCTGCTTCGATGCGGGTGGCCTCGCCCGCGGCCGCCTCGGCATCGGCCAGGTCCCGGGCCGCCTGCCCGTGCCGCGCGATGGCAGCCGCAAGGGCATCCTGCGCGCGCGCCGCGGCGGCCTGGCGTTCCTCCTGGCGCAGGCGGGCGCGTTCGGCCGCCGTTCGCGCCGCCGTCTCCGCATCCCGCAGGTCCGGCAGTGCCGCGGCGGCGGCCTCCGCCTCGCTTCCTGCAATCGAGGCCAGGAACGCGGCATCGGCGGCCGCAGCCTGCGCCGCCGCGAGCGCGGCCGCCGCGGCGTCGCGGGCCGCAGCAGCCCGGGCGCGGGCCAGGGCGTGCAGCCCGGCCTCAGCCGCCCCGATCCGGGCGAGCAGCCCCGCGTGCCGGGCCGCCTGCCCGGCCTGCCGGCGCAGCCCGTCGAGCTGCCCGTCCAGCGCCGCGCTCCGGTCCGCGGCCCGCGCGAGGTTGGCCTCGGCGGCGCGCAGCTTGCCTTCGGCCTCCTCCCGGCGCGCGTGCAGGCCGGCGAGGCCAGCTGCCTCCTCCAGCAGCCCGCGCCGCTCCTCCGGGCGGGCGGCGACGAGCGCGGCCACCTGGCCCTGGCCGACCATCGCCGAGGAGCGCGCGCCGCCCGCGAGATCGGCGAACAGCGCCCGCACGTCGCGCGCCCGCACCGCCTCGCCGTTCACTTGGCAGGAGGTGCCTTGGTTCCGTGTGACGTGCCGGGCCACCTGCAGCCGGGCCTCGCCGGCAAAGGGCGCGGGGAAGCCTCCGCCCTCCAGGGTCAGCGACACCTCGGCCGCGTCCCGGCCGGGGCGGGTTTTGGTGCCCGCGAAGATCAGGCCGTCCATGGCGTCGCCGCGCAGCGTGCGGGCGCTGGCCTCGCCCATGGCCCAGCGCAGCGCCTCGGCCAGGTTGCTCTTGCCGCAGCCGTTGGGTCCGACCAGGCCGGTGAGGCCGGGCAGCACGTCGAGCGCAACCGGGTCGGCGAAGCTCTTGAAGCCGGCGATGCGGATGCGGGCGAGGTGCGCTGCGGGGGCCATTGCGGGGCAGCATCGGCGAGTGTCGCGGCGCTGGCAAGCCGGTGAATTCCGCTACGCGCGATAACCCATATTATCGCGCATGGGCGGGCCTGGCGAGAGATGGCCGGGACCGGCCGACGTCGCGTGCCGCGGCCCGGCGCCAGCCGCATCCCCCTGCCCTGCTCGCTCCGACGCCGGCGTGCCGATCTGCCGCAGAGCCGGCAGGCAGGTGACGGGCAGCACTCTGGGATCGACTGCTCGACTAGGTTATCCGCCGTTCCGGCCAACGAAGCAGTGCATTGGCAGCGTCTCTGTCCAGGACCGCCGCACCGTCTCCAGGATGGCTCCGCGGATCGGCTCAAGCCGGCCCGCGACGGCTGCCGCATCGTGTGTGAGCGCCACCATCAACTCGCCGACCTCCTCCCGCAGCGTCGCTTCGTCCACCGTGGTCACCCGGCCTTCTGCGACGACGACGCGGCCGTCCACGATCACTGTGCGGATAGCGCGCCCGGCTTCCGCATAGACGACCTGGCGCGCGGCGCTGTTGAATGGGACGTAGCAAGGGTCGGCTAGGTCCAGTAGGACCATGTCCGCGAGCATCCCGGGCCGCAGCGCGCCCAGCTCGCCCTCCAGCCCGGCCGGCTTCGCGCCGCCGACGCACGCCGCCCGCAGCGCGTCCACGGCGCGCGGCGCGCCCGGCATCGGGTTCGAAACGGCCGCTAGGCCGCACATCATCCGCATCGCCTGGAACATGTTCTGCGCGTCCGAGCAGCTGCAATTGTCGCAGCCAAGGGCGACGTTCACCCCGGCCTCGAACATCGCGCGGATGCGCGCCACGCCCGACTGCGTCTTCATGTTGCCGGCCGGGCAGAGCGCCGCCGTCGTCCCGGTGCGGGCAATCGCTGCGATCTCCGCATCTGTCAGCCACACCGAATGCGCGAGGCTCGTCCGTGGCCCGAGCACGCCGCAGGCTTCTAGGTACGCGACCTGCGACCCGCCGTGCTCCGGCAACGCCTCGCGCGCCTGCACGGCCGCCGAGCGGGACTCGTTCAGGTGGATATAATATGGCAGCGCTTCCCGCCTCGACAGGTCGGCCAAGGCTTCCAGCGTACGCCGCGTCAAGCGGTCGGGCGATGACGGGCCGACGCCGAAGCTGATGCGCGCGTATCGCGTCCGGCGCGGCCGTATGAACGCCTCCACCGCCGCCGCCGTGTCGGTGCCCGGCGGAAACAGCGGCCCGGCCGGACCTGACAGCCGCCACTGCTCGTCCGCAGGAATTGTGTCCCGCCAGAACGCCGTGCTATCGAGCGGCGAGCGTTCGGTGACGTGCGGGGCGAAGATGCACCGGATGCCTGCCTCGTCGTAGGCTTGCAGCACCACGTCGATGTCGTCCTCGTCGAACGGATGGACGCGGGCCATGTCCTGCACCGTCGTAATGCCGCCGCGCAGGCACTCCACCGCGCCGATCAGCGTCCGTGCCCGCAGCTCGCGGCGGGACCGACGCGGAAAGTTAGGCGGCAGCGCCAGCACGCCCCACAGCTCGACAGGGATCGCTTCGAAGAACCCCTTCAGCAGCGTGTCATGCGAGTGGTAATGGGCGTTGACGAACCCAGGCAGCACAAGCCGGTCACGGGCGTCGAGCACCGGAACGCCAGACACCCCCGCAACCAGGTTCCGCCCCACGGTCACGATCCGGCCAGCGTCGATCAGGATGTCCGACTGCATCGGCCGGTCGGTGTTGCCGTCGTGATCGTAAACCAACCCGCCAGCTACCAGCAGCATCGCCACCTCCCAGCCTTGCAGGGCGGCACGGGACCGTAGCTCCCACCAGTTGAGGCGCCCGGCGCATCGGGGACGGGCAGGTGGTGCCCGGCAGACCAAGGTGATGACATGACCAAGCGGGCGGGTCAGCCGGCCGCGGTCACGGCCGCGAGGGTCTGGTCCGTGTTCCGCGGCTGCGCTTGCGGCATGCGCTGGATGCGCGCGACCGGCTGCCCCCACCCCAGGCTGTCCTGCACCAGTTGCCGGTCCCTCATCACGAAGCGGCCCCGCACCAGCGTATGCACCGGGAGGCCCCGCACCCGCCTTCCCTCGAACGGCGTGATGCGCCCGCGGGAGTGCAGCGCGGCGGCGGTGATCGTGCCCTCCCGTGCCAGGTCCACCACCGCAATGTCGGCGTCCGAGCCGGGCAGCAGCGTGCCCTTGGCCGGGTAGAGGCCGAAGGCCCGGGCAGGGGCGCCGGCGCTCAGCCGCACATAGTCGGTCAGCGCCATCCGCCCGGCCGCCACGCAGTCCAGCATCAGCGCCATCTGGGTTTCCACCCCGGGGAAGCCGCAATCCGCCTGCCAGATGTCGTTCCTCGTCTTTTCCGCCGGGTCATGCGGCGCGTGGTCGGTGGCGATCATGTCTATGGTGCCGTCGGCCAGGCCGCGCCACAGCGCCTCCTGGTGCGCCCGTTCGCGCACCGGCGGGTTGACGCGGATGACCGGGCCGAGGTCGTGGTAGGCCCGCTCGTCGAACAGCAGGTAGTGCGGGCAGGTCTCGCCGGTCACGTCCACGCCGCGCGCCTTGGCGTCCCGCAGCGGGCGCAGCTCGTCGCCGGAGGAGATGTGGAGGATGTGGATGCGGGCGCCCGTCCACTCCGCCAGCACGCAGGCGCGGGACACCGCCTCGGTCGCGACGACGGCCGGGCGGGACGCGAGGTGCGCGAGCGGGTCGTGCCGCCCGGCCCGCACCAGCCGCTCCTGCCGCCACGCCATGATGGACGCGGTCTCGGCATGGAGCGAGATGCGCAGCCCGTGCCGGGCCAGTATCTCGAAGCCCTCCAGCATCGCCCCGGTGGATGGTGACGGCAGGTTGCCGAAGGTGTTGCCCATGAAGCACTTGAACGCGGCCACCCCGCCTTCGACCAGGTGCTCCAGCTCGCCGATGTTGTCCTCGGCCAGCAGCCCGTACAGGCCGTAGTCCACCCGCGCCTTTGCCGCCGCCTGCTGCTTCAGCCGCAGTGCCGCCCGCGTGCCGGTCGGCGGGTTCACGTTCGGCATCTCGAACACCGTCGTCACCCCGCCCATCGCGGCGGCGGCGGTGCCGGTGTCCCAGTCCTCCTTGTGCGTGTAGCCGGGTTCGCGGAAATGCACGTGAACGTCAACCGCACCCGGCAGGACATGCAGCCCCGTGGCGTCCAGCGTCTCGCGCGCAGGCGGCATGGACGCGGCGGCGCCGATGGCCAGCACGCGCCCGCCGCCCACGGCGACGCTGGCCGGGAACGCCGCGGTTTCCGTGACAACGGTGCCGCCCGCGATCATCAGGTCCGCCAATTCCGCCATGCCCGATCTCCTTAAAGCGCTGCCCAGCCGCCATCCACCGGCAGGTCCACCCCGGTAATCTGGCGTGCCGCGTCCGAGGCGAGGAACAGGCAGGCGTTCGCCACGTCCTCCCCCTGCGTGATCCGCCGCAGGGCGTAGTCGGCGGCGTGCCGCTCCACCGCCGCGTCCGGCGCTATCCCGAGGCGTTCCGACATTTCCGGCACCACCTTGCCGCGGAAGCGCGGGCCGTCAACCATGCCGGGCGCGACGCAGTTGACGTTCACGTTGAACGGCCCGGCCTCCAGCGCCATGGACTTGGTGATCCCCCGCAGCCCCCACTTGGACGCGGAGTAGGCCATCCGCCCGGCCCGGCCCCTCATGCCGAACGTCCCGCCCACGTTCACAATCTTGCCGTCCCGCCGCGCGACCATGCCTGGCAGCACCGCCCGCATGGTGTTGAAGCACCCGGCCATGTTGAGCGTCACGATCTCGTCGAACTCGGCGCGCGACGTTTCCCATCCGGTCTTGCCGATCGGGCCGGACCCGCCGGCGACGTTGACCAGCACGTCAACGCGGCCGAGCGCGCCCTCCGCTGCGTGCACCGCGGCGTCGCAGGACTCCGTGCTGGTCAGGTCGCAGGCAAGCACGACGGCCTCGGCGCCCAGGGCGCGGGCCTCGGCCGCCACAGGCTCAATCGCAGCCAGGTCGCGCCCGGCCAGAGCCAGCCGCGCGCCCTCCCGCGCGAAGGCGAGGGTGATGGCCGCGCCCATGCCCTTGGCCGGCCCGGTGATCATCACCGCGCGGCCCCTGAGCTTCAAGTCCAAGGTGCGTCCCTCCTCATCGCCGCCACGCCAGCACCGCGCGCTCCCCCGCGGACGTCGCCCAGAACACCGCGAGCGCCACCAGCACCGATAGGATCGTCGCCGCCCATAACAGCTCGATCTCCCTCATGTCGCCGGATGCCAGGATCAGCATCCCGAGGCCGGGCGCACCGGTCAACCATTCCGACAGCATCGCCCCCAGGATCGCGCTGCCGCCGGCCACGCGCAGCCCGGTGAACAGGTATGGCATCGCATACGGGATGCGGAGCAGCCGGAACTGCTGCCACCGCGTAGCGCCCGTGACCATCATCAGCTCCACCGCCGTGCGGTCCGGCGCCGACAGGCCGCGCAGCAGGTTCACGTACAGCGGGAAGAACGACACGATGGTCACGACGATGACGCTGGTGCCGATCCCGCGCCCGGCGACCAGCATGACCAGCGGCGCGACCGCCACGACCGGGGCCGAGCGGAACGCGACCACCAGCGGCAGCGCCGCCTGCGCCAGCCGCCGGCTGCCGGTGAACGCGAGCGAGAGCAGGGCGGCGAACACCCCGCTCACGGCCAGCCCGGTCAATGCCGAGCCGAGCGTGTAGCCCGCCCGCGCCAGCAGCACGCCCGGGTGCGACACCGCCGCCCGGGCGACGCTGCCGGGGCTTGGCACGAGATATTGCGGGATCGCCCAGGCGGCGATGGCGCCGCGCCACAGCAGCACCAGCGCCGCCACCATGGCGACCCGGACCACGGCCCGGCGCAGCCATCCCGGGGCGCTCACGGCAGCAGCTCTGCCGGGCGTTCCCAGAACACCACCACCCGCTCGACCGCGGCCCAAAGCCCGTAGCCGCCGCCCGCGAGCACGCAGGCCGCGATCACCGAAAGCCACACCATCGGCGGGTCGTAGGAGAACAGCGCGTTCAGCATCAGCGCGCCGACGCCGCGCTCCGCCCCGGCCCACTCGGCGGTGATGGTGCCCAGCACCGCCGCCGGTGCCGCCACCTTGAACCCGGCGAACACATACCCGGCCGCCGCCGGGAGGATGAGGTAGCGCAGCCGCTGCACCGGCCCGGCGGACAGGGTGTGGAACAGTTCGCGCTGCCGCGTGTCCACCGCCCGGAAGCCCTGCATCGCCCCTGCCAGCATCGGGAATTGGCTCGCCAGCACGGCGATCACGATCTGCGTCGGCGGCCCGGTGCCGAGCCACGTCGCCAGCAGCGGTGTGGTGGCGATGACCGGGATGCTCTGCAGCGTGGCGCCCAGGTTGTAGATCGGCGCGTACGCCGCCGTCGCCACCGCCGCAACCGCCGCTCCCGACAACGCCAGGGCCGCCGCGATGGCGAAGCCCGCCGCCGCCTTTTGCAGCGTCGGCGCCATGCTGTCCGCCAGGACCGCCGGGCGCGCGATGAACGCGGCCCATAGCGCCGAGGGGGCGGGCAGGAAGACCGGCAGCCGGCCGGTCCGGACCAGCAGCTCCAGCAGCAGCAGCACGGCGGCGACAACCCCGAGCGGCAGCAGCACGGCCGTGGAGCGCCAAGTCCTCAAGGGCATCAATGAACCTCAACCAGCGGCGCGGCGGCCGGCTCGCCCTCGCCGCCGAACAGCGCGTCCCGCACTTGGTTGACCGCATCGCTGAAGTCCGGGCTGCGTAGGATGCCGAGGGTGCGCGGGCGCGGCAGGCGGACCGGCAGCCGCGCCACCACGGTGCCGGGCCGCGGCGACATGACGACGACCTCGTCCGACATGAACACCGCCTCGCCGATGGAGTGCGTCACCAGCAGGGCCGTCGTGCGGCTTTCGGTCCAGATGCGGAGCAGCTCCAGGTTCATGCGCTGCCGGGTGATCTCGTCCAGGGCGCCGAACGGCTCGTCCAGCAGCAGCACCTCCGGACGCAGCACCAGGGCGCGGGCGATGGCCGCCCGCTGCTGCATCCCGCCGGACAGCTCGGACGGCAGGGCATCCGCGAAGCCGGACAGCCCGACCAGGTCCAGCAGCTCGTCGGGCGTGCTGCCGGACCGCCGGGCGCTCCGTCCGGCCACGTCGAGCGGCAGCGCCACGTTCTGCCGCACCGTGCGCCACGGCAGCAGCGTCGGCTGCTGGAACACGAAGCCGATGGCGTGCTCCCGCCGTGCGGTGCGGGGCGGCGCGTCGCCGATGGCGATCGTGCCGGCGCTGGGCGGCAGGATGTCGGCGATCAGCCGGAGCAGCGTGGACTTGCCGCAGCCGCTCGGCCCGATGATGGACACGAACCGCCCGGCCGGCACCGTCAGGTCAACGTCCCGCAGCGCGGCGACGGACGCGCCGCGCGGCTGGAACACCACGGATGCGCCGGTGATGGTGATGGTGCGGGACATCGCGCTAGCCGCAGTGCAGCCCGGCGGCATAGAACTCCTGCAGCCGCGCCCGCACCCGGCCGCCGACCTCCTGCCAGGACCGGAACGCATCCGCGCCGTGGCGGACCTGGGCGTCCAGCTCCCGCTCGATCCCCGGCAGGTCCACGCCCAGCACCGTGCCTGCGCGCACCACCTCGCGCCCGGCCACGGTCATGCCGGCGATGTGGCGCCCGGCCGCGCGGTGCGCCAGCAGCCGGGCCTCATCCAGATCCACGGCCACGCCCTCCCCCACGGCGGCGTAGTCTATCTCCAGCAGGTCGGCCGGCGCACCGGCCCCGAGCGGTGCGGGCGCCAGGCCGGTCACGGCCTCCCGCCCGGTCTGGCACGCCGCGCGCATCAGGGCGCCAAGCGGCATCCCCTCCTCCAGCCCCCGGCCGCGGTGCAGCATGTAGGCCAGCCGCAGCTCGCGCAGCGCGTCGTCGTCGTCGTCCACCGAGAAGCCGTCCAGCCCGGTCGCGATCCGCACGCCATGCCGGTGCATGGCCGCCATCCCCGCCACCCCGTTGCGGAGAATGAGGTTGGAGCTGGTGTTGACGCTGACGATCACCCCGCGCTCCGCCAGCAGCGCCATCTCGTCGCCGCGCAACTGCGTCCCGTGCGCGACCGACAGGCGGGGACTGAGCAGCCCGATCCCGTCCAGGTAGCGCACAGGCCCCTGCGGGAAGGCGTGGTCCAGGTACTCGCGCTGCAACGGCGACTCCAGCAGGTGCATGTGGACCCGCCGCCCCGTTTCGGCCGACCGCTCGGCGATCCGGCGCAGCAGCGGGTCCGAGCACCATTCCAGCCCATACGGCCCATACTGGACCATCACGAGATCGCTGCCGATCCGGTCCGCCAGCTCGTCCACCAGCCGCACCTGCTCGTCCGGGGATGCAGGGGTCCGCAGCAGCTTCTGCCGCACCAGGGCGCGGTCGGAAGGATCGAGCCGGGCCAGCAGCACCCCGTCGGGCGCGTAGCCCAGCGGGTTGCGGTCGCGCATGGCGACCGCGATCGCGACGCGCACGCCCACGTCGCACGCGGCGCGCGCGACCACCTCCAGCTCCTCGCCCACCCGGCTTGCGTCCTGCGGGCGGGTGTAGTGGACCATGATGGAACCCAGGCCGCCCCGGGCCTGCCGCGCCAGCGCCGCGGCGGCCACCAGGTAGGGGTCAACCGGCGGCAGGCCGGTCATGTAGATCAGCCACAGCTCAAGCGGCAGGTCGAAGCCGCCGATGGCGCTCGGCTTCACGCCGCGCGCGTGGTCGTGCGCGTTGGCAAGCGGCGGCATCAGCAGGCGCCCCTCGCCACCCCCGTCCGCCCCTTCGGCGAAGCCCGTGATCCCGCCGGCCCGAAGGTGCAGCGTGCCCGGCCGCGCCGCGCACGCGCCGCAGCAGTCAAGCACCCGCCCGGCGATGCGCCACGGCGCCGCTGCGTCCGGCAAGCCTACGCCCTTTGCGCTTCGGCGATGAAGCTGGGATCGCAAAGGTCCTTCACCGACCACTCCGCCTTGACCAGGTCCACCTTGCGGTAAACCTCGATCATGCGGCCGAACAGGTCCATGTCCAGGGACAGCAGGCCCTGCGACGTGCCAAGCCCGGCCTCGATATAAGGCTTGCTCGCAACGATCTCGGCGCGTTGCGCGTCGTAGTTGAGGCCAGGCGCCCCATACCTCTCGACCATCAGCTTCGCCGTTTCGTCGGGATGGGCCAGCGCCCACTGCCAGCCCTTGATGGCGCCGCGCAGAAAGGCCACGACCAGGGGCCGGTTGGCGTCCAGGTAGTCGGTGCGGCCATACAGCACCCCGGTCGCGTCCGGCAGCCCGTGGTCCTGCGCATTATAGACGTGGATGTCCACGCCGCGGGTTTGCAGCATCACGCCCTGGTTCGTGGAATAGCCGACGTAGCCGTCAACCTGCCCGGCCACCAGCCCCGCCGGGTCCGGCGAGGCCGGCACGAGATTAACGGAAGACGGGTCCAGCCCGGCGGACGCGATCATGTTCGCCACCAGCGCGCGGGCGGAGGTGGGCGTCGCGATGATCTTGCCCACCATGTCCTTCGGGCTGTCAATCGGCTTGCTCGCCAGGCTGAGCACGCTGTACGGGCTTTTCTGGAAGGTCTGCGCGATGATGCGGATCGGGATGCCGCGGTCCCGGGCGACCAGGAGCGCTCCCGAGGGCCGGTCCCCCAGCCCCGAGCGTCCCGCCGCGACGTTCGCCACAGGGTCCATCGTCGGCCCGCCCGCAACGAACGCCGGCTCGACCCCTGCGTCCTTGAAGCTGCCGATGTCCACGCCGGCGAACAGGCCGCCATACTGGATGCTCTTGATCCAGGACAACTGGAACGAAACCGGCCTGGACGCCTCCGCCCGCGCCGCCCGCGCGCCGGGCAGGGCCAGCGCGATCCCGGCTGCCGCCCTGATGAAGCCGCGCCGTCCCGATCCAGAGTCCACCGACATCCCACCACCCTCAACTGTCACGGCCGCACCGGCGCAGGCGTATGGCCTGCAATCAACGTGCCATCCCGCGGCTGCGCCAGCCGCATCCGGTCCATCTCCAGCGGCACCGCGGCGGCACGCGCGTGCATCAGCAGCATCGCGTCCCGCACCGGCGCGGTGCGCCCGGCCAGCGCCGCCAACTCGTCCTGCATCGCCGCCCGCCTGGCCTCCGCCTGCTCCGCCAGCGCGCCGGCATCGAGCGTGACCAGACGCCCGTCGCGGACCACCGCCGTACCGCCGACCAGCACGGTCCGCACCGACCGCCCGCTTTCGGCATATGCAAGCTGCCGCACCGCGCTGTTCAGCGGCCACCATGCGGGGTCGGTGAGGTCGAACAGCACCAGGTCCGCCCGCGCGCCGATCCGCAGCGTCCCGACTTCCCCGGCCAGGCCCAGCGCCGCGGCGCCACCGGCCGTGGCCGCCCGGAACGCTGCCGCCGCGGCGCCTGCTTCGCCCGCGCCGGATTGCAGCGCCCACGCGAGCGCGAACGCCTTCATCGCCGCGAACATGCTTTGCGCGTCCCCGGCACTGCTGTTGTCGCAGCCGAGCGCGATGTTCACGCCCGCGTCGGCATAGCTCCGGACGGGCGCCACGCCGTTCAGCAGCTTCAGGTTTGCAACCGGGTTGCAGGCCAGGTGCGCCCCGGCCGCCCCAAGCCGGCCGATCTCCGCCCCGGTGATCCACACCCCGTGCGCGATCACCAGCCGCGACGTCAGCAGGCCCAACCGGACCAGCATTCCAATGAACGAGCCGCCGTCCCGCTCCTGTCGCTGCCGGGCCAGCACCGCCTGGCTACGCGTTTCATAGACATGGGTGAACACCGGCAGCCCACGCTCCCGCGACTGCGCCGCGACCCAGCGCAGCAGCGCCTCCGAGCAGCGCTGCGGCGCGGACGGCCCCAATCCCCATGTCAGCCGCGCGCCAGTCCGGTCCAGCAGCCCGGCCACGAAGCGCTGCATGGGCGCCGTGTCCGTCGCGGCAGGAAGGCCCGGCACGCCGTCGAGGAATGGCGCCCCGTCCGCCGCCGCCCGGTCCGCGACCTGTACGGCCAGCACGGCGCGTATGCCGGCGGCCTCGTAGGCTTCGAGGATCGCCGCCGCCTGCTCCTCGTCCGGCCCGACGACCGTTACCATGTCCTGCACCGTCGTGATCCCGCCGCGCAGGCACTCCGCGGCATGTAGCGTCGCGCGCAGGCCGACCTCCGCCGGGCTGCGGCGCGGCCACCCCGAGGGGAAGGCGAGCAGGCCCCACGCCTCCAGCGGCAGCCCCTCGAACAGGCCGCGCAGCAGGGTATCGTGGGAATGGGAATGGGCGTTGACGAACCCGGGCGTGAGCAGGCAGCCCCGGGCGTCCATCCGCTCCGTGTCGGGTGGCGCCGCGAGGCCGGGACCAATGGCCGCGATGCGCCCGTCCGCCACCAGGACGTCCGCAACCGCCGGGCGGTCCAGCTCGCCGTCCGGGTCCAGGACGCGGGCGCCCGCGATCAGCAGCGGCTGCGTCACGGAACGCCGCGCAGCCGGGCCGCCGCGGTCTCGACGGCGTCAACGATGGCGTGGTAGCCGGTGCAGCGGCAGTAGTTCCCGGACAGCGCATTCCGGATCACCTCGCGCGAGGGCGCCGGGTCTTCCACCAGCAGCTCGGCCGCCTGCAGGATCATGCCCGGCGTGCAGAAGCCGCACTGCAGCGCCGCACGCTCCACGAACGCCTGCTGCAGCGCGGCCATGCGCGGGTCGCTGGCCGCGTGTTCGATCGTAACCACCTGTGCCCCGTCCGCCTGCACCGCGAGCATCAGGCACGCCCGCACCACCCGTCCGTCCACGACGGCATGGCACGCGCCGCAGACCCCGTGCGCGCAGCCGACGTGGGTGCCCGTCAGCCCTAGCCCCTCGCGCAGCCAGTCCACCAGGGATTGCCGCACCGAAACCCGTGCGCGCACCGCCCGCCCGTTCACGACGCACTCGATCAGGGGTGCGTCCCCCGCCATGCCGTCGTCAAGCGGCATCCGCCAACGCCTCCACCCGGTCCAGCGCCCGGTCGAGCAGCACGCCGGCGAGCCGGCGGCGGTAGGCCGGCGGCGCATCCCCGGTCCCCATCGGGTCGAGCATGTCCAGCGCGCCAAGGACCGCTGCCCGGTCTGCGCCTCCGGCCACCAGCGCCTCGACGGCCGGAAGGCGGCGCGGCGCCGGCTCTATGCCGCAGAATGCCACCCGGCAGTCCGCGCCCAGCCCCTCCCTCCGCCACGCGAACGCCAGGCCGGCGATGGCGTAGTCGCCGCGCCGCCGCGCGACCTCCGTGAAGGAGAACTGCCATCCCGGCGGGAAGGCGGGGATGCATATCCGCAGCAGCAGCTCATCCGCGCGGCGGGCGGTGGTGAACAGCCCCTGGTGGAAAGCCGCGGCGGCCACCTCCCGCTCACCCGCGGCGGAGGCAAGGACGACCCCGGCGGACAGGCACACCGCGCAGGCCGGCAGCTCCGCCGCCGGGTCGGACAGCACGAGGCTGCCGCCGATGGTGCCGCGGTTGCGTATGGCGGCATGGGCGACATGACCCAGCGCCTCGACCACCAGCGGCGCCCGCGTGCGCGCAAGGGACGAGGCGGCGACGCCGGCATGGCGCGCAAGGGCGCCGATCCGCAGGCCGGCGCCGTCCGCCTCGATCCCGTCCAGTCCAGGGATGCGGTTGATGTCTACCAGCAGCCGCGGCTGCATCATACGCAGGTTCATCATCGGCATCAGGCTCTGCCCGCCCGCCAGGACCGCCGCGTCCTCGCCATGCCGCGCCAGCAGGTCGAGCACGGCGGCCAGCGTGTCCGGCCGCACATAGGCGAACGCGGGCGCCTTCATGCCCGGCGCTCCGCCAGCGCGTCCAGCACGGCGAGCGGGGTGATCGGCAGGGCGCGCATGGCGCCGCCGCCCGCCGCGCGCAGGGCGTCGTTGACGGCGTTCAGCACCGCCGCCGGGGCGGCGCAGGTCCCGGCCTCGCCCGCGCCCTTGGCGCCCACCACGGAGCCTTCATACGGCGTTTCCACGAACGCGACCTCAATCTCCGGTGCCTCTGCCGCCATCGGCAGCAGGTAGTCGGTCAGCGTGCCGCTCACGAGCTGCCCGGCGTCGTCGTAGCAGCAG
>JAABUK010006333.1_pt1 | contig 17741 bp, 20 predicted proteins | sample 5559141 | NCBI WGS metagenome assembly JAABUK01 (sample SAMN10711869, study PRJNA513367) | rock metagenome | isolation source: Antarctica rocks | place: Antarctica: Victoria Land, Pudding Butte nord | collected 2016-01-03 | reverse complement strand
CAGGTCGCAACCGTGCTGGAGCAGGTGGCACCACAGGTCAGACTGGACGCAGGCCCAACTATGGCACAGGTGCCTCATCAGGCTCCTCATCTCAGGGCGGGGGCTTCCCAGTGACTGGCAGCGGTGTCTCAGCCGCCCCCACAGGCCGTGACTCAGCCAGTGACTCAGCAGGCTACGGCAGCTCTGGACGCAGCCAGCAGGGCTACGACGCACAGGCTCAGGGCTACGCCGGTGGACAGGGCTACACTGGCACTGACAACAACAGGACTGCAGGACAGGGCACTGGTGCCAACAAGGGTGGTCCTCAGACCAGCCAGGCAGGGTATGGGCAACAGAACACAGGTGTGGGTGGAAGTGGCTTGGCTGGTGAGTACCGTGCTGGACCCACCAGCGGCGGCTATGGAGGCCCCCAGACTGACCAGAGCAGCTACGGCACAGGGGCTGGTACTGGTACTGGAAACCGCAACTACTAAGCTGATGATCCGACAGCAAAGCTCGCTTATTGTCCTGCAGGATGATGTGATGTCCTATAGTGGATGGCCTGTGCTGTTTATAGCAGTGTGAACCAACAGCATTGAACAGAGTGATGTGTATACTCAGGCAGCGTGTAGCACTATGCAGGATACTTCATCAGCACATTGATATCCTGTATCAGCTGAAATGTGTGAGCATCTGATCTTTAGCCTTGCATGACATGGTGTCACACTGTGTCTCACAGCCACTAAACTTTATGCAAATTGCGTGGCAAATTAAACGACAAGGCTTTACGCTGGCTTTACAACTTTGAAGTGGCTCTGGCTCTGTTGTGTCGGCATGAGCAACAACCGGCGGATGTGTTTATATTTCAAGCCGAACGTACTGCACCTGCGTAAGATTGTGATGCTGTCCTAGCAGAAATGCTGCAGCCATAACCAGTCATTGTTATGCACAGCACTCCAAATGGCATGGTGGACTTAAGGCTGAAGCGGAATCATAAGAGCTTGAATGTGAAACACTACCGATTGCAGCAGCACACATTTATAAAGGCAGGTCAGCCTGTAGCTTATCAATGGTAGATTGGATCTGAAATACATGCTCCAAAGGGTGCAGTGATGTGCAAAGCCTTTCTTACAGGGCTGGATCGTAGAGATGTCGTGCAGTCATGTGCTTTGGTTGTAAATGTTTCAGATGCATCTCAGTCTGAGATTCTCAGAAGCTATAATTACAATCATGGCAACTGGGCATGCGGAAATGAAAGCTGCTGACAAGTGTGTGTGGCATCTGCTGCTGACTGTGACCAGGTCACAGTCCCAATTTTGGCTATACACGCTGATAGCACACAAACTACCAGCCAAATCTGCGGAAGCATTGACTAAGCTCACCCTCAGAATGCGAGACTTTACTGTCGTGCGCTGTGTGATCAAACTCTTGAATGAGAGGACACAGAAGCTGATTGAACCCCTGAGATATTGTGTTGCTAAGCTAGCTGGCTAGCTACTGGCTAGCTAGCTAGCTAGCTACTGCATGCTGAAAGGGGCGGTGCCTGCTGGCATATCACCAGACTGCGCTTCAGCTTTCTGGTACAGCAGTTTGGGTGTCCACTGCTGAGTGCCTTCTGGCGTGTTTAACAACACTTGTACTTCAGGACTTTTTGCATCAATAGTTATTCAAATACTGATCTAAAACATACTCTTTCCAAGAGTGCAGTCCCCAAGACTCCAGCAGCTGGTCAGTCACGCGCGGATCACGAGATCCTACTGGAATCCCAACCCAGTGCAGCTTCAAGTGTAGCTTCAAGTCCTCGTATTGCAAGTGGGTGATTGGATACTGCTCGTCTACTTCTGCTGACGCCTTCCTGGCTGTCTGCCTGCATGACGAGGAACTCGATGTTGGCGTGTCGTTCGCTGTGAATCAGCGAAGGGGGGCAAAAGTCTTGCTTGTGTGTTATTTTGGGACATGCCAGCAAAGTGGTGATTACAAGCCCAATGTCTAGAGCAAACAAACGCTGCTGCCCGCAAGGCGTGTTTAAATCTGTGAATGTCAGACCCACGAGTGACGGTGCCGGGCCCGTCGCAACGGGGCAACGCGTCGCTCAGTGTAGTGCAAGCTTGAGCCACGTGGCTGTCCCGAAGGCGTAAGGCGCGACTGGTCCGGTACTTTCCATCAGTGCGAGCATCAGGGCGTCATCGTGCCGTCTTTGTCTTTTGCACAAGCTGGGTTCCCTGCGTGACATCACTGCTTGGTTCCGTCATCACATCGCGAAAGACACTGCTGTTTTAGCGTTGATCAGGACAGGACACGATGGTCGACACTGCTGTGGCCAACGACTCCAGAAAGTACACTGACATACAGTCACTCATCACCAAGGTTAACATGGATGGCAAAGTTGCAATCGTGACTGGTGGCAACACGGGATTGGGTTTCGAAATCTGCAAGTCGCTGGCGAGCTGTGGAGCTCATGTCATCCTTGCTACTAGAAACGACAAACGGGGCCTAGAGTGAGAACGCATGTTGCTCACTCTATACAAGTAAACATACAATATGATATACGTGCTTCAGGTGAATTCATGCTGTGACAGTGTTTGTGCAGCCAGGCTGAACATCGATATGCATGCAGGGCAATGGAGGAGCTAAATTTGATAGCTGGCAGATCTCGCAGCCACGGCTTCGTGGAGTACATACATCTCAATTTAGCATCCTTCAGGAAAGCTCCACCTGCGTAGCTCTCACTGCAGACACAGCACAAAACAAAGACAGCTTGCCAAATATTGCAGGTCCATCAGCAATTTTGTCACTGCATTCAACAAGAAGAAGCTTCCCTTGCATATCTTGGCCAACAATGCAGCCGTTTGGATGGTAGAAGACCAGATGACAGAAGATGGGTTTGAGGTTCGCCCTCCATCCATTGTTCTTGGCAGGCACATTTCACATACTTTGTGTGCACCTCTTGACAGACATGCACGACTTCACAGAGACTTCACAGCCTTGCACTATAGCATGTCTAGCAAAGACTTGCACACAAGCCATACAACAACGTAGGGAAAGCAGCTCTGTGCATTTTCTATAGCGCATTTAGCAAAGCCTTGCACACACACACCACACAACAACCCAGGAAAGCAGCTCTGTCTCTTTGCAGGCTCAAATTGGCACTCATTACTTTGGGCATGCATACTTGACGAGCCTCCTGCTGCCAGCATTGAAGAAGAGCACGCCCAGCAGGGTTGTCTGGACCACCAGTGCTGCAGAGACATCTGGTGATGTCGATTGGAACAACCTAGCGTAAGTCTTTTGCAACACACAGTCACACCTGTATTTTTTGGCTGCTGCCTGCACCATTAGCTCCTGATCAAGGATGTCCTGCTGCTCAACACAGCTCTGTCTGTCTGTATGCATGTCAGTACGTTAGTCTGTTTGCATGTCCTGCAGCACTGTTTGCGTGGACTGTTTGCGCTGTTTGCATGCAAGTTGCTCTTCGGCAGAAGCACAGCTGCAAACCATAGTCTGTACAGCAGTCTGTTCAAGAGACGCTGATTTCTCTTGGCATTGCACTGCAGGGGTGTGGGATACAAGAGTGACTTCATGACATATTGCACTAACAAGCTGTATGGCCTCATGTTTGCCCGGGAGCTGGCGACACGCCTCATGGTATGTTTGCATCCCTCTTGTATCTTTCACCATATATCCGTACATGTCAAAAACATCATTTTAGAATCATCTCCACAATGCAGAAACGCGTTTTTGACAATCCCCAGGCGTTTCTCTGTTCAGATTTCCAGTGTAGGGATGACGTTTCTGACTTAAATTAGACGCTGTGGGATTGAAAAGAGCTTGTGTACATCACAGAGTTGGTGGTCCTTGTGATGACTGCATGATCTGTAGACAAGCTTGACACGCCCTGACACATAGACTAACAGCCCTCAGGCCTTCTCAAAGTTCAGCTGCATTGTGGGGGTTGGATCTGGGGTGGGGTCGTGCTTGAGGTTGGGGTTGAGTCACCTACAGTACTACTAGGCAAAATTGCACCCTAAGCAGTAATTTTGTATCAACCCTAAGCAAATTTTGCTCTTCCAAAACAGGATGGGAACCAACCTGAGTTCTGTCTTGGTGTGGCATGCACGCATGTCTGGGTGTAAGAATTGCAATGGCATGTGCACATGTGTGTTTACATATCATCTCTAAGATACAAAGCGACGGTAGCAGGCTGGTTCTTTTCTGCAAGTCTGATGAAGCAGACACACTTGCTTTCTTTATGTTGGTGGTTTCATGTTAGCATTGCTTGTGTTTGCAAAATCACGCAGGTGTGTTGCAAGCAGAAGCATTGCTCAACTGACATCATTGCTGTTAAGAAGCAAGGTAGGTTTGCAGATTTTTGATCACTGATTCCCCAAAGAGAAAGCACTTTACCATTGATTTTTCTGAATCGCATTATCGCTTCTTTTCTGATCCATCTTGACTGCATTCTGGTTGAATCATCCAGAAGTGCTGTATCAACTCAGAAAACCTGTGACAAACAGCCGCAATCGTTTGAGTCTACCGTAGTCATATGAAATGTCACATGGCCAGGCTCATGCAACATATTTGCTTAGTAAACTACCAAGCCAGGAGAGTGTAATCTGATCACAGACGACCCTGACGATCATGGTCGTCTCTAGTAATAGTAATAGTAATAGTAACAATAATACAGGAATAATATTAGTAAGAAAAATCAATAAATAATAATCATCATCATCATCATCAGCATAACAATGCTTTCCAGCTCATAATGAGCCACCTGTTTACCCTGTGTGCAAGATATTGATGTGAACGTGTGTGCAGGTTACGGGTGTGAATGTGTGTGCAGGTCACTGGTGTGAATGTGTGTGCAGGATACTGGTGTGAATGTGTATGCTGGACAGCCAGGCATGGCATCAACAGACTTCTTCAATCCCAAAAAGTTTGACATCCTGAAGATCAGTGCGGTGGCCCAGTACCTAGCCCAGAAGGTGATTGGGCTGACCCCAGCCCAGGGTGCCGCCCCTGTCATCATGTGCTGCCTCATGGCCCCTGATGAACTTATTGGTAAGCAACTCATACAAACCTCAGTGTGAAGGCTGGAATTCAATGTTTTTGGAGACCTATATGTTCACACATAGCAAGCAAAGCACAAGAAAGAATGGGTGATGATGGACTGAAACACAAAGGGGAGGCGTATGCACATCATCACCCACATGAACAACATATTGCTTTTGGTGCAAAGACAGGCAAAACAGGCTCAAGACTATGAGCATGATACAGTCACCTCCTGCGGACTGTGCGTATTTGACCTTGAGAAAAGATATGTTCTCAACGAACAAATGAATGAACTAGTCATTATTCTACCAACGCCTTTAGTAATGCTGCAAACACAAGCTCTTATCATTGCACAGCATCACTTAGTCCATGCCTCCGCACACAGACAATCCTCTGTCAGTGCTCAGGCTCGTCACTTTGTTAACACTCTTGACGTCACTGCAGATACAAGCGAAGGCACATCATACGGGCCTAAATACTACAAGACATGGCTGCCTAGAGGTCTGCCCAACATCACTAACGTTGACATCCTGGCGCACCAAAAGCCTGAGAATGATGCTGCAAACGACCCTGAGGCATGCAGCAGGCTGTACGATCAGACGCTGCATATCATCAGAAAGCGAGTCGGTGAGATTGAGGCAGAGCAGAAAGGTCACAAGGGTGGAGTCAGCAAAAAGCCTGAAGAGTAGCCTGTGGATCATAGCCTGTTTTCAAGTGTCTCAGAATGGATCATCTGCAATATTGAGCAGGATCAAGGCTGTTGTTGGTTCTGGTGCTGTGTTGACTCAAACCTTGACGCTGTTGTATATTCATTGTTGTCACGGTCACTCGCCAGAAAGGGAAGTATATATCTTGAGCAGCACGTAGGTCTGTATTGCAGTTGCTTAATCAAACTGTCATTGGTAGGTGGTGAGATGATTTGCGGGTTACCCACAGGCATGTATGATTTGGTTGCAGCGTGGCTCCTAAGGCATTTTGTGCCAAATTGTTAGATATGTACCACTCACGCCTGTAGGGCTTTTGTGTTATGCCATTGATCTCCGTAAAACTTCTGTGTTTTGCCGTTGATGCCTGTAGGACTTCTGTGTCATGATGGTGTCCAAGTGTGGCCTGACTCACAAGTTTGTGCAGGAGGGTCGACTTGAGCTTGTTCAAAGAACTAACCCTAGTCATTTGCTTGACCAATAGGGTCATGCAGCACGTACACGCTGGCTTTGCTTTGGCCAGTTTTATCATGACGCCACCTCTCAAGGATTAAGCGTTTAAGTTTTGCATTATGTTACAGTCAGCCATGGTCATGTAACACATGTCTGATAGCTGGCAGTAGACAGAAATTAATCGTCACAGCCATTAGCATTCAGTATTGATTACAACTAGCATTCCGCTGCAGCCACCAGTTATGCATGCAGTTGCAAGCCATGGAGCTGCATTTTGTGCGGCGGCTCTCGCATGCATGCAGAAACACCTGGAGACTTAACCGTGCCTGCCATGACAGTCGTGGGTGTCACCATGACTGGTGCATGTACACAGCATGTATCTCATTCGGAATGAAGGGCTGTGACACACTGAGGGCTGCGCCACACTAGTGCCTCTGATCTGTGAGACTTACTTCAATGGTTTCATGGCATTTGCAAGCTGACTTAGGACTGCACAATGTGAGCATGTCATGCAAAAGCAGAGCCGCCTGTGGTTTACATGAGTCCCGTACTAGACAGACAAAGGCAGGGTGTGGACACGTCAGGACATGCTCTGTTTGTGGCAGAGTCTGTTGCACGCAAGTGCATTCAAGTGGAATGGTTACTCTGCTTACAAACGACCAAATTGAAGCAGTACACATCACTTCTGCTACTTTGAGCACATTACCCTGCACACATCCTAGAGGAGTCTATCAACCTACTAATCTGCCTAATGATGTCCATACAAGTAAGTTTGGCTTGTCAAGCAAGCAATGCAAAGAACATTAATGATGGCAGCGACTACATGAGAATCTGACTCTAAACAGAAGCAAAGAACATAAGCAGTAACCTCCTTCACATCTTGAGGCAATGCTGTCACAAGCAGATGACATTACTTGAAGTGCATATACGCATGCACTGGTATATCAAAGTGAGTACAAAACCATCCAGTCGGCCATGCATGCAAGCTTATGATGGCTGTGCACTAGCTAAAAGCAGAATATTGTAAACACAACCATCTTGACAGCAAGGGCCACCATTACTGAATGAAGGCGCTAAAGTTGCTGCAGATGCATTGCTGCTGTGGGGTACTTCCAAGGTTTCTGGGTGCACAGCGCATCTCAGAGCGACCATGGTGTACAGCAAAATCGTAGTTGTGTGTCTGTAGAGTCAGGTTGTTGTCGGTATTTACACACCGATACCTCCCTGCTGTTGCAATCGCTGATAGACAATAGCAGCAGCCCTCCTCAGCTCCTGGTTGTATTCCACATATGCCAGGATGGCATATCCAACCATGGCAGCCCTGTACATCATGACAATGCCAGGTCCAACACAGCCCAAGGTGACAGTCTTGACCAGCACACAACAACATACACATAGTAGAAAGACATAAAGCAGTCTGACGCAACTACACTTGCGTGCCTCAAAACATGACACAGTATGAGTCCATACGCACAGCTTGGACCAATGCCAATGCAGATGATGCTGTGCTGTGTGGTCTGCCTTGCTTTCCATCAAGAAAGAAAGAAAGTAAATACACAAGTAAGAACAAGCGACTTGAAGCTGACCTGCCATTGATCAGCTCAGCAGATCTTGTAAAGGGGCCGATACCTGTAGCACCACAGTACACAGTCAGTACAATTTACAGCATGCTCTGTGCTACAGTATTTTGCTTATTCAGGGTCAACTTTATAAGAAACATACATGTAGCAAGTGCCTTTCTGTGAGAAACAGTACTCCATACTGCATGCAAACCAAATGCTGGAACACATGTGTGCAAAGTCCATTTGTCATCAGCATCTGCAACACTGTTGGTGTAAGCAAGCAAGCAAGGCTGTTCAGAACGCATATGTGTGTTGGCAGATGGCAAAGCAGTCACAATCCAAAGAAAGGGCAGCACTGCTGACTCAGCCGCTGACTCACCCTTATTTGGCGATCCAAATGCCCTGTTGAGCTGAGCAGCCGCAACCACCAGCAAGTAGGCAGACAGGTAGGCATAAGGAGCAAAGTACAGCTGCTGCCACAGAGAAGCTCCAGTGATGGCTTCGTTTGCAAGAGCAGCTGTGAAACCAATCATGGCAAGGCGACCATTCAACAGCTCTGCAGGCCTCCATAGCAGCACCTACAAGATGCACCCAGTTATTCAGCTGAAATTGCTTCGGAAGCGACATGCACACCGAGTGCTGAGTCTCGTGTCACAGGGATGCGTGCAATCAGATCAGTGTTTGCGTACACTTAGTGTGCTGCAGAGCGTGGTCGGGTTATGCCGATTGGGTAAGCACACCTGATAGTTGTCCAGGGCGCGGCGAACATCACCGAAGTCTTGCAATTCGATTTTGGCCTCGGGATGCTGGGTCAAAAACATGTACAAACGACCCAACTGCTGTTGCTGCTCGGGCGGCAGCTGGCCGATTGCCTTTTCCAACTCTGCTCCTGCTTTCAAATTCGAGGGGTCTGCTCCGTTGCTGGAGGTCGACTTCGACTCAGGCTCATACAGGCCAACGCCGCCCTTGTCCTGCAGGCAAAAGAAAACGTCAATGCATCGTCTGCCTGACTCTCTGTGCACCAGATCTGAAGGCCAGCGGATTTCGTGGGACCCAATAAATATTGCATGCAAGTACGTTGCACGGACGTTACGAACTCTCCGGATCCGCTCACCTCCGCTCACCTGCTTGTCTTCCTGCTCCGCAGATGTACGTTTGGGTGCAGGTCTGTGATGAAGCTTTCTCCCCACAGACAGCGCCTTTGACGATCGCACTGCAGGGTTCCCGACGATGTGAAGGCCTGAAGAACCTGAGACTAGGCTGGTCTGCATGTCGCTAGCTGGGTGTCTTGATCCGAGATCTAATTAGATGCGCAGTCGGCGATGCAAAACACTGGTTTATGCTGGCTGCGTCAAAGGCGTCAGCTGAAATATTTGCTATTGCGTTTATCATGCGGCCTGTCTTCAAATTGCTTTTTGGTCAGGTGAACGTTTGGTCTCCTTGCCTCACAGCCAGGAACTGCTGACCACGTGCTGTCGCCATGGGTAAAGCGTCTGGGCTGCAAGAGTCCTGGGGCTCTGACTTTCTTGCTGATGAGGCACCGTGCGTCATTTTGACAAACACGAGTGTATACAGGCATATACAGGCAACAATGAGTTGTAATCACATCATGCATATGCCTATCAAACAGAACTTGAGGTCAAGCATTTTATGGCTATGCAAGCTCACTGCAAAGTTGAGTGTTTTGCGTTTTGCAAGAAGTGCAGGACTCGCAGGGGAACATCAACCACAAACAGCTCCAACCAGACCCAAATTTCTGCTCCTGGACCAGTGAACACATGCCACCTGAAAACATCCTCTGTGGACTTATGACATCTTTTGTCCTGAGGCTCTCTTCCTGGAAGTCAGTGTGCTTGCTGATATCTGCCAACACACCCTTGACGACACATGATTGCCACACTTCTGTCACTCTGTGACCCTTTGGCTGTGCATCAACACGTTTATTGCACAAGGGGTGCAGGCCATGAGACCATGTCTTGCCATTTGTGACCTGCCCAAATATGTAGCCGGTATGCTTGCGGCTGATGTACTATATGAACTGCATGTCAGTGTTGTAGGCAGGGTCAGGCGCTGAGGTACTCCGTTCTCAAGGTCAGTCTATGTAAAGTAGCAAGAATGACAACTAGCTTGGTTGCATCCAGATTGCCAGAAGGGAAGCATTGTCAACATCCAAGGATGGCTGAACCAGTGAGCCAAAGGTACAGAGGTACAGAAACGCTTTGCAGCAGCGCCAAAGGCAACTAGAGCAACAGCCCAGGCACTAGCTGGCTGCATGAGCACTTCTTTGAGTGTCTGGTCAGCTGAAGGCCAAAATTGTGACGGCATCTTTGTACTGACAGTGGTCCAGCATGGAGCCTGTGACAGGCTTGATGTTGAGCTGCAAGCATGTAAAGATCTTGGCGCAAGCCTCTGCTGGCAATCTGCCAGGCTGTGCAACCAGTCTGTCTTGCAGATAGACCAAGCCAACAGTCTACTTGCTGATCTAGCCTGTATGGTTTGCGCGTGTGTTGACTGCTGTCCTGAGAACTGTCATGAACAAGTGACGAAGAGCCAAAGCCAACACCGAGCATGCGAGTGTAGCTTGCAGTTCGCGCAGAATCACTGACCTGAGTTTACCTACTCTCAGATCTACTCTTCCATTTTATATCCGCAACTCTGCCCTTCTAGAGTTAGTCACCCGTTCACCCAGATATTCGCCTAGAAGAGTAGCGGCGACCCTTTTCAACCGTACCTGCCAAGCAAATTGGATAACAACTAGCCAACAAAGTGATCTACGTCATCGACATCAGCAATTCTGCAACCCAAGCTTACTCCCGCCGATCACCAGTCGTGGCTTGGCAACTTCGTTGTGTGCTATTATAGTTGCCAAGTCAGCTTAGCAAGAACGTCACGGTATCCTTAACATGTTAAGCACCGACTCGCAGGCATAAGTCCCCAGATGGAGGGTGATAGTGAGTTTGAGTATAGTGATCAGGTGTGCATAGTCAGCGTATCCAGCTTGCGGGTGCACTCTGTGATACGTTGCTGAGTCGCATATCAGCAGTGATGCCAAAGCTTATGTGCTATTTTGTCCACACAACGACTGCCTTGCTCTGTTAGCACCAATCCCTTCTGCTTTCTACCACCAGGGGCACAGAAGCAGTGATGACGAGAGCCCTGTTGATCACCCAGAGGCACCTGACAGGCAAGGCAGAATGCAAAGACCGCATTCCCGCCTAGCTGGAACCATGCCGCCTGCAGCCTCACCACAGATGCAGGCCAGCAGCATGGGGCCACCTTCATATGATCCCCCGCCACCAGGCAGGCGTTCTTCTGCATCCTTGTCCTGCTCAAGCCTTCCATGACTCACTGTGCGTGTCAGTAGTGTGCAAGGTCTTCGTTTTCCACCATCAGCAGCTGGGCTGTTGCCGAAAACCATGCTTGTGACCTGCCAGCTTGTGCGTCGACAGCCTGACTCACAAACTTGCCGTGACCATAGCATTGTCCAAAGGCATTCCACCCCTGCTCACATGGCATGCATGTTCTGACAAGGCCTCCTCTTACTCTGCCAGATTGCTTACAACAAACCATCCTCATGATTCATCTACTTTTCGCGCCCTGCAATGAAGTGCTTTCATTGAAAACACTATTGCCTCTAGGTGGCTACAACCCAGATGAGTACGAAGACTTGCCAGTCAGTCCTGAGGTGCAAGATCTGTTCCAATACATTATGCAGTATAAGCCGGAAGTGCTGCAGCTGGAAACACCCCTGAAGCCCTTCATCCCTGAGTTTGTCCCAGCTGTTGGAGACATTGACGAGTTCATCAAGGTGAATGCAGACGCCCTGGCTACCGGTCAACAACACCCAGGCAGACAAGTGGCAAAACTGCACTCATAGCTCCCCGGATGTACTCACACGTAGAACACACATAGGACATTTCTGGCAATAACCAGTTCTACTTTTGTGTCAACAAACAGATGCTGCAACTGCTTCTAACCTTGACAATGTCCTGCCTGCTGCGTAGGTTCTGAGTTCAGTTCCAAAACCCATTTACTTTGCATGCCTCCCATTAGTGATCCTTGCTTGGAAATGGCAGACCTGATGGCTGGAGTACACTGTAGCGTGCAGCATGTATGTGGCAGTCATTGGGCTATCAATGTCTGTAGGGGATGATTCATGCTCACAGTCCATAGTCAGCATGCAGCAATTCTGCGGATGCTTTTGATACCTGGCATTAATGTTCCTGACTACTTGTCTGTCTGGCAGAAGCTGTTGCATACAAGGCTTGCATCTGACACTTGTGGCACCCTGCTGTTTCGTGCTTTCTGAGCTGCATCAAGAGGTGGCACAAATGCAGGCTGTCACCGCATTGAAGCCATCCACAACTGTCTGATGTCTGTCCGCTGTCAGGATCTCCAGACTCTGACCTGCAGTCAGTCTTACACTCCTGCTTTTGTTAACAAGTGATAGCTCTGTTGGGTCTGCAGTTCATGTGCTTGTTTGTATGAACCACTCATGTGTCTTCCCTTGAGGTCAGGTACGTGCTGTCCTGGTATGACGTCTGCAGTGTGGCACATGTGAGGTCTGCAGCAGTACTATAGCATTGTGATGGTCCCACAGGATGTTGACAGGATTTCTGCGTTGGTACTCTGAATGTCAATTTGGATCCGTATAGCTTGCAGCAGGATTGCTTCCACACTGTTGCGATATGGCCTGTGAAGTCAGTGCCAAGTTTTGCACATCATGTTTGGGTGTGTGTCACATGACACTGCTGCTGGGGATGCAGGTGTCCCGGCCAGATGGCAAGCCTGACTTGTTGGGACTGAAGGTGTTGGATGAGCCCGCCGCAGTCCAGTCTGACCCCTCCCTCCTCACCATGCAGCTCAGACAGGCCTCAAAGCAGGCGAGCCCCCTTGTAGCCTCCTTGTAGCTGGTACTGAAGAAAAGAAAACGAACAAACTACGCCTTTCGGCATCAATTTAATGGGAAGCCAAGATCATATCGGGCTGCCCAGGAGCTGGTACTGAGCCATACTGATGTATCTGAACATAGCTTGTGGCAAATGCAGCAGCAGGCGCTTCAATCCTGGCAGTGATTCCAGCATTTCTTGCTCACTGATGGGTTAGTTGCACTCTGCACTGCTCAATTTGCAGCTGTGAAAGACCACTAGCCTTTAATTCTGCAACAACACGGCACCACAGCTGCAGTCACATGCGGCCACCACCACCTCAAATGGCAGCAGGTGCACTGTCTTGTACCAGGACAGAAAGTTTGACACCTCATCAGGTGGAAAAGCCAGCTGGGGACTTCAAGCCCCCTTGTAGCTGGTACTGGACCACATTGTCGATCGCAACCCAGCTTGTGGCTCGTTCAGTAGCAGGCAGCAGACGCTGCCTTGTACTAGGATTGGAAGCTTGACAGCTCAGATGAAAGAGCCAGCCTGGGGTTTCTGCCAGACAACCTTACGGTTTAGCCTAGGATTTGATGCAGTGCAGGCTGGGCTTTCTGCCATGCATCTTGACCATTTGGTCTAGGGTTTGACGCAGCGCAGTCTGGGGTCCCTGCCACACACCTTACCATTTAGCCTAGGGTTTGGTGCAGTGCAGGCTGGTGTGAGCAGTGGGGCAGCAAGCATGGTGGCCATTTGGCCTAGGGTTTGACGCAGCACAGTCTGGGGTCCCTGCCACACTACCTCACCATTTTGCCTAGGGTTTGATGCAGTGCAGGCTGGGGTGAGCAGTGGGGCAGCAAGCACAGTGGCCATTTGGCCTAGGGTTTGATGCAGCGCAGTCTGGGGTCCTTGCCACACAACCTTACCATTTAGCCCAGGGTTTGACGCAGCGCAGGTCGGGGTCCCTGCCACACAGCGTTATGATTTAGCCTAGGGTTTGATGCAATGCAGACTGGGGTTTCTGCCATGCATATTGACCATTTGGCCTAGAGTTTGTCGCCCAGGCTGGGGTCTCTGCTACACAACCTGACCATGCAGCCTAGGGCTTGATGCAGTGCAGGCTGGTGTGAGCAGTGGGGCAGCAAGCACGGTGGCCAAGGTAGAAGACCCAGCTAAGAACAGCAAGCGCATTACCGACTGGATCAAGAGCATTGGTGACCTCCAAAAGGTGTGCCTTTGTTCATCTGCTCTCCTATGGACAAGGTGCCTCAAATTTGCATATTGCTCCATTTGAGACAGCTGGACAATGATAGCAGTGCCAGCCTGACTATTGGTCCAAATGCTGAGCTGGTTGACCTTGTCTACTGTGAGTCCTGGTGCTGCTCAGCTACTAGGATGCTCGTGCACTCCCCATGCACATTGTGCTTGAATCTGGCAGTAAACTTTCCAGATTGACACGCAGTCTTGTGGTAAAGCTGCTGCCCACTGACATGCAGGATCAGTCTGGCCAAAACACCACCAATGATATCTTTGAGCACACCACTGTTGAAACACACTGAGAAGTCTGTAGAACTGTGCACATCAGACTGCTGTTGCTGGTGGCTTAGCAAACTCAAGGACTGCTACATAACTTGAACCTGTAGTACAAATCAAGTGGTGATGATATGAGCCCTGATAGTTCATGCTGACCTGTGCAGTACAAGCCAAAAACGCACGAGTAATACAATAGGTACAGAACATATATATAAGCCACAGGATGTAAGTGGCCTGCCATGTCATATAATGATAACAGGTATCATATACATGTCGCCGTAATGTATGGATAAAGTGCTGATGGTGCAGGGTAAGCCAGGCGGTACGGTGCACATCAGCAACGGCATGCCAGATGTGGAAGCACTCATGCAGCAATGGCCCCTTGAGGTGGAGCAGAAACTGCACACCATGAAGCTGCCAGATTCAACACTGGTAACCCCTTTTGCTCTTCTTCATATTGTGTGTGTGTGTGTCCGGCGATGTGTATGTTTTTCCAACATTTTCCCGGGGACGCAACTGATGGGCTCTAACCCTGACCGGTTCGGGGCTGCCAGATTCTCAACACTGGTAACCCCTTTTGCACTTCTTCATATTGTGTGTGTGTGTGTGTGTGTGTGTGTGCGTGTTCATTCCATCCATATGCATCCATCCATCCATTCATCTACTCATGCATTAACTCGGGCATACACATGGGTCCAACACCAGTCACCCACAAAATGTTGTTGCAGCTTGTGGCAGCCATGCAGACCAGTCATTCCAGCAACCACGGCTGCGTGTTTGACAGCAGCATGCACTGTCAATGTCAGTACTCTTCTGTCATGCAAATGCAAGGATAATCTGCCCAGGCTTGTGGCGCAAAGCTTGGCAACAACCATCAGTAGCATGGTGAAGCATACTAACTCACATCCTCAAGCACTCAGATTGAGCATGACTCACTCATATCCTCAAGCGCTCAGTTTGAGCATGACTCACTCGCATCCTCAAGCGCTCAGTTTGAGCATATCCTCAAGCGCTCAGATTGAGCATGACTCACTCATATCCTCAAGCACTCAGTTTGAGCATGACTCACTCATATCCTCAAGCGCTCAGTTTGAGCATGACTCACTCATACGGGCACCCACACTGCACTCACTCACATCATGAATAAGCCATTGCCCAGTAACTATGTCACTAGCACTGTTACTACCATTGTTATTGTGTCATTAGCACTGTTACTGATTCATGTGTGATTGCAGGATATGGATCTGCACAGCTTTGTGAAGATTGTCTGCAGTGTCCTGGACATTCCTGTCTATGACAACCCCATAGAGTCACTGCATGTGCTTTTCACACTCCTGCTGGAATTCAAGAACAACCCAGCTTTCAAATCCACTCAGATGGGCGGACTCAGCCTGGCAGAACAGAAACTCTCCCAAGCAGGCTCACGCTCTGAGTCTCAGGCTGGGCTGAGATCTGAGTCACGAGCAACAGTTAGTGCTGGCCGGCAGAGCGCAGACTTCCTATCATTAAGCTGACTGTTCCCAACTGCAGCCTCGACATATCTGCATCAGCAGTCTTGGTCATGAAGTATAATTTATATTGACTGTCCTCGTGGCAGTACAAATGTACCATCAAGGGCCTGATGTGTGCATATTTGTACACGGTCAGACTATCATCATCAGACATCACGATTCGGGTAGAACTTGTTGGCTTCCAAGAAACTTTCGCATTCATGCCAAATGGGTCAGCAATCGTGCCCAGCATGCAGGCACAGCCAATGCAGCGATTTAATATGGTACAACACCTGGTCCTGCAGCAACACAATTTGCATCAGCATGGTATCTGCTTGCTTATCTCATGCGTTATTTCAGTTGATCCAGGAACGCAATGCAGCCGCAGCCACATAGGATAGAGTGAAAGGGCTGACAGTGTGACCTGACGTCTGTGTCAATCCATGACGCAGGCAAAGTCACAGCGTTCTGAACAGCAACTGCAAGCAGCTGATGTAATGATCATCTGCTCCAAGGCTTGGTAACAGGGCCAATACAGCGCGCCTTGTCTCAAATTTGTAGCCGGCAGCTGTATTGAGATTACAGCCGTGTGTTACACGGGAGTGCCACTATGCTACCCCAGCATACCTCCTAAAGGTTGCCCTGCTTTTGCAAGCTTGTGTAGACATTTGGGGGATGAATATGTTCCGTTTGATACTCTTGCTTTCACAAGGTCCTAAAAATCAAAAATGTTCAAGGGAAACAGTACAAACTGACGGTGAGCATTTGAGCCCAATCCATACACGTATGCCTCGACAATAATTGGGCTAAACCCAAAACCCAAAACCCAATTATTGTTCATGCAACCTCAACTCATATAAGATATTCTACAACATTAAAACAACCGCAAGGACCTGGGGCCAAAAGCAAAACATTATGACAACACAACAGCAGGATGTGACGCATTAAGCAAGACATGCAATTAAAAATCCATATTGAAGCAGGCGAATGCCGACTAGTTCGACACAAATTGTGCCCAGATGCAAACTTGAGTACAGTACCTTGTTAAGCAATCCTAACCCTAACTAACCATCAGCGGGGCAAAAGTCGTTTTGCTCACCTACAGCACATTTGCAGCCAAATAAAAACCTTGCTGACCTTCCAGGCCTAGCAAGCTGCTTTGTCAGAACAAGAACAGCTTGAACTTGCATGCAACGCCTTTGACTCCAGGATAACTTTTGAGCAACACCATGCACAGGTTGCTCATAGTTTCAGAGCTTTGAGTCATGAGTCATGGGTAGCTTGAGAAGAACATGAACCTTGGTACAGCTATCCTGCCTGAGTTGCAATGAGGTATCAGCAAGAATATCGTAGACAGCAACTAGGCAGATTGTCAATACAGCCTGGCATTAGGTTTCTTCTGGCCTGACACCCAATCCCTTCCAGCCTGGCATCATTTCCCTTTCAGCCTGGCGTCACCTTCCTTTCACCCTGATATGAGTTCCCTTTCAGCCTGGCATCACCTTCCTCTCACCCAGTCATTAGTTCCCTTTCAGCCTGGCATGCATCCTGCAAGACCGATCAGCTCTCGTTGCAGGTCGCACACCACATGCATATAGGTTTGGCACACTCAGGGCAAATGGCCGCGTGCTACATCATGTGTCATGCCGTCCACATAGCAGACATACAAAGCAGAGCATGCGCTTGTACGCAGTCAAGCAGAACACCCACTGCGGCACACAGCAACAGACAGCAGCACAGCACAGCACAGCACATGCAGATGACATGCAGAGCAGGCTGAGCAAATCATTCATCTCCATGGCAAGGACAGTAGACACCCAGCTGCTCAGGTAGGAAAAGTCAGCACTTCATCATCTGCAAAAGCTTTGCAAATGCCATACATGCTGCAGCAGCAGCAGCAGCAGCAGCAAAACCCACATAGCACATGGATTTGTGCACAAGCAGGGCGGTATCTGTTTGCGCACCATGTGTACAAAGCTGCCTCGCTTTGGGAATCTGCCGTCGGCTGTTGCTGCTCCACTGCTGCAGCAGCTTCCAAATCGTACAGCTGTGCTGGCGGCTGCCAGGAAGGTGGGACAGCAACTGTGCTGCGCCTCAAAT